>JGI994J12354_10001528_pt1 | contig 23373 bp, 18 predicted proteins | sample IntmicLarv3ML3BL_FD_12354 | JGI IMG/M metagenome (IMG submission 12354) | reverse complement strand
TGCCGGTGTCCCGATCACACAAGAAGGTAAATCCTCCACCTGTGCTCACTCCGACGTTATGGGTAACTTAACAATGCAGTGCTGTGACATGTGGTCCAACGAATCCGTTGAATACCACGGCGAATTCGGTGGTACAACTGTTCAGGTTTGGGTCGAAACCCTTGCCTACGACTGTTCCTTGATGAACACAGCCTTAAGAACAGGAAACGAAAAAATCCTCCGTGACCTCCTCGCCCTCTCTGACAAATACAGAGACCCGCAAGGCTATGTTCTTGCTTACGACAACGCATACCGCGTTGGAGAAGCAATTGCAAAGAACGGAAACGACACATACCTCAGATCCAAAGCAGCCGCAGAAATGTGCTGCACGATTCTCGACGAAGGTGTCAAAGGCGGCAAATTGTCCTTGACCAAATTCGAAATCAATGCCCTTAACGCAGTTAAGAAAGACTTGGCAGCACTCCCGACCGACAAAGCCAAATTTGTCGACCAGTGCATGACCAAATACAAGGCAGAAGTTCCGGTTTTCAAGACAGAGAACTACGTCCTTTAATATTAAATAAAAACCATTCGGCAAGAGTTTTCTCTCATTCTCTTGCCGTTTTTTTTTTGATATTAATCGATGATTTTTGCTTTCTTTTATCACCGTTAACGTCATAAAATTTGTAAAATAACGTTCTACAACCTTCTCGTAAACACTTTCAACCTCCCTTTACAAACATTAAAAATGTTTTTTCATCCCCTTTTATTTTTTTCATTTTTTATTTTTTACTTTTGTTTTTGCTTGTTTTTTTGCTTGTTTTTTTTGCTTGTTTTTTTTGCTTGTTTTTTTTGCTGTTTTTTTTTGCTGTTTTTTTTTGCTGTTTTTTGCTTGTTTTCAATCCGTCTCCCGCCTATGATCTCTCAAATAATCTTCATGCGCTCATTTTTTGATTTTTTAAAAATATGTTAATTATTATATTCTGATTTCGTCGAAAATGAGCTCATCTTCTCTTTATTTTTTACGTCAATTCGTGTTTTTAATTTCTCCACTCTTCTGCATGCGTTTTAAAAGAGGATCCTCTCTCTTTCACACGTTATTTTGAAAAAAAATTGACTGAAAACCTTTTAAAGCGAATATTTCTTTCGTCCTTTCCAATTTGTTAAAATTTACGGCAAATTGGATGATTAAAACAATTAAATTTAGTTTAAGAGGATTTACATGAGTGAACAAATCATAAAAAACGTTGATATAACCGGAAATCCCGGAGCTCTCGGGTTATCAGGGTTCGGTTTAGCGACATTAATGCTGAGTTTTTTTAACATGGGATTTTTTCCTGAAAATTTGTCCATCATTGCAATGGCTGTTTTTGTCGGGGGACTCGTTCAACTGATTGCCGGCTCAATGGCTTGGAAAAAAGGAAACACATTCGAAACCGTTGCTTTTACAGGATTCGGTGTTTTCTGGTTGAGTTTTGCTTACATTTTGATTGCACCGTTCGGCGCGTCGCCGGCCGGAGATCTGTCGCTTGGTTTGTATCTGACACTCTGGGGCATTTTTGGTCTCGGTTTGTTCTTTGGAACTTTAAAAATGGGTGTTAAAGCATTAATTGTTGTTTTCGCCCTTTTGGTTTTAACATTTTTTGCAACGGCCGCCGGACATTTCACCTTGATTTCAATTGTCGGTATTGCGGCGGGATTTTTTGCATTCCTGCTCGGAGCCGCCGCACTTTATACGGCGATTGCAATTGTTTTAAATGAACTCGGTTACAAACTTCCAATCTAATTGTGATTTTTAAAATGAAAAGCAACTTTGTTTTTCATTTATTTTTATTATTTTTATGTCAGTTTATTATTTTCAAATGTCTTTATTTTTTTATACTGCAATTGTCGAAAAAAACATATGTTTTTCAAAATCGTTTACGTCGTTTGTTAATATTTTTATCTAGTGATACTGTTACTGTTTTCTTTTGTAATCGTATATCGTTGCCGTCTCTATTCCGTTTTTTTTATACTGAAAAGTATATAATAGCGTTTTCCATCATTAAAAATGCAAGAATGAATCCATTCATGAATATTTGTCTTTATATTCAAATTTCATCCTTTTGAATTCTCTTGCGTGTGTGTTTCGTATATAACTAAAATATGTAAAAAAATATGGTAAATTTTAATTCGGAGGATTAATATATGTCTGAATCTGAAAAAGTGGTTAAAATTTGTGACGCTTGGGGAACTCCGGGCGCGCTTGGCCTTGCGGGTCTTGCTTTAGCATCGTTTTCTCTGGCTTTCTTAAACTTGGGATTAGGCGATGCAGTGGTATTGATTTCCATGTCAATTTTCGTCGGCGGTCTCGTACAAGTTTTTACCGGTTTATTGGCGTTCAAAAAAGGAAATACATTTGAAATGGTGGCGTTCACCATGTTCGGTATGTTTTGGATAAGCTTTGCTTACATCTTAACAACGGGTGGCGCAGACGCTACAAGTGTCGGAATGTATCTTTTCTCATGGGCTCTGTTATCCGGAACGATGCTTCTCGCTTTACTTAAATTGAAAGCAAAGGTTTTGTCCCTTCTCTTTATTGTTTTAACTATTGTCTTTATTGTTTCGGCTTTAACCAATTTCATTGATGGATTGGGTATGATTGCAGGTGTTCTTGTTTTGCTTTTAGCTCTCGTCTCTTTCTATGCCTCAATGGCAATTGTTTTGAATGAAACAGCAGGGTTCAAGCTTCCCCTTTAATCATTGTAATTTTTTTAGAAAAGCTTGAAGTCAAATTCAAACTTTTCTTTTTTTCGTTTTTTAATTCATTTTCTTTAAATATCTGTAAAATTGATATATTATTACGTTCTTTTCATTAATATTAATTATTATTTAGAATTTTATTTTATTATGGGTGACTTTTTAAAACTCTCTTAAAAACAAAATATTAAAAACAAAGACGATGTGGCTCTATCATGGTTTACAGTTTAGGAATTGATGCGGGCGGCACATATACGGATGCCGTTTTGCTTCGTGAAGAAGACGGTGCTGTTGTTGAATCCGGCAAAGCGTTGACAACGTATCCCGATCCGATTAACGGTATAAAACAATCTATCGGATTTTTAGACTCTTCTAAATTAAAAGAAGTAAATGTTGTTTCGCTCTCAACAACACTTTCGACAAACACGATTCTTGAAAACAAAGGATTTCCTGTCGGATTGATCATGATTGGTGACTATCAAATTCCGGACGTTTTGCCGGCTCAGATTTATTGCATTGCCTGCGGCGGCCACGACAGCAACGGCGAAGAGGTCAAATCTTTGGACCTTGACACGATCCGTAATTTTGCCGAATCCTATAAAAGTAAAGTTGCGGCTTTTGCCGTTTCATCGCTTTTCAGCACGCGAAACGCCGACCATGAGCTTCGCGTTAAAAAAGAAATTTTGGAGCTGACGGGCCTTCCCGTTGTCTGCGGCCATGAATTATCTCAGGATCTCGGTGCTTATGAGCGCGCCGTCACAGCTTTTCTGAATGCTCAGCTTATTCCGATTACATATAGTTTTACAAAATCCATTGTCGAAGAAATGAAAGATATCGGCATGAATGCCACGCTTTTGATGCTCAAATGCGACGGTTCTGCCGTCAGTATTGACGAAGCCTTGGAAAAACCGATCGAGACCATTTTTTCAGGACCTGCCGCAAGTTTGATGGGCGCATCTTATCTTTCCGGTTTAAAAACATGCGCAATGATTGACATCGGCGGAACCAGCACAGATGTTGCTTTAATCACCGACGGTTTGCCTGAAATGGACGAGTCCGGCGCCGTTGTCGGAGGATGGTCAACGCGTGTGAAAGCCATCCGTATGGAAACTGTTGCCACCGGCGGTGACAGCCACGTTTACTCAACAGATGACCCGAACCGCAAAATTTATCTCGGTCCGCTTCGCGTTATGCCGCTTTGCCGTGCCGCCGTTTTGTATCCCGGTTTTTTAAAGAAACTGATAAACACCAAATTACCGCCGCGGAAATATTTATCTCAATATATTCTGCCATCTGTTTTTTACATCAAAACAGATTTCCCGCCGATTGAAATGACAAAACTCGAAGAAATGGTGTATGACACTATCCCTCCCGGCTTTCCGGTTTCTTGGAGTGATATGTTTGAAAGATTAGATAAAAAAATGCCGATGTCTTCTGTTTTGGAATCTCTGGTGCAGAAACGGTTGATTCAGCCGATTGGTTTTACGCCGACGGATGCTCTTCATATTTTGGGAGAATACAATGAATGGAATGCCGAAGCATCTCTTGACGGCGCTCAAAAATTGGAACGGCTAACCGACAAAACGGCTTTGGAATTGGCCCTTTTCACAAAACAGAAAGTTGCTCGAAACATGGCCGCCGGCTTAATCGGATATTTAGTTCCGGGACTCGCAAAAAGAGATATTGAAAGGGTTTTGTCCGGAAAACATCATACCAAATTTGCCGTTTCCGTTCCAATCGTTCTCATTGGCGGCCCGTCAAAAGCATACGCTTCCGAAATCGAAAAACTGATTCAGGGAGAAATCTTAACACCGCAATATTCGGATGTCGGAAACGCAGTCGGCTCTCTTGTCGGAAAAGGAGTTTACCGAACGGAAGTTTTGATTAAGAAAAATATTCGAAAAGAAAACGACCAAGAAATCATTGATTATATGGTTTTCTATGAAGGGACACGCGATTCGTTTTTGATTTATCAGGAAGCGTATGAGAGAGCTCTTCACATCGGGCAGGATGCCGTTATGTCTAAAATGCTGAAGACAGGATTAAAAGACAACCAAATCAATATCTCTTACACAAAAAAAGAACTTAAAACAGGCTCGGACGTCCCGTATGAAACAAAACTGATATTTGTCGGCGTCGGCACGTCTCGATATGATTTTGAAATCAATCAAATTCCGAGTTTTGTCAAATTCATTAACCCTGAAAAAGATAAACGAATTTAAAATTTCATGATTTTTTGAATTGGCAATACCGTTTCACATTGGCGGTACTGCCGTTCATGTTGGTAATATCGTTTCACATTGGCGGGTACTGCCGTTCATGTTGGTAATATCGTTTCACATTGGCGGGTACTGCCGTTCATGTTGGTCGTATTATCGTTTCACATTAGCAGTACTGCCTTCATGTTGGTAGTATTATCGTTTCACATTGGCGGTACTGCCGTTCATGTTGGTCGTATCATCATTTCATTTAAAAGTGCAATTTTGTATTAAGTATTTGAACATATCTGCATAATCTTAAATTTTCGAAGCTTGTTTCAAAAATTAGTTTACATTTTTTCCGGTGCGGCACATTTTTTGAAATAATTTTTTCATTTTTTAAATATATGTTTCGTTGCTGTTTGGTTTTTTCAATTTTAATTCCGGTTTTGTTTTTTTTTGGTTAAGGTTATTTTGACAAAAATTTAGCTGAAATTCTCTCAAATCCTCACATTTAATAATGTACAATTCAAATTTTCAAAAAACAAAAAATACATTTAATTTAATTTAATTCTCCAATTATTTGTAATCTATTTCATTCCAACTGTACCTGTTTTTAATATTTTCTGTTAATTTTATTTTACAAAGTACCTCTAATTTGTCATGAATGTTTGTTATTACAACGCCTTTATATTTTTGCAAAACTGTTAATAACTATAACGATATTTTCCGTTTGCTTACCAAAACAAAATTCACTGGTTGTATTGGTTGCAACATGGTTGTGTGTTATTTTGTTTAAAAGCAGGATGAAAAAATGTTAGACTTTAAAAAAGAAGATATTTCAGATATCCTCGTCAGATATAATGTGGCAATGGAAAAAACCATGACACCCGACGAGGCCGCAGAGCAGCTTTACCCCAAAGACGCCCTTCTTAAAGCAGTGGCAGTCGCAATCTATGATGGTGAAGAGGACGATGTTATCGAAGCTCTCGATGCACTTCTTAAGGCCGGCAAAGAACCGCTTAAACTCATCGATGAAGCTCTTCTTCCGGGTATGGGTGTTGTTTCTGCATTATACGACCAGGGAATTATTTTCCTTCCCAATGTTATGATGTCTGCCGATGCTATGCTTGAAGGTATAGAATACTGTAAAACAAAGACCGACAAAATCCCCGAAGCAAAAGGAGTCGTTGTCTGCCACGTTGCAGAAGGCGATGTTCACGACATCGGTAAAAACATCGTTGCCGCTCTCCTCAGAGCTGACGGTTTTGATGTTGTCGACCTCGGCCGCGATGTTCCGACCGGAGAAGTTATCGACGCCGTTGCCGCCCACAAGCCGGTTATGGTTACAGGAACCGCTTTGATGACAACAACAATGTACGCTTTCAAAGAAGTTAACGACAAACTCGTTGAAAAAGGATTTAACCTTCCGTTCGCATGTGGCGGCGGTGCCGTTAACCAAGAATTCGTTGAAAGCTTCAGTCTCGGCGTTTACGGCGAAGAAGCAGCAGAAGCACCCAAATTTGCAAATTATGCTTTAAAGAACGGCATCAACATTGCAAAAATGAGAGACGCGTTCCACACCCACTAAGGAGGCACAATAATGGCAATTAACAGATATACAAAAATGGCATATGCAAATGCAGATGAAATGGTCTTTGGTAAATGTAAATTCCCGGTTAAAGCGGGTCTCGGCCTCGAAATCGGCGCAGGCTACGCAATCCCCGAATTGAACTACGCTCCCAGACCTCAATCCAGTGTCTCTAAAGAAGCACTTGTTAAGGAATACGAGAGAATCACAAAAGACGCAATGGCAAGAATTGTCCAAATCGGAGCACCCGCCGTTGTTCTTGAAACTGAACACGTTCAGCAGCTTACCAACACCCCTTCCGTTGGTGCCGAAGTTGCTCACGTCCAGAAATCCATCATGGAAGAATACCATGAAGAATATGGCGTAAAATGCGCTCTCAGACACACCATTGCCGACTTAAGAGAAGACCGCGAATATTTGGCTCTCCGTGACAAAGCCGACGTCGTTTTCGAATCCTTCGACCAGTGTGCCAAACAAGGCGCTGACCTTTTGTCCATTGAATCCATGGGCGGAAAGGAAGTTTTCGACTACTCCATCGTCAGAGACGACACAGCCGGTATGCTTTTCTCCATCGGTGTCCTCGGTACAAACGACATGGACTACATCTGGCAAGAAATCACAAACATTGCAAAGAAAAACAAAGTTGTTTCCGCAGGTGACACAGACTGTTCCCAGGCCAACACCGCAATGTTCATTGCAGGCGGTCTCCTTGACAAGAACTTGGCGCACACCACCGCAATCGTTGCCCGCTGTATCTCTGCCGGCAGATCCCTTGCAGCCTATGAAGCAGGCGCAACCGGTCCCGGAAAAGACTGCGGTTACGAAAACATCATCATCAAATCCGTTGCCGGTGTCCCGATCACACAAGAAGGTAAATCTTCCACCTGTGCTCACTCCGACTTAATGGGCAACCTCGCAATGCAGTGCTGTGACATGTGGTCCAACGAATCCGTTGAATACCACGGCGAATTCGGCGGTACAACCGTTCAGGTTTGGGTTGAAACCCTTGCTTACGACTGTGCTTTAATGAACACCGCTCTTCGAACCGGAAATGAAAAAGTCCTCAGAGACTTGCTCATGCTCTCCGACAAATTCAGAGACCCGCAAGGCTATGTGCTTGCCTATGACAACGCATACCGCGTCGGCGAAGTTATCGCAAAGAACGGAAACGACCCGTACCTCCGTACAAAAGCAGCGGCAGAAAAATGCTGTGAAATCATCCAAGAAGGTCTCGACAGCAAAAAATTGATTCTCACAAAGTTCGAAACCAACGCTTTGAACAAAGTCAGAGCAGACCTTGCCGCTCTTCCGACCGAAAGCGCAAAGTTCGTCGAACAATGCATGAACAAATACTCCAAAGAAGTTGCCGTCTTTAAGAAAACAAATTACAGTTTGTAATTCTTCGGTAATTTAAAATAAATTTTCAAAGCCGATTCGTTTATTTAAACGAATTTCAGCGGCAAGAAAGGTAATGAAAATCATTGCCTTTCCTTTTTTTATTTTTAACTTTTTTTGTAAATCTTTTTTCATTTTTGTTTTTTGAAACATACCTATTTTTTCGAATCGCTTTGACCAAATCTATAAAAATATTCAAAAGGTTTTGTATTAACACAATTCAAGTGAGGAATATTCGTTGGATAAAGAAGAGATGCAGGAAATTATGCGGAAAATTTCCGATTGTTACCGCAGAACATACGGTGAAACGGATTTTAAAGAAAAAATGGAAAAAGTCGGGGAACTGTATGCTTTGCTGCCCGACCCGAATGTGGAACAATACAATGAACCCCTTCTTTTTTTCGCGGCAAAAAAAGGCGATTACATCGGCGTTGAGGTTCTTTTAAAAGCCGGCGCGGATGCGACCTATCAAACAAATAATAATTATACGCCGCTTCACAGACTTGCTTACGAAGATGAAAGAGATTACGTTCCTTGGGCGGACGAGAAAAAAGTTATCGAGCTGCTTTTAGATGCCGGCACCAGCGCGATTCGCAAAGATGTCGATGACGTCACCTGCGCTTATATTGCGGCCGAGCGCGGAAAGTTCCGCATTTTACAGACGCTGGCGGAAGCGGGCAAGAAAATAGATATGACCTGCAGAAACGGCAGAACGCCGCTGCACGAAGCATGCAAATACGCAATTAACGCCTCTTCTTCTTTTTTCAAATATTCAAAACCGCAATATGATGCCGCCATGGCTCAGGAAAGCGACGGCAATGAATACAATGATCGAATGTTGGCCGATCAAAGAAAGTCTCGAAAGGAACAATATGACCGAGACAAAGCAATCGTGGACAAATTCTTTGAAACGGTCAAATGTTTGATGGATTCCGGATTAGATCCCAATCAAAAAGATAACTACGGGCAAACGCCCCAAGAAATCGCCTTTGAATGTCAGGACATTCGCATTTCAGCTTTGCTGAACGGCATTTATTCCGAAGATGCCGGCGGTGAAAATGCGCTTCAAATGAAAACGAAAAGCATGACTTTGATGCAGGCTACGGAATTAGAAGATTATGATGCCGTTGCCGCTTTACTGGAATTAGGCGCCGATCCGAATGAATTGTGCGGCGACAGCAAGCGTTACGGAAGTTTGAATGATATGCAAGGAAAAGTGCCGCTTTCAATGGCTTGCAGTTTGTTGGACCCGAAGTTTGTTTCACTTCTTTTGCAAAGCGGCGCCGACCCGAATTTTAAAGACACGGAAGGAAAAATACCGATTTTATACGGTTTAACCTCCAGACGCGCAAACGTGAAAGTGTTTGAAAACAAAGTCATTGAAAATATTTTAAAAGAAATGGTTGAAAAAGGATTACATATTAATCAGGAAGCCGATGAAAAAGGAAATACTTTGCTGAATTTGGCGTGTCTGCGCGCAGATTCCGCCGGCAGCCATAACGGCCAAACGATTGAAGGTACATTTATCCGGCAGCTGCTGCGGTATAAAGCCGATCCGAATCTTGCAAACAACGACGGCGTCACGCCTTTAATGTATTCTTGTCTCGGCAGCAGCAGTTATATGGAAAATTTCCAAATTTCATTGATTGAAGCGGGCGCCGACATATCTGCCAAAGACAAAAAAGGCAATACGCCGCTTATGTATGCGGCAAAAAACAGAAACAAATCCGCGGCTAAAAATATGGCGGATATGCTGTTTGAATTCGGAAACCCGTTGCCGGATGCCGTGAATAATGACGGAAAAAGCGCGCTGGAAATTGCCGTGGATAACGACAATGAAAATTTGGTGAACTTTTTGCTTTCGAAAGCATAATGTTTGAAATAATTTTGAAATAATTTTGAAATAATTTTGAAATAACATTGTTCGATTCGATCAAATTTTATTTCAATTTTATCTCATTCGTTTTGATTTTATCTCATTCGTTTTGATTTTATTTCGATTCATTTTGATTTTATTTCGATTCATTTTGATTTTATTTCGACTTATTTCGACTTATTTCGACTTATTTCTTTTTCCGACTGCGAAATGTTTTTAAATACGATTGAAATACCTCTGATAATTATGAGCGAAGTTGTATCACATGCGAAAGGGAACATTCTCGGAACGGAAAATGTGCAAAAATTATTAACGAAGTTTGCCGTTCCCAGTGTTATCGCATTGCTGGTCGGCTCTCTCTATAATCTTGTCGATCAAATCTTTATCGGGCAAAGCGTCGGGCTGCTCGGAAACGCTGCGACGAATGTTGCTTTCCCGCTGACAATTATTGCCATGGGGTTTGCGCTTTTATTCGGTGTCGGCGGCGCTTCTAACTATAATCTTTACTTAGGCGCCGGAAACAAGGAGCGGGCAAAAAAAGTTGTCGGAAACGCTCTTTTCATGCTGGTATTTTTCGGACTTTTAACTCTTGTCATTATTCATATGTTTATCGGACAGCTCGTTCATTTATTCGGTGCGACCGATGCTGTTTATCCGCTAGCGTATGAATATATTTCCATAACGTCTTTCGGGCTTTTGTTTTTAATTTTTTCAACCGGTGCCAGCAGTATCATACGCGCCGACGGAAGTCCCAAATATTCAATGTATTGTTTAATTACGGGCGCCGTTTTAAATATTTTTTTAGGCGCTTTGTTCATTTTCGGCTTTCAAATGGGAATTGCCGGCGCCGCCTGGGCGGTTGTCATCAGCCAATTCGTTTCCTTCACAATTGCTGTTTTTTATTTTACGCGATTCAAATCCGTTTCTTTAGAAAAAAAGGATTTTATTCCGCAGAAATACATTATTTTACCGATTCTTTATCTCGGCGCATCCAGTTTTTTGAATCAGATTTCAATGATGTTTGTTCAAATTGTTCTGAATAATTCCGTTACTTATTACGGCTCTCTCTCCGTTTACGGCAGCGACACACCTCTTGCGGTGGCCGGTATTGTTTTAAAAGTTTCCATGATTTTTATTTCCGTTATTATCGGTATTGCTCAAGGAGGTCAACCGATTGCGGGATTCAATTACGGCGCTAAAAATTACGGGCGCGTCAAGGAAGTTTTTAAACTCGTCGTTAGATACGCGCTGATTATTTCTTTCATTTCATTCCTCTGCTTCCAGCTTTTCCCCCGCCAAATCATCGGAATTTTCGGCGGCGGCGATGAATTGTATTTTGAATTTGCCGTTCGCTTCTGCCGTATTTTCCTTTTTATGATTATTATTGTCGGCATTCAGCCGGCATCTTCTATTCTTTTTACATCGATTGGAAAGTCTTTGCAAGGTATCTTTTTGGCAATGACGCGTCAGATTCTTTTGCTTTTGCCGCTTCTTCTTCTTCTTCCGATGGCTTTTGGAATTGACGGCATATTTTATGCCGGACCGATCGCTGACGGTTTTTCGGCAGCGGTTGCATTCTTTCTTCTTTATCGGGAAATGAAAAAGCTGACGGCATTGGAGAAAAAGGAAAAACTGAAAAACGAAGCGTTAAACACGTCTTCTTGATGTCATTTTGTGTTTTCTTTTTCAAATCTTTATTCAATTTCCGTCAAAATTTTGTAAACATAAAAATTTTATAATCGTTTTGTCATTTTGTATATACATTGTCAAGTTACAACATCCGTCCGTAACTATTAATAACAACAAAGTTATTTCTGAATTTGACAATTTTTCAAAAGGATTGATTATCATGACCCTTAAAGAAAACCTAATGAAAGCCTTAAACGGCGAAGCTGTTGCGGTTCCCCCGGTTGTATCTGTTACACAAACAGGAACTGTTGAAATGATGGATGCTGTCAACGCACCCTGGCCCGAATCCCAATCCGATGCCAAAATGATGACAGACCTTGCAATTGCCGCACATGAACTCGGCGGTCTTGAAGCTGTTCGTATTCCTTACTGTTTGACTGTCCTTGCACAAGCAATGGGCTGTGAAGTCAATATGGGTACAAAGAACAGACAACCTTCCGTTATCGCTCACCCTTATGAAAAGCCCGAAATGCTTGACGGCGCAACAAAGCCCGACTTAAAAACAGCCGGCAGAATCCCCACCGTTCTTGAAGCCATCAAAATGGCTCGCGCAAAAGTCGGTCCCGATGTCCCGATTATCGGCGGTATGGAAGGCCCGATTACACTCGCATCCGACCTCGTCAGTGTCAAATCCTATATGAAATGGTCCATCAAAAACCCCGACGCTCTTGCAAAAGTCAATGCCTTCGCAAACGAAGCCGCTATTGAATACGCCAACTTAATGGTTGAAGCCGGCGCAGATGTCATCTGTATCGCTGACCCCGTTTCTTCTCCGGACTTAATGAGCCCGCAGGACTTCCATGACAAACTCATGGGCACCATCACAGAATTCGCCGACAAAGTTAAAGCACCCGTTGTTCTCCACGTCTGCGGTAATGTGACCGCCATCCTCAATGACATGGCCGACTGCCACTGCAAAGGTCTCAGCGTTGAAGAAAAAGTTGAAGACATTGCCGGCGCTGTCGAGAAAACAAAAGGCCGCGCAGTTATGATCGGTAACGTTTCCAGTCCCTTCGTTCTTTTAAGCGGCGACGCGGCAAAAGTCGAAGACGCTGTTAAACACGCTCTTGACGCAAAAGTCGCAATTCTTGCACCGGGCTGCGGTATCGCACCGATGACTCCCTTGGCAAACATTAAAGCCATGGTTGCCGCAAGAAACAAATATTACGGCAAATAATTTTGCTTAATTTTTAATTAAAAAAGAGAAAAGGCATTTTGCCTTTTCTTATTCTTGTTTTTTTGACTTCTGTTTTTTGAATTGAATTTTAAATTTTGTTTTATTATCGATAATATTTTCCCGTCATTTCTTTTATTTCAATCTCAATAACGCCCGTTGCTTTTATCGAGTTCCCAAACGGCGCTCCCGACAAAGACGGCGTATATTTTTCAACGATTAAATCCAAAACTTCCGCTTTCAGTTTTTCATCATTGACAAGACTTGCCGTTCCCGTTATGATGACGCTTTGATATTGTGTGTTCACATCACACGGGCTTTCTTCTTCCGGCATAATAAATTTTTCAAATTGATCGATTTCAAAACAAACCTTCGGATTTGCGGTGATGTTATCTATCTTTTGTCCGCGGATTAAGCCGTGTATGTAGATTTTTTGGTTAAAATAAACGTAGTGCACCGGCGTGATGTAAGGCACGCCGTCGGCGCCTGCGGTTGCCAATCGGCCGACACGCTCTGTCGCCAAAAGAGAATTGATTTCGTTCTTTTCTAATTGATGTGTTTTCATTCGATTTTGCATAAAATCCCCCAATTTTATTTTTCAAAATTTAAAGTGAAATCGGTTTTTTCAAATTGTTTTCTGATTTTTGTTTTTCAAATCCCAATTTTTTTGCCGATAAAAAAACATTAAATGTTCTGTCAACGATTTCTGTCACCTTTGTCTTTTCGACATTCGTGACGGCCGCTAAAAATATCAAATCATATTTTCCATCCGTTTCTTCTTTTTCTTGAGAAATATATTCGGCTTCTATTTTTCGGTCATCCTGCCCGGCGGTATAACTCACTTTTACAAATGTGTCGTCAACCTTTAAAGCCATTTTAATATGACCGACAAAAGACTGATTCTCTTTTCCGATCTCCGCTCCCACAGCTGTTATAATATCCTCCAGCAGTTTTCCGGCATCGGCTTTTGTCAAATTTCCGGTGATATTGTACGCACCGGAATATGTGCTCACATTTGAGTATTCAATTGAATTGAATTTTTCCGATGTTGTTTCCGATTTTTCGGAATTATAATCCGTTTCGGTATCAATGGAAAGTATGTTATAAAGATTTTCAACGGTTTCGTTATCTTTTGCCGACATTTTCAAAAGATGAGCCTTCGGGCTCATGCTTTTTAAAAACATTTCAACCGTTTTGATTTTTCCGTTATCGACAAGATCTGTTTTATTCATCCCGACAATATCCGTTTCTTTCAGCTGCTGCTCCACAAATTTCGGCATCTGCTTCACCTCGTCCGTAAATCTGGAAACATCAACTAAAGTGACAACAGGCGCAAACGACATCATGATATTCATATTCAGCATTTCATCACGAATCTGGCTCGGGAAAGATAATCCGGTCGGCTCTAAAATTAAAATATCCGGATTATAATTTTCGGCAATTTCAGAAACCGTTACTCTTAAACCGTATGTCAAAGAACAGCAAATACATCCGTTTGTGAGTTCTTTTGAAGGAATGCCGGCAATTTCCAATGTTTTACCGTCAATACCGATTTCGCCGACTTCATTGACAATCAGGGCAACTTTCTTTTTTTCGGCGGCCAGTTTCTGAATTAAATTTAAAATCGTCGTTGTTTTTCCGCTTCCCAAAAATCCGCCGATAATAAGCACTTTCATGATTTATCCCTCTGTTTTTAGATAATTTAAATAAGTGAAACCAAATCATAAAGGGCTTCGGTTGGATCTTTCGCTTTTACAATTCCTGATGCCAGCAAAACACCCTGCGCGCCGAGTTCAATGGCCGCTTTCAAGTCTTCGCCTTTTGAAATTCCGGCGCCGCAGAGAACTTTGACATTTTTATTCATCTTTTTAACCGCATCAACAGAATCTGTTACGACTTCGGGGTCGGCTTTTGAAACAGGAATGCCGGAGCCGATGAGTTCGGGCGGTTCAATGGCGACATAATCCGGTGAAAACGCCGCCGCGGCTGCAGTCGTTGCGACATTGTTCGTGCAAATGACGCTTTTCATTTGATTTGCTTTTAAAGCTGCGGCTGCGGCTTCAATGTCGGCAAGCGTCAACCGTCGTTCCGAGTGATTGATTAAACTGCCGACCGCTCCCGCCTCTTTGATTGATTTGACATAAACGTGGCCGGTTTTACTTCCCGGTCCGGCGCCGTCAACGTGTTGGGAATATACGGGAATGTCCACGGCATTTACCGTACGGAAAATATCCGGAATTTGCGGAGCGATTGCGATTTCAACACCCGAAGATTCGGCGACAGTGCGGCAGGCTTCCGCCAGCTTAATCGCGTTAATTCCGGTTCCTTCGTCATAGGTTTTGAGATTTAAGAGAATGAATACAGACATTTTTTCACCAAAAATTTATCAAAAATTTTATTGATGAGAGTAAGAATTGATAGTTAATTAATTCTGCCGTTTTAAGCAAAGTAAAATTCAATCAAAAAAGCCGAAACGCTGAATCAAAAAAGCCGACAACATTGAAAAATATAAAAAAAATCGATAACATTGAAAAATACAAAAAAAATGAAAACCATAAAAATGAAAACCATAAAAATGAAAACCGTAAAAATAGAAACTGTAAAAAATCGGATTATTCATCCGATTCTTTTTGGTTTTAAATATTTAATCAGAAATCCGTCATAACTCTAAACTGGTCAATTTCGGGGTTACCGATTCTTGCAATGAATTGCTCGGCGGTTCCGCGAATTTCTTTTGAACCTGTAATTGCACGGCCGACAACTAAAATGTCAGCTTTGGCTTTGAGTGCCAACGGAATTGTTTCCAATTTCACACCGCCGGCAACCGCGATATAGGTTTTCGGACTGATTTTCTTGATTTCATCAATGCTGCCCCATGCGTATTCTGTGTTTTCGACATCAATGCCGCGGTGGAGTTCAAGAACATCGGGAATCGCACCTTTGCTGACAAGTTCTTTCATAAGCGGAACCGGATCTTTCAAGTTCAGCGTGTCAACAATTGCGTAAATTCCGGTTTTGTGCGCTTCTTCAATTGCGTTTATAATTGTCGGAACAGGTGCGAGAGCCGAGACGACAACAGCATCTCCGGCAGCGTCGGCAATCATGCGTGCTTCTAAGTTGCCTGTGTCAAGCGTCTTTAAGTCAGCGACAATGAATGCGCCCGGTCTGACTTCACGAATTTTTGAAATGACATCTGTTCCAAAACGCTTAATGAGCGGCGTTCCGGCTTCAATGATCAAGTGGTCGTTCTGCGGCAATTCCTGAACCGCTTTGAGAACAAATTCCAGGCTTGTCGTATCAAAAGCAACTTGCAGATACGGCGGATTCCAAAGTCTGGACACTTTGAATCCCATAACGGCGTGCGTGGATTTGTTGGATTCTTCCAAAAGGGTCTCGGCACTCGGGAAACCTTCCAATGCTCTTTTAAGTGCTAATTTTGTCGCACCGTAATTATATCTGTAAATTTTGTTGTAATCTTCCGCATCGGGTGCAACGAAAACGCTGGCAACGATGACAACATCGTTTACAATGGATTTTTGAATAATACCTTCATCCACTGCGTCCGCAATTGCTTTTGCAACGGCGGATTGGGCCGGACCGAAAATTTTTTCCGTGTTGGCGATGTTCTTTAATGTCACTTTCGGAACAATTAAAGTGGACGGCTTAGTCGGCAGATTCGGGCGGATAACAGATAAAAGCGGCGTGTGACCGGCGGACATTTGCGTCATACCGACAGCGAAAGCTTGACCGACCGGACCGTCTTTAGAGCCGATCATTAAATCAACGTGCGCAAGCTCGGGACCCGTACCAATCAGTGCTTCTCCGATCTCAAAATAGGGTAATTTTGTATCTTTAATCATTTTATTATTTCTCCGATTCAGATGAATCTCAAGTAAAAATAAAAACAACTTCAATCGCAACAAAACGTAATTGAAATGATTTATGATAATTTTAATTAAACTGCGTTTGGAATTAAGAAATCAAACATAAATAATCTTTGCCATATCGGCATTTTAAATCGAATCGAATTTTGTCTTTTTTTCGATTCTGTTTAATTTTGCCGCAATCGTTTCATCATTCCTGGAGCTGATGAATTGTTGAAAGTGCGCGGAAATGGTGGAACATATGTATTCCCCAGTCAATTGCACTTTTTTCGTGACTGACCAAGTCATGATTATAATAGTAACCGCGTTTTGTGAAAAATGACAGCGAAAGGAACTTATCTGTTATTGTGCAGGACGCCAATTTCATGTCGGGGCAAATGAAAAACCGGACATTATTCAGGCGCATATATTTGTAATAAATTTCCGGGAAATCTTTAACAAGACGGTCAACAACGTTTTGTGTAATTATAAAATTCATGCCGATATCCGATTCGGCAATTCTGAGATAATCCGACAGATATTCTTTTCTGAAGATAGATGAAATTTCGACAAGAGACTCGACAGATTTCAATTCGCGTTTGACCGGAAGCGTTCTGTCAAAAATATGCGCTTTATCCGGATAATGTAATTTTGTTTCTCCCAAATCGCCGATTCGATTGATAAGGTGGGCGGGCAATGCGGAAAAATCCGAATCCGCCCAATATTCGGGCGTCGAATCAAATACGACAAACATATCCAATATATTCTTCATTTCCCGAACCGTATAAATTCCGAGAGGCGTCAAAGAAAATGTACCGTTTTTTTCCTGAATCAAAAAATTGCGTATCAAAATCCGGATTTGAACCATTATCGGACTCGATTTGGAATTCAGATACATTTTAATTTCATCAATTGTCTTTGGTTCTTCCAATAAATATAATAAAATCTGTCTTCGCTTTTCTGAAAAAAAAAGAACATCTGAAATGGATTCATCTCTCACTTGAAGGCACCTTTTTATTTTTTAAATATTTTCGATCTTTTTCTTATCAAATTTCTTTTCGTTCAACTGATTTGCTTTTTAAATATTCGTACAGCTCGTTGCCCCATTCAATGGCACTCGGACACCGGGAGGCTAAAAAATCATAATCTAAGTTTCCGGCTGTAGAATACAATACAAGCAGCAATATTTTGTCGGTTACCGTCACTTCCGCAATGCGGATATCCGCCTGACAAATATACAATTCAGCATAATCCAGCTGAAGAAGGTTGTTGATTTCGGCACGATAATCTTTTGCCATGTCGGCAATGTAATCGCTTGTTGTAATTGAAACAGGAACTCCCGCCTTCAATTTTTCATAATAAACCGGAACATATTCCGGTGTATAATATGTAATAAAAGTTTTAATATAATTTGCTTCCCGAATGTATTCGTTCACAATCGGATTCGGCTCATAATAAACAGAGCGAAGGTCGATTTCAATGAGTTCAAAATCCACAATTTCACGAATTCGGTTAAACAGATGTTCCGGAATTTCGCTTGTGTCATGCTCGCTCCAAAATTTCGGATTTTTACCAATCACTTGTAAATTTTTCACAAACGGGGAGACTTTTTCTGTAATTGTTTCTCCCAAATCGGTTAACATATAAATGCCGTCATTTTGAATGATCAAATTATTATCAATTAACACTTTAATTTGCGGTAAAATTGAAACAGACGACTCGTTTAATTCCGATTTGATTTTCTCTATCGGTAATGGGCCTTTTTCAAAAAGTAAAATTAAAACCGCTTTCCTTTTTTCTGAAAAAAAAACAGTTTCAATTAAAGAATTCATAAATTTACTCTCCTCTTTCTGTTTCTTTATCTCAACGTTTTAATATTTCTAAAATACGGCATTAAGTATCATTTAAACGCGTTTAACTCATATTAAATAATCGCTTTATTTATTATGGGAGGAGTCCGTTTTTTTTATTTTTCGCAGTTTTTGCTTTTTTTGATAATTTAATTTCAATTGCTTAAAAAAAATTTGAGCATAGTGGAATGAAAAGAATAATTAACTACAAGACCTTACTATTAATGTATCGTATTAATTTGACAGCCGCTTTGAAATATTACTGTCTGAAAATTTCATTTTTCGGCTCGGTTATTATTAATCAGCTGCTGTACGAAAAACGCTTTCAAAGTTAAAAGAGTGTGTTTTATAATGAAAACAGGTGTAGCAATTGATCTTGGAACCAGCGGTTTCAGATCTCAAAAGGTGGATTTAGAAACCGGCGAAATTAAAAGAACCGTTGTAACGATGCGTAATCCGCTCCCCGGTGCCAATGTGATGGACCATATGGATTTTGCAATTAATTACGGTTTGGACAAGGCGCATAAATTGGTTATTAATGCCATTTCTGTGTTGATTGATAAATTGGGCGTCGCTCCCGATGATCTTTATCGTCTTTCTGTTTGCGGCAATCCGATTCAGCTTTCTCTTTTCCAGGGAATTCCGATTGACGATTTGGCTTATGCCGGTGAGCGAAAAAAGGAATTAATGAACATTCAGGAGCAAAAAAGAGAGTCAAAGTATCTCAAAAGCTCGGAAGTGGTCGGTCTTGAAAAATATTTGAATTGTACTGTTATTATTCCGCCTGCCATTAAACACGAAATCGGCGCGGACGCTTTGGCACTTATTGTAAATTCCGGTATGCTTGACAGCGATGATATTGCAATTGCCACCGACTTCGGTACCAATGCTGAAATGGCGCTGAAAGCTAACGGTGTCATCTACACGGGATCTGCCGCCGCCGGTCCGGCTTTGGAGGGTCAGGAAATTGAAGACGGCGTTCTTGCGTCTCCGCATGCAATCAGCGATGTCGAATTTGAAGGAAGCAACATCCGCTGCTATGTTTTAGATAATGAAATGAAGCGGACCAAAGGAGATTTGGTTAATCCGCAGGACGGTTCCGTTGTTGAAGAAGGACCGATTCGCGCAAAAGGAATTACCGGCACCGGCGTTATTGCGCTTATGCAGGAATGTATCCAAAGCGGTCTCATTAAGCTGCCAAAAATATTGACTTCTGACGGCGTTGTTCATCTTCAAGACGGCGTTAAATTTACGGAAAACGACATTAAAGAAGCCGGAAATGCAATCGGCGCTCTCCGTGCCGGCCACATCACGCTTTGTAACGCCGCCGGAATTCAGATGTCGGATATTAAAATTTCTCATATGTCGGGTGCAGCCGGTACATATATGGATGCCAAAAAGGCGCAGCAAATCGGTATGAATCCGTTTAACGCGTCTTTGATTACTCAAATCGGTAACACGTCTTTGAAAACCGCTCGTGAAATTCTGCTTTCCGACGACCGTTTGAAAGAGCTTCAGGAAATTGCGACGCAGATTGTCGGAACGCACGTGATGTTTGCAACCGACCCGGCTTTTAAAGAAGCTTACATTCTTGAATTGGCTTATTGGGGCGAGGGTATGGATTTCAAGATGCTTAAAAAATTCTTGAAAAAGAAAGAGCTGCCTCAATTGGACGATCCGATTCAGGATTCTGTTGTTGAAAAATTGGTCGAGAGAGATATTCCGGTTTTCGGCGACGAAGGATATGAAATGATTAAACAAACGGGCACTTTCATGCTTATTTCAATGCCCGGCTGCGGCGAGTGCGCCGAAAAGATCCGCGAATGTCCGACGCATGCGATGAGTTATAAGAACGATAACGTTCGGATTCGCTCCGATTTGTGCGATGGCTCCAATTGTAAAAAATGTATGCGCTTCATGCCGCAGCCGTTCAGCTGGGCGAATCTCGTCATCGAAGAGGCGACTCCGGGCGCTGAAGTTGAGTCCGATGCGGAATAATTGCGCCACTGAGGTGACATTTTGAAATTTGTTGTTGTCGGCGGCTTTTTGGGAAGCGGGAAAACAACCGTCTTGGTTCGTCTTGGGATGTATTATTCCTCTCTCGGGAAGTCGGTCGGTATCATCGTCAATGAAATCGGAGAAATCGGAATTGACGGTGATGTCATCTCTCAATACGGTCTTGAAACGAAAGAGATTACATCAGGCTGCATTTGCTGCAGCTTGAAAACATCTCTTCGCGCAACGATTCTTTTAATGCTTGAAAATTATCGTCCGGATGTCATCATTATTGAGTCCACCGGCGTTGCTTATCCCGGAGCGATTCGAGATGAAATCATGCTGATGAATCTGACCATTGATTATGATATGGCGCCACTGCTCACTCTTTTTGACGGCAGCCGGTTTAAGCAAATCTTAAAAGAAATCAAAAATTTTGCGGCGCAGCAGCTGGCTGAAGCCGAAGTTATCGCTGTCAGCAAAGCCGATTTAATTGATCCGTCTTTTCTTCCGATTGTCGAAGCGGCGGCTCAGCAGATGAATCCGAAGGCGGAAATTATTACGCTGTCTTCCAAAGATCCCGAAAGTTTAGCCCATCTGATCGGCATTTTGGAGCGCAACGAAGATGTCGGCGCCCGTCTTGCCGAGTTGAAAAAAGTTGTCGGAAACGACGGCGGTCTTTTGATGGCCGGCGGAAAACCGAAAAACACTTCCATTAGTGAATCGGGCGTCGGGTCTTTTGCAGTGGAATATGCGCTTGATCCGAACAGTTTGAATTCTTTGACGGATTCTGATTTTGAAAAATTTGTCCGCGACCTGATGTCTGACATCCGGCAAAAAGTTTTGGAAAAAAGTCCGAATTTTTTGGGTCACATAAAGCTGTTTTTAGAAGTCGGTTCGTCCCTTTTTAAAATCAGTTTAACGACTTCGGAAGAAGAACCGATTTATGATTTCATTTCATCCTCGGATTCTGCCAAAAACGAAATGCCGAATTTAAAAATATTGTCAGCGGTTACCGGTATTAAATCGGATGAAGTTAAGATGATTGTTCAAGCGGCAGCTGAGGACATTTTTAGAAAAAATGAAATTATTCTGTCTTAATACAGCAATTTTAAAAAACGTTAAAATAAAAAAGCGAAGGATTGAAAAATTTATTTCAATCCATTCCTGACAATGCATTCATAGCATTAATCAACGCTTCAACGGATGCCATAACGATATCGGCATTTGCTGACTTTGCCGTGACACTTCTGCCGCGGTCGTTTGCAAGAACGATGGTGACACGCGCCAATGAGTCGGACCCGCCGGATATCGCTTCTATATTGAATTCTTCAATTTTATACTTGGAATCTCCGACGATTTCTTCGGCGGCGCGCAATGCGGCATCGACCGGACCGACACCTGTTTTTGCGGCAATTGTTTCTTTTCCGTTAATCTCGGCACGGATGACGGCGGTCGGCGTAACGATATTTCCAGTCATGACGGACACTTCTTTGAGTTTTATCGCTTCGTCCATTCCCTTTTTGCCCAAAACAACCGATGCGACAACAAAAAGGTCGGCATCCGTGACTTGTTTTCCGCGGTCTCCGATTTCTTTAATTTTGGCCAAAATTTCATTCAATTGGTCTTCCGTCGGGTGAATACCTACATTCTCCAGGTTCTGCAAAACGGCGTGTTTTCCGGCATGCTTTCCGAGAACAATGCGGCGTTTTTGTCCGACCATTTCGGGTGTCATAACGCCGGGCTCAAACGTATCCGGTTTTGCCAAAACACCTTGAGAATGAATTCCGGATTCATGCGAAAATGCATTTTCACCGCAAATCGGCATCATTGGCGGCATTTTTATGCCGGAATATCTTTCCACCATTTTCGATGTTTCTGTCAAGTATTCGGTTTTAATATTTGTTTTAAAACCGTATACGGAAGTCAATGCCATGACAACGTCCGCAAGAGACGCATTTCCGGCGCGCTCCCCGATTCCGTTGACTGTAACTTGGACTTGGTTTGCTCCGGCTTCGACGGCGGTGATGCTGTTGGCATTTGCCAGTCCGAAATCGTTATGGCAATGGATATCGTATTTCATATCCACATGTCGGCACAGGTCGGATACAAATCCATACATGGCGGACGGCACCATTATGCCGACGGTGTCCGGTATGTTCAAAATGTCGCAGCCTGCTGATTTAACGGCTTTGATGATTTCAACCAAATAGTCAAAGTCTGTTCTCGTGGCGTCCATCGGCGAAAACATACATTTGAAACCGTGGCTTTTGATGTATTCCACCATTTCTTTAGCGGAATTCAGAGTTTCCTCACGCGTTTTTTTGATGGTGTATTCGCGCTGAACGTCCGACGTCGGAATAAAGACGTGAATCATGTCCACATCGCAATCAATGCAGGCATCAATATCTTTATAGACAGAGCGGGCCAAGCCGCAAATATCGGCGTCAAGATTCAAGCTTGAAATCTTTTTGACCGATTCTTTATCGCCGGGCGAAGAAATCGGGAAACCGGCTTCGATTACATCAACGCCGAGTTTATCCAGTTGAGCTGCAATTTCTATTTTTTTCTCAAGAGGAATTGTTACTCCGGGGGTTTGTTCGCCGTCCCGAAGGGTTGTATCAAAAATAGTTATTGTTCTGTTCGAGTTCAGTTTTTTCTGTTCAGGAGCGTAAAAAACGACTCCCCATGTTCATTTTGTCAAACATAATAATCAATTCCATTTGAACGATTCTGCTATTTATAGGTTTCTTAAAAATAGGATTATAATTTGTAAATTATTTCATTCTGTTCTCTTGATTTCAATAAATTTCAAACACAAAAGCAAAACTGTTATATACTCCCAGCGATGTAGTAGGATTCCTTCTCATCATACGATGACAAGGCTTGAAATGAATTGCGTTTTGCAGTTTTCATTTTATTACATTCATCTAATAATGAAGTCGGGAGTTTTTTCCCTGACTGATATGTGACCTGATGTTTCGGTAAACTTCGGCGGTGTTTTCAAATTCAAAAAAATTTGTA
>JGI994J12354_10001527_pt1 | contig 23377 bp, 22 predicted proteins | sample IntmicLarv3ML3BL_FD_12354 | JGI IMG/M metagenome (IMG submission 12354) | reverse complement strand
CCCGTCACCGGCATCACCCTGCCGTTTTTCAGCGCGGGCGGCACCGCCAGCATGAGCCTTTATATCACCATCGGCCTTGTGCTCATGGTCTTCCGATACCAAAACGACAACGAAGATTCGCAAAGCTACTTCGATTATCTGTATACCAAGTAAGTTTTCTCAAACTGCCGCAGCACCGCCGAATCATCGACGGTGCTGTTTTTTGTGCTGCCCAGGTAACTGCTGATTGATTCGCATTTTGTAGGGGCGAACTGTGTTCGCCCACAGAAAAGCCTTTGTTTTCTTGGGGTTGCGGGCGAACACAGTTCGCCCCTACCATTGCATAGGCACTTAATCAGTGTTTACCTCGCTTTGCACCGCCGCAATGAGCGCGCGAAACGCTTCGTCTGCCCTGCGCTGTGCTTCAATCACCGCGCTTTCAGCAGAAGAAACCCGCATTTGCAGCCGCAGCCGTTCCAACTCCAGCTCATGGCGGCAGCGCATGGAACACCCGGCGGCAAACATAGTGACAGCAGCCATGGAGGCAGATAACGCAATCAGGCCTTTGCCCTGCCAATTGCATTTATGCTGGCAGGGTTCCGGGCACGCACAGGGTGTTTCATCAAGGCATGCACGAGAAAACGCGCTGTTATTTTCGTCAAGCGAGCCATAGTCGTGAACGTCAATCTCCACGCCATGGATGGTTGTCGTAAATTCGTTTATTCCGTACTGGGTAAATACCCCGCTCCTATGGGGCGGCACGGATCCAGGGCTCGCACTGGGATTCATACCATTGATGCGCGTTTTTTTTTAGCCCTTGGCGGCATTTCTTCGCGGAAGTTTTCCGCATCCCGGTGCAAAGCCGTCCGCGCTTCGCGGAACTCTTTTTGAACATCCTTGCGGTAATCCACTTCCCGCTCGCGAAATGTTTCGCTGCTGTTTTCTCTTTGAACAGTTTCGTGAACTCCCGTTGTATTCCCGCAGAGAGTGCCGCCGCAGCCGTCCTTCTGAAATTTTTCGCGGAACTCCGCGCTTGCTTTGTGGATTTTATCACGAAGCTCCGTCCCGTCCTTGTGCAGGTCGTCATGGCAGCTGTCATTCATCAGCGGAACCCCCTATCTATTTGCGAATTAGCCGTTGCAGCAGCAGTCCCCATCACATCTTCCGCATTTGTCCTTGCGGATACCGTCACAGTAATCCTTGCCCTTCATGCGGTATTCATCGCGCAGGCCGGCGCCCTTTTCACGGAATTCCTCACGCAGCTCGGTGCCCTTGCGGCGGATTTCTTCGTCGCGCTTTTGCTTGCGGAAGTCCTCTTTTTGGCAGCCGCCACGGCACTCGGGTTTGCCGCAGTAGTTGCAGCAGCTGCGTTCCGGGCGGCACTCACGTGGCTTGCGGCAGCCGCCATCGCAGCCTTCATTTCCGCAATAACGGCAGCAGTTGCGTTCCGGGCGGCAATCGCAGGAATTCCCGCAGGAATTTTCACAGCCGCAGCCATCGCCAATTCGCACAACATCCTTGTAGGCGTCTTTTTCAAGATCGATGTCCTCGCGGTTGAACTCTTCTTTTGCCGCGATGTCCCGGCGGCTGAAGTCCTCGTCGGATTTGTCCTTGCGGCAATCCTCCTCATAGTCCACGTCCGTGTTGTGATAATCTTCGTCGTACTTGTCGTTCAGGCAATCCTTGTGATAATCCACTTCCTTCTCATGAAAATCCTCGCAAAAATTCTCGCGGTTGAAGTTTTCATGATAGTCGGCGTCGTTTTCGCAAAGCTTTTCGTCAAACTTGTCCTTCAAAAGATTCTCGCGGAATTGCTCTTTTTCGTTGCGGCAATCGTCCAGATAGTCCACATCGTCGCGGTGAAAGCGCTCTTTGTAGTCCACGTCTTTTGCGCGGAACTCGTCTCGGTCATTATATCTGCCCATGGTTAACAGTTCCCCTTCCTAAAAATCAAAAATCACAGCCATTGCGCCTGCAGGGTTCATAGCGTCTATCACCGCAGTTGTTGCAACCGCAGTTATTGCAACCGCAGTTATTGCCACAGCCGCAATTGCCACGGCAGCCGGGATATCCGCAGCCGCAATTGCAATTTCCGCCGCAGTTTTCCCGGTCACGGCGATAATCCTCGCGGGAATCCACGTTGTCGCGATGATATTCCTCGTGGGCATCCACGTCTCTGCGATCAAACGCTTCGTCGGCGCGGTCTTTCTCATAGTCCTCGCGGAAATCCACGTCCTTGTTGCAGTAGTCTTCCTCGTAGCTTTCCACCTGGCAATCCTTGCGGTAGTCCACTTCTTTTTCGTGGAAATCTTCCTTTGTCCGCTCGCGCTTCATCTTCTCGTGGAAATCTACGTCGTTGCGGCGGTACGCCTCTTTGAACTTATCTTTTTCCAAGAGCTCGTGGAAATTTTCGCCGTCATCGCGGAAATCTTCGCAGTGATCCACCTTATCCTTGTGATAATCCTCGTGGAAATCCACGTCGTTCCTGCGGAAATTGTCCCTGTCATTGTATCGGTCGTTATATCTGCCCATTTAAAACCCTCCTTCTTCATTTTCATAGCCTATATTTCTGTCTTCTTCTGCTGCGTTCGCATTGATATCCCGGTGAACGTCCACGTTCATTTCGTGGAATTCCTCGCTGCGCGTTTCGCGCTTTGCGTCCCTTTTTACCTGCACATTATCAAGCTTGCCGTTCTGCAATTCCTTGCGGAATTCATCCATTCCCGCGCGAAAATTCATGCGAAAATTGTTGTCCATTGGTTATCCCCGCCCCGGAAAACCGGGCTGTTCGGGTTGATCGGACTGGACGTTTTTGCGGTAATCGACCTGCCGCTCATGAAAATCCTCGGAGAAATTATCGTTGCCGGGCGTTTTGTGAACGTCCCGCGTGGTTTCGTTGACATTCTTGCCGGACCGGCGCAGATTGTCACGAAAACCCGCCATATTTCCCCGGAAATCATCGCGGAAGCCGTTTCCTCTGGTGCGGTATCCACCACGGCTGCCATTTAATTGATTGCGGAATTGATCACGATGGAATCCGCCGAACTGCGGAGTCCTGCTGTTGATCCTGTTCATTGGCCGCCTCCTTTCCAATTTAGACAAGCTCAACTCATCATATGAGCAAAGGCGGCAGTTGGTGCACACATCACGATGCAAAATCCCCCTTCCATCAAGAAGAGGGATTGCTTATGTAGTTTATTTGCTATCAGTCTTTCATGAATCTTTTTTCGTCCGGCGGGGTATCCAGCCCAAGCGTGCCGCCGGGGTTCATGATGTTATCCGGGTCAAAGTGGTTTTTGAGCGCGCGGATCACCGCAAACTCGCTGCTGCCCAGCTGCCCCTCCAGCCACGGGCCGAACATCTTGCCGATGCCGTGGTGGTGGCTCATGCTCGCGCCGCTCTTCTGGATGGCATCGAGGATGCTCGCGTGGAACTTGCGGAATTCCTCGGCGTCGTTTTCCAGGATGATGAAAATCCAGTAGAGGTTGCCGCCCTGCGGATACACGTGGCTCATGTGGGTCATGCAGATGGTGTTTTTTCGCGCCTTCACCACCTCGCGCACCTCGGCATGCACGCGCTCCATCTCGCTCCAGTTGACGGAGCATTCCATGGTGTCCATGAGCACGCCGAAGTCCTGCAGCGTGTCGCGCAGATAGGGGTCGCTGAAGCGGCCTTTTTCCCAGCCCTTGGTCACAACACCGGTCAGCGAAAGCCCGCCGTATTTCTTCGCGACTCTGGCGGCATTGCGGGCGACGTTTTTGCTATAGCCATCCTCGCCGTTGGTGAAGCCCAGATACAGGCACATTTCGTTGACCTTCATGCCCTTGATGCCGAACAGGTGCTTGAGCGGGGTATCCATCACACCGTACATGTTGAGCATGATGGAGGTTTCCTCCGGGTCGCTCAGGCGGAACACACTCGGCACGCCGGCTTCGCTCTGCATCACCTCGCGGGCAAACTCGATGCCGGTGCTCCAGTCCTTGAACATATAAGAAAAGCGGCGGATGGTTTCGGGCATATGCCGGCAGAACTTCAGTGTTACGTGGGTGAGCACGCCGAAGGTGCCTTCCGCGCCCATCATAATCTGGTCAAGATCGGGACCCGTTGCCTTGCGGGGATGGGAATCCGTGTCGATGATACCCGCCGGGGTGGCATAGCTCTGGCCCAGCACCATATCCTGAATACAACCGTAATACGTGGAGTTTTGCCCGCTGCCGTGGGTGACCACCCAGCCGCCCACGGAGCTGTGCTCAAAGCTCTGCGGAAAATGCCCGAGGGTATAGGCGCGCTTGGCCCCGAACTCTTTTTCCGCGTTGTTGAGCAGTTCTTCGAGCTTCGGCCCGCTCATGCCGGCTTCTACCGTGATCATCTGGTCGAACTCGTTGAACTTGACGACTTTGTTGAACCGCAGGCGCATATCCAGCGAAATGCCGCCCTTCACGCACTCCACGCCGCGGGTAACGGAACTGCCGCCGCCATATACATACAGCGGGATTTTGTGCGCGGTCACATAGGCGACAATCTGCTCGATCTGCTCGCGGTTTTCGGGATACACCACGATATCCGGCACGTTTTCCACAATCTTGCTGCGGGCGCGCAGGATGTCGTACATGGTTTTGCCGTATGCCACGCTGAAGCGGGCGTAGTCGTCCGAGCGGACGAATTCATCGCCGACGATTGCCTTGATGGCATCGATGTGTTCCCGCGCGAGCTTGATGGGAATATCAAACTTCACTTCGTCCAGGCCCAAATCCTGCTGATATTCATGCAGAAAATCGCCGGTCATGCCAAAGCGCGCCAGCACGTCCTGGAGCATGCTCTCACGCGGGGCCTTGATTTGATCGGGCACGCCCCACTTGAACACGGAGCGGTAAGAATTTTTGGGGATATCCCCTTGGAACCAATTGGGCTCAAAGCCTTTGTAGGGATGTGACATGGGTCAGCCTCCTTATCTTGTTGGGAAAATCTTGTTGATTCTGCTATAAAACGGCACGAGCTTGCTGTATACCTGGGAATACACCTCGTCATAAATCTTGCGGTAGAGTTCCGTTTGCTCCGGGTCGGGCAAAAATTCATCCTTGTAGTGCACCATGCCCTCCACCGCGTCCTCATAGGACGCATACACGCCCTGCGAGACAAATGCCGTCAGCGAAGAGCCAAGCCCCGTCGCCTCATGGGTATGCACCCGCTGCAGCGGCAGACCAAACATGTTCGCCGTGATCTGGCAAATCTCGTCGCTCTGGCTGCCGCCGCCGGCAACATACAAGCGCGTGATGGGCGTCTTTGCGACTTTTTCCAGCTTGCGCACGCCTTCCATCAGCGCAAAGTTGATGCCCTCGATGATGGCGCGGTACATGTGCAGGCGGGTGTGATAATCCGCAAAGCCGATGAACGAGCCGCGCGCGTTGGGCAGATAAGCCCCCGGCGTGAAATATGGGTGCAGCATCAGGCCGCCGCAGCCGGGCGGGATTTCACGCAGGCGCTTGTTGAGCAGCTCTTCGGCGGAGCAGCTGAGCTGTTCGGCCTGTGCGCATTCCAGCTCCGCAAATTCTTTTTTGAACCAGCTGATGAGCCAATACCCGCGATAAATCTCGATTTCCGGCGTGTATTGCCCCGGCAAAATTGAGGAGTACGATGGCATGCGCGGCACGGGCTCCACAAAGGTCGGGTTGTTCACTTCCACCGTTGCGATGGTGCTGAAGCTCAGCGCCCCCTGGTCGGGCTTCATGCAGCCAAGGCCCAACACCTCGCAGGCTTTGTCCGAGCCTGTGGCAATCAGCGGCAGACCTTCGGGCAGCCCTGTTTCCGCCGCCGCCAGCGCGGTGATTTTGCCGATCTCCGCCCCCGCCGGCACCACGTCATAGAGCTGGTCGTCCCGCACGTCGAAGATCAAACGGTTCGGGTGGCCGGGCGCGCACCACTTCTGCTTTTTATAATCAAACGGCATGTGCCCCACAACGCTCGCGATGGCGTCCGCCAAATGACCGCTGAGTTTATAATTCAGCCAGCCGGAAAACATCACGAACTTCTTCGTTTTTTCCCAGGTTTCCGGCTCATACTGGGCAATCCAGTTGCAGGCGCTGACGCTGCGCTGGTATTTCACAAGGTCATAGAGCCCCGCCGCCTTGATTGCGAGCGCAAGCACCGGCGACATATTGGTGCTCGTGGATTCCCGCTTATCCAGCCACAGGATGATATCGCGCAGCGGCTCCATGTGCTCGTCCAGGCACACGCAGGTGTCGCGGATGGTGCTCACGGTGACGGCAATGATGTCCTTCCACAGCGCTTCCTGCTCCCACTTGAGCTTGTTGCAGCATTCGCACACCGCGCTCCAATAGAACGCCGGGGTTTGCTCCGCCCAGCCGGGTTTCTTCGAAAAATAGGGCGGCTCGTACTTTTTTTGCGCCTTAGCGACGATGTTCCCCTTGCTGTCGCACAGGATGGCGCGCGCGCTCTGTGTCCCCATGTCGATGGTAAGAACCAATGGCTCAGCCAAATCATCCACTCCTTTTTGTTTTAGAAATTCAGGAAGTTCACTTCCATTAATTCAGGTTGAGCAGCAAATTGCTTGTTGCGATGAGATTGCCCTCGCACACCGGGGCAAGCCCGCAGATCACCTCGCCGCAGGCAATGGGCTGCTCCACAACAACGCCCGCAATCAGGCGCATGACGTCGTGCATTTTTTCCTTCGGGATATCCCTGTCGGTGCGCACAGGGAGCATCGGCGCCTGCGCAAACGCGGTGCGCACGGTGCTGCAAAGGGTGCGCACGGGGTTCGTCAGTTCCGCTATCGCAAACGCCTGCCCGCGCTTGCACTCGTTGCCGGCCACGGTGATTTCATCGCCGGAAACCGCAACCCGCAGCTGGCAGCCCGTGGGGCATGTGATGCAAACCATCTCGGTCATGCGGGCACCTCCTCAAGCGTCAGTTCAATCTCGCCCCCCATAACTGGGGTGATCACCACGCGCTCCATTTCCGGCGGGCGCAGCTTGCGGTATCTCTTTTTGAACAGCTCTTTGCCGCCCTGCGTCACACGCAGCAGCGTCCGGTCCCGCTCATTTTTTGCGCGGAAATATAGCGTGATTGGGTCAGTTATGTTCGTGCAGTCAATCCTCTGCGGAAAAGCATAGAGAAATTTATCGCTCGGCTTAATATCAATATAACTGCGCGCAGGCGGCGCGGTGTAGGCCTCCGTGGCCTTGGGGATGAACCCCGTAGCGTAGGCCGCCGCCGCAGCGCCCACGGTCTCGCCGTTTTCGCTGACATAGTCCACCAGGTCGTTCACGTGCGCCGCGTTGCCGCAGGAAAAAATGCCGGGCACGTTGGTCATGCCGTTTTGGTCGCACACGGGTCCGCGCGTCACCGGGTGCAGCTGCACGCCGAGGGTTTCCGCCAGCTCGTTTTCGGGGATCAACCCCACGGAAAGCACCAGCGCGTCGCAGTCAACGCGTTCGCGTTCGTCGTTGATTGGCCGCATGTCCGGGCCAACTTCGGCGATTTCCACGGCCTCCAGCCGCTCGTGGCCAAACACCCGCGTGACGGTTTTGCTCAAGTGCAGGGGGATATCAAAATCACGCAGGCACTGCGCAATGTTGCGCGGCAAGCCGCTGGGCGTGGATTTCGCCTCGTATACCCCAAGCACCTGCGCACCCTCCAGCGTGAGCCGCCGCGCCATGATCAGGCCGATATCGCCGGAGCCAAGGATCACGCAGTTGCGCCCCGGCAGCTGCCCCAAAATGTTCGTATAATATTGCGCCGCACCGGCGGTAATTACGCCTGCGGGCCGCGTTCCGTGAATCGAAACCTGGCGCGCCGTGCGCTCACGGCAACCCGTTGCCAGCACCACCGATTTCGCGATGACGTGCCGCATGCCGTCCGTGTTCGCCACCGTCACCTGATAACCCATCGCGTGGGGTTTTATGTTATCCACAAAAGTCTGCAGCAGCAGCTCCACCTTGCACTCTTTGAGCAACGCAAGCGCACGTTCGGCGTATTCCGGCCCGGCAAGTTTTTCGCCAAAGCGCTGCAGGCCAAAGCCATCATGCACGCATTGCTTCAATATGCCGCCCAGGCGGTGTTCGCGCTCAATGAGCGCCACCTTCGCCCCGCTCTGATATGCCGCCGCCGCTGCCGCAAGGCCCGCCGGCCCGCCGCCAACCACGCAAACATCACATTGCACGCTCATGCGCCCACCCCCTCTTTGATGGAGCCAAAGAGAATCTCGCTCCCGCGCCCGCTTTTGCGCACTTGGCTCAGCGGGATGTGCAGCTCCTCCGCAATAATCTGTGCTACCTGCGGCCCGCAGAACCCGCCCTGGCAGCGGCCCATGCCCGCACGCACGCGGCGTTTGATGCCGTCCACGCTGTCGCACGGGAGCAGCCTGCGCATGGCGGCGAGAATTTCGCCCTTGCTGATTTGCTCGCACCGGCAGAGAATCACGCCATAGTCCGGGTTTTCGCGGATCAGCGCGCTGCGTTCCAACTCCGGCAGCTCCGCCGCGTTGATGATCGCGGGGCGCACCGGGTCAAAATTTTCATTGGGCGCGGCGTTCAGCATCTCCGCCGTCCACGCCGCAATATCCTCTGCCACAGCGGGTGCCGCCGTCACTCCAGGCGATTGCATGCCCGCCGCGTGGATGAGATTCTTTGTATATAAGCCCTTGCGCACAACAAAATCCTCTTCATATGTGGGCGCGCGCACGCCGGTGAAATAGGTGATGATCTGCCCTTGATTGAGCCGCTCGCTCGCCTTTTTCTGTTTGGAGAACATGTTGTGAATGCTCTCCGGGTGGGTGCTGAAATCCTCCCTGTCGGGGGTTTCCAGGGCGTCCGGCCCCAGCAGCAAATTATGGTGCGCCGTCATCACAATGCCGCCGCCCTTTGTGTGCGTCCCGCCTGATTCCAGCAGCCGATTCCCGCCGGTGAACATGGCCGCAACGGTCTCGTGAGACACCTGCGCGGTTGCTTTTTTGTCCAAAATGGAGTTCGTGCCCCGGCGCGGGTGGATGGAGAAAAAGCGGTCGCCCGCCATGGCGGCAATGTCTTCCGAGAAGGTGCCCGCCGCGTTGATCACCAGCCTTGGGCGGATGGTGCCCCGGTTGGTGCGCACGGATTTAATGCTGCCGCCTTCTGTTTCCATAGAAAGCGCCGCCGTGTTCAGGCTCACCCTTGCGCCGTTTTGGATGGCGTTTTCCGCAAGGGCGATGGTCATCCCATAGGGGCAAACATGTGCCGCCGTGGGGAAAAACATCAGCCGCTCCAGCCCGGCGTTCATGCCCGGGAGCTGCGCTTCCGCCTCCGCGCGGCGCATCACCTTGCTCGGAACGTCCAGACGCCGCCAAAACCGTTTCATCACATGAAGCGCAAACACCGGCATTTTTTTGGGGAACGCGAGGTATTGTCCGCGGCGCTCAAACGCCACCTGCAGCTCCTCGCACAGCTGGTCATACAGCGCGTTGCCGCGGTGGTTATACTGATATTTCAGCTTTTTCTTATTAATAAGATCGAGGCCCGGGTGCACCACGCCATCGTTGCGGGAGGATGCATGCAGCGCCACATCGCATTCTTTTTCGACGAGCAGCACGTCCAGCTTCAGCCGCGTGAGCTCCCGCGCGATGGCGCAGCCGATGATGCCGCCGCCGATGACCAGCACGTCGGGCGCGGCGCCTTCGAGGGCGTCGTCCTCAATTTCCGGCATGCGGAACGGCGGCACTTCGCCGGTGTAACGGATGAGGTTCACCAGCCCCGCGCTGCCCTTATTATTCTTTGCGGCAAGGTATCCCGCCGCGACAATTTCGCTCCAGTCGCCGCTTTCACCCTCCAAAACGGTATGCTGCCGCTCGGCACGCGCAGCAAACCGCCCGCCGAACGCTTTATCCAGTTTTTGATTCAGCTTCTTGATCGCATCCGCCATATGTTGAGCCCCTTTCAGCGCAATTCGATTCCGTTCAACTGTACCATAATCACACGGCAATGTCAAGATGTTTTATTACACTATTCTGGGTGCTGACATATAATTTTGCGAGCCCATTCCTTCTTATGTAAATGATGGCGCGCCCCGCAAACGTTGCGCGCTCCCGCGATGGGAATGGGGTCAAATCGTCAATCGCGCCGTTCTCGATTCCCATGATTTCCCCGCCGCCCACGAGGGCATACCGCAGCGGAACATCCCTTGCCGTGATCGGAATCCCGGCGGCATCAATCAGCGCAACCTCCACCTGCGTGATGTCGTCTTCATGGATCGCCGTCAGCTGAATATCCGCCAATTTGCCGGGCGTTGTGAGCGCATGCTCTGTCATTTCTTCCCCGCGATATGCAACAGCCCGCAGCTCACCCGCCGCAAAGGGCACGTCATACACGGCGTTGTATGTTTCGCTGAGTTCTTTCACGCCGAGCGAGCGGCCATTCAGCAGCAGCTCCACGCGTTCGGCGTTGGAATAAACACTCACGCGAACTGTCTCCCCTGCCGCAAAATCCCATGCAAAACGTTCGTGCCAGGGGTTGTCAATCGAGGTTGCAACGCGCACGATGAGTTCGTCTGTCCACATGGCCTTGCGGTGATAATAGCGGGGGTGCTCAAAGCCCGCCGTATCCAGCAGCCCGCCCGGGAAAATGCGCACGGGCCAGCCCTTTGCCTCGCCCATGTAGTCCACGCCGGTCCACAAAAACTGCCCGCAGATGTCGGGATTGTTCTTCACCGCCAGCCACGCGTCCTCGCCATGGCCGTTTTCGCTGCCATAAATCACGCGGCCCGGGTAGGTCTCCCTGTCCCCGCGATAAAGCTGCTCTTTGTAGTTATAGCCCACCACGTCGAGCGCATCCGAATAGCCGATGAGGTTCGAAAGCTCCGGGAACGCGAGTGCACTCGTCACCGGACGGGTGGTGTCGTGCTGCTTCACGATCTCCACAAGGCGCGCCGCAATCACCGCAAGGCGCTCGGCATTGGGCTTGTTGGGGTCATACTGCCGCTCCTGCGCGGGCTTGTCTGCGTCGTTGTTGCCGGTCATCGTCTCAAACAGCGGATGGCAATAGGGGTCGTTGGGGTAGTCAATTTCGTTGCCCACGCTCCACAAAATGATGGACGGGTGGTTGCGGTCGCGCCGCACCATGCCGCTCAAATCCGCCTCGTGCCAAACCGGGAAGGCGTCGGCATAGCCGTCACGCTTCGGCGGATACACATTGTGACCCTGCCACCACTTGTTTTTTGCGCCCTCCCACTCGTCAAAGGCTTCGTCCATCACCAAAAAGCCCAGCTCGTCGCACAGGTCGAGCAGCGGCACATCCGGCGGGTTATGCGCCGTACGCACGGCGTTGCAGCCAGCCGCCTTGATTTTCTCAAGCCTGCGCCGCCAAACAGATTTCGGCACGGCAGCGCCAAGCGTCCCCGCATCGTGATGCAGGCAAACGCCCTTTAGCTTCATCGGAATTTCATTCAGAAAGAACCCATTATCAGCGTCAAATAAAAACGTTCGAATACCCGTGCTGATCTTCACTTCATCATAGACGCGCCCCTCCCCTGCCGCGCGGCAGACGAGCGTATACAGCGCCGGGGATTCCGGCGACCAAAGCGTTGGGTGATTCAATCGCAGCGCCGTGACTCCTGATATGCCAAACGCTTCTGCTGTTCCTGCTATATTTCCATCTGTATCGCGCAGCTCAAATGTCACGTCTGCAATTGCCGAAAGCTGCCATTCTATGCGCAACTCAGCCTGCTCTTCATCAGCAGATGCCGTTGAAACAAACACGCCGTCTGTGATAAAATGCACCGGGTCTGTGACGGTCAATGTCACGTCGCGGCAAATGCCGTTGCCGGTGAACCAGCGGGAATCCGCCAAATCTGTGTGCTCGGCACGCACGGCAAGCACGTTGTCGCCCGGCTGCGCAACCGCCGTGATATCATACGTAAACGTCGCATAGCCAAAGGGGCGCATGCCAAGATAATTGGTGTTGCACCAGACGCGGCTGTTCTTATACACGCCGCCAAATGTGACGCGCACGGCCTTGCCTTTGATGTCCTCCGGCAGGGTGAAGCGCAGGCGATACCAGCCCACGCCGCCACGCAGATAGCCCGTGCCGCTGGAATAGCTGCGGTCAAAGGGGTGCTCCACCGACCAATCGTGCGGCAGGGTGACGTTCTGCCAGCCGCTGTCGTCATAACCTTTATAATAGGCGTTTTCTTCGTCGCCAAGGTGGAATTTCCAGCCGTCGCGCAGGATGGTGTCTCTGTTCATAGGAGCCTCCTTTTTGTTATGTTGTTCACTCAAAAAATCAAGCGGTGACGCTCGCAAACGAGTCTCGCCGCTCGGAATTTCCATTGTTTTTTCACCATCTTATTATAGCCAATCATTTTGCAAATGTCAATAACACAAACGCCGATATTTGCGATAAATCAACAGCAAAAAAGCAACCGAATCCCATCTGCTGTTATATTTCAAACAAGCAGCGTGAATTCGGTCGCTTTTGCGGTTCATTCAGTTGAAATTAATCGTCTTTTTCCCATTCCAGCACAACGCCCGTGCCCGCGTGGATGGTGTATTCATATTCCCAGCCATTGCACTTGAACTCGATCTCGTATTCCGCAACGCCATCGTCATAATCAAGCTTCGCCTTCGTAAATTTCACCTGCGCGGCGGTGAGTCCGGCGTGCTTGAGGGCGATTTCCTTCGCCTTTTCCAGCGAGATATCCGAGGCCGCGCTGTGGGGCGAATTTGTGGTCTGGTGCTCCCGGTGTTTTTCCGTTTGTTCTTTCTTGTGCTTCAGAATGTGCCCGGTGCCCGCGTGGATGGTGTACTCATATTCCCAGCCGCCTGCGTTGAACTCAATTTTGTATTTCAGCACGCCATCGTCATATTTCTGCTGGGCCTTTGTGATTGTGGCATCCGCCGCCTTTACGTCCGCATGCTCCAGGGCAATGCTCTTTGCTTTTTCCATGCTTACATCCGTGACTGCCATTGTGGTTGCCTGCGTGCTGTTTTGGCTGCTCGCGGAGGTTGTGCCTTGCGCCCGTTTGCCTTCGAGTTCCTTTTCGCGTTCCAGAATCTTCCCGGATTCCGCGTGGATGGTGTAGTCATACACCCAGCCGCCGGCGGTGAAGTCAACCTCAAACTCCGGCATGCCGTCGTCGCGCTCCTTGCGGGTTTTGGTGAATGTTGCGTCCGCCGCAAGCACACCCGCATCCTCCAGTGCGATTTTCTTCGCCTGTTCCAGTGTGATGAGGGCGGGGGCCGTTTGCTGGCTGACCTGCGCGCTGTTCTGCACCGCGGGGGCAGCCATGGGGTTTTGGGTGACGGTTTCTTCTGTGCCGCCCGGCTTGGTTGCGGCGGCTCCGCAGCCCGCGAGCAGCGCGGCGGCCAACGCGATGGCGGCAACAATTGTGACTATCTTTTTCATGATTGTGTTCTCCTTTGTTGATATTTTGCTGTTGCTGTACTCATAGTTTACCCTGCGAAGATGAAGGTGACGTGAGAACACGATTAGAGTTTGATTAGAGTCAATCGCAGCTCGAATTCGCTGCCCCTGCCTTCTATGCTGGTGCAGCCCACGCTGCCGCCGTGCAGCTTGGCGATGTTTTGCACCATGCTCAGGCCCAGTCCGCTGCCCTGCGTCCTCGCGGGGTCCGCCTGATAAAACCGCTGCCATATCTTCTTCAAATGCGCCGGCGCAATGCCGATGCCGTCGTCCTTCACGCGCAGCACGGCGGAGGATTCCTCCGCTTCCAGCGATACCCGGATGTGCCCGCCACAGCGCCCGTAGCGCATCGCGTTGCTGAGCAAATTCATGCACAGCCGGGTGAGCAGCTCTCTGTTCCCGTTGACGAACAGCTCCGGCACAATCTGCGCTTCCAATGTAATATCACGTTCCAGCGCCAGCGAAAAATCGTCGCACAATTCTGCCAGCAAAGCGCTGAGGTTCACCGGCTCCTGCGGCATTTCCTCCATTCCGCGCTCCAGCCGAGTGAGCAGCAGCAACGATTGGATCAGCTTCTGCATCTTCCCCGCCTGCCGGCCGATGCTTTCCAGCGCCTCCGCGTATTCCGCCGGGTCCTCCTGCGAAAGCGCGTATTCCGCCTGTGCCAGAATCACAGCAGTTGGTGTGCGCAGCTCGTGCGAGGCATCGCTGACGAACTGTTTTTCGGTCTCAAAGGAGGCCTCCAGCCGGGCAAGCATTTCGTTGAAGGTATCCGCCAGCCGGTGCAGTTCATCCTGCCCGGGGCCGATATCGATGCGGCGGTTCAGGTCCTCGCCGGAGCTGACCTCCTGCGCCGCGCGGCGCAATTGATCCAGCGGCTGCAGTGCCCTGCGTGTCATAAAATAGCCGCCCAGCGCCGCCAGCAGCGCCAACCCCGGCAGCGCCCGCAGCGCCACCGAAAGGAGCGTGCCCGCCGTGCCGCCGCCTTTTTCCTCCTGCACCAGCCCACGCACCCAAATGTTTGGCAAACCCTCGTGCGCCACCAAACGGTCGTAGTAATAATACCTGTTGTTTTCCCACGTGATTTCCCGCAGCTCACCGTTTTGAAAGGGTGCGACCAGCACAAGCCCCGGCGGCAGCGCGCCGGCAAGCAGCGCCCGATCCTCGGCATAGGCGGTCAAATACACGCCGTCGCTGTATTCGATGAAATCCTCGTCGATATCCAGCACGCCGAACTCGAATTCTACTTTGCCCGCGTTGTGTTCCACAAGATCAAACAGCCGCTGCCGCGCCGCGCCCTTGCGCACTGTTTCGCTGATGGGCAGAACCGCTGTCATGGCGACCGCCGCCAGCAGCAGCATCCCCGCCGCAAACCAGAGCGTGACGCGCAATTGGATGGAAAGGCGTTTCATTTATGCTTCCTCCCTCACCCGCAATACATAGCCGCGCCCGCGCACGGTGTGGATGAGCTTTTGCTCAAACGGGTCGTCGATTTTTTTGCGCAGGTAGCGGATATAGACATCCACCAGATTTGTGCCGCCGTCAAAGTCGTAGTTCCACACATGGTTCTCAATTTTCTCGCGCGTAAGCACGAGGCCCGTGTTGCGGATCAAATATTCCAGCAGGGCAAATTCCTTTGGAGAAAGGAAAATCTCCTTGCCGCCGCGTGCGGCGCTTGCCTTGTCGCAGTCCAGCGTCAAATCCGCCACGGAGAACACGTTCGTTGCCGCGCCGGTATTCCCCCGCAGGAGCACGCGCACGCGCGCCAGCAGCTCGTCAAAGGCAAAGGGCTTCACAAGATAATCGTTCGCGCCGCTGTCGAGCCCCTGCACGCGGTCAGAAACAGCGTCTCGGGCAGTCAGCAGCAGCACAGGCACATCGTTGTTTTGCTCCCGCAGGCGCTTGACCACCGCGAAGCCGTCCATCTTCGGCATCATCACATCCAGCACCACCGCGTCATATTCCGCGCTTTGCAGATATTCCAGCGCTTCGGCGCCGTCAAACACGCCGTCCACCGCATAGCCCTCCGCCTGCAGCCGCTTGCATAAAATCCGGTTCATGTCCCGTTCGTCCTCGGCGATCAAAACGCGCATGATGTTTCCTCCCCTTTGCCCTTTGAATGGATTCATCTTTATTATAACACAACCATTCTATCATAGAAAGATTAAAATTTCATGAGAGCCCTCTCATTATTTTCTAATGTTCTTCTCATCTTCCTTTCATGTTTGGATGTTATACTGTAGCCATACCAAGCACCCACACAACCACAAAAAACAAGACAAGAAAGGAGGGTGCAAAAAACTCTTTGCCGCCGCTCCCGCCATCACCAAAGGCCAGGCCAAAGCCATTGCAGTGGCGCACGCCGGTCTCAAGCTGGCGGACGGCCTTCCTGCGCGTATCGCCGGATTGCGGCGATGGCTAACCAACTCACTCCTCAACATAGCAAGCCCCCCGCAGAGTATGATGATGCTTTGCGGGGGCTTGCGTATTTAATTTCTGTTTGTCCGCTGCCGTCAGAGCTTCCGTGAATACACCATCAACTGCAGCTCTTTGCTTGTGTCCGGCTTGCCGTAATAATTGGAAAAGGCCGAAACAATCTCCATGCCGCGCGCCTGCAAAATGTCGCGCAGCTCCTCTTTTGAGTACAGGCGTACCGGGTCTTGGGGAACAATTTCGGGAACCGGAGCCTGCGCGATTTCCCCAAAGCGGATGCCCCCGCCGCCAAATGCTGACCTGCGCGTTTCGGGGTTCCACTCGAACACAGCCAGCGCAATCTCTTTTTCGCCAACCTCCCACCACCGCTTGGGGAAATACGCTTCGGCATGTTCCGCACGCATGACGTCCATAAAATGCTTGCCGCCGGGTTTCATCGCCTTTGCAATCACATCAAAAATCTTCAGGTTTTCTTCGTCCGTTTCAAGGTAGCCGATGGCACCGTCCGCCAAATTCAGCACAACGTCAAACTCTTGTTCAAACTGCACGTCGCGAATATCCGCGCAAATGAACTGCGCATTCGGCGGCGCGTTTTTGTTTGCGTCGTCGATGAGCTCCTGCGTGATATCAACCCCAACAACAGAAAAGCCCCGCCGGGCCAGCGCAAGCGCGTGCCGCCCATAGCCGCAGGCAAGGTCAAGAATCCGCTCATCGCCGCGCAGCTGCAATGCCTTGACAATGAACTCCGCCTGATTTTCGGTGTCCTCTGTCCATGACTGGTTTTTCATGTCGAGCGTCCACCCTTCGCGGTACCAAAATTTGTCCTGCATCAAAAATCCCCTCCTGCTCTTATAATATCCTCGGCTGCGCATTTGCCATATCGCAAATCGAATAGTTCAAAGTTGAGCGCTTCACAGCATCCGCCAACGCCCATAGATTATTCACCAGCCGCAATTCAACGTCTCTTTTGAATAACGCACCGAACAGATCGTCAACTTGTGTGATCCCAATCGGCGTTTCCGTTTGCTCGCTGACATAGTACCCCGCGCACGCATCCTGCAAATAAAAATTTTGCGGGTCAAACTCATATAAATACAGCGTTGTATCTTTCATTCTATCGTACCAGGCATGTTCAATTGCTACGCAATGGCGCTGCGATGAAGCGAAAAACCGCGCGATGTCCTCCATCGCGGTTTTTTCTCCGGTGTGATACGTGACGCGGGGGCACTCCCTCGGCGTCAAAAAATTCGGCAGGCATTGGTCGTTGATTGCCCAAACCAACCCTTTCGATTGATCCAAATCACTTCTGACCGGAATACGAGGAACAAAACGGCAAATGCCGGGTTCTTCGCTCACGTGAAACAGCCGCATCCGCGCCCTCCTTTCATGCAAAAACGCCTGCGTACGATCTCTCGCCGCAGGCGTTTGGGTTATCGCAAAAAACGCTTAGTTGTTCTCCGTCATATCCGCTTCAGCGTTCTTATGTCCACAATTGGGACAAACAATGTAAGCATCGTTACTTTTGTCTTTTTTCTTTGGCAGATATGGAGTGCCGCCAGACAGTGATTTTTGACACTTCGCACAAATATTAGTTTCAGCAATTTCTTTTAGCTTTTTCTTGTGTTTGCTGCGACTAGAAGCATAAAACACAAGAGTACTCACTCCTAAAACTGCAACGGGTACTACGGCTGCAATAATATTGGTAGCAACTGGAGTATTTCTACTTACAATCGCTGTTTCATTGCCTAGTGATGCGGGCATCGCGACTTTTCCCGGTTGAATTTCATCGCGCGATATGTGTTGATTGTTAATAGCGGCCGCAAGTTGCACCAAAGACTGAACATCATTCATTTGTTCATTTTTATTGTATTTTGTAGGGTTCTTACTAACAATTGTTTCACTCACATGAATTTTTTTGCTAGGATCGTTAGGATTAGTGCGTACGTATGCGCGCCTTGGAAAAGGGGGCGTGTACTGGGGGTTATTCGTGTCCATAGCTTCCTCCCCGAAAACATGTGATAGCGTTATGAGTTTTTATTTTTCAATTTCTCCCATCAGTTCCTCATGCGTATAGCCAAATTGACAATCCTCATCACAACCGCTTGACGCATAAATATCTGCGGCCTCACTTAAGCTCAGTGCTTCCTCATTATCATCGTCTTCGTCTTCAAGCAAATAAAGCTCTCTGCATTCAGGACATTCCAATTCATTATTGCCTAAGTCTAGCAAATCTACCTCTTGGCCGCAGCTACACAAAAAATCTCCCATGCTATTTTCTCCTCTATCGCTTTAGTCGTTTCGCTAGCTCCTGAAATATACCTCCACCTTTCGCTTTGGGATTACTTGCTCCTTTCGCAATGTTGTTGAATCAATTTGATGCTGAGTGTTTTTCAAAAAAACGCTTAGTTGTTCTCCGTCAGCACGGCGTCCGGCGCATGGTTCCCGATCGACTGGATGCCGTTGAGGCAGCTGGCCTTCGCTTTGTAGCCCTCGCTGGCCAAAATGATCTCGCCGTTGCGGGCCTTGAGGCGGAAGCGGAACTCGCCCGCCTTGTCGAGATACACCTCATACTTGGGGTTGGTCACCTGAACCACCGGCTCGACGGTCTGATCCTCGATATGGGCAGCAGAGTTTTTGCGCACACTCTCGACGCCGTTGAGCATGCTGTCCTTGGCGTTGTAGTTTTCGCTGGTGCCAATCACCTGGCCGTTGCTTGCGACAAGATTGAAGCGGAACCTGCCTGTTGCGGTGGTTTTCCAAACGAATTTCCCGGATGCCATAACATTACCTCCTAAATAATACCTTAATTTCACAAAGTGTAACATAAATTCACAGGATTGTCAACAAAAAAATCGCGCTTTGTTGATAATTGTTTTTCAATGAATCAGGCTTTGGGCTTGTACACCAATGGTTTTGCGAACATGGGGCACCTCTTTCTGTTTTTATTCTGTTATTTGCGTTGGTAATACTCACTTATAATTTTGTTATCGAACGTATAAATAATATCTGGGTTGGGCAATTCGTTATCTTCGTTGGTGTTGTATTCCTTGCCCATCTGTTCTGAAACATTAATATCAGAAAGCACAGCTGCGGTGAAAATATTTTTTGGAATATTGAAATATTCTGCAAATTCTTTCAGCATCATTTCTGCAGGAGCTTGGTTGTCTTTGAAATAATTGTTTTTCTTGTTATAATCAGCAAGAAATTCATCAAATGCTTCATTTTCAATCAGGTTAGAAATGCATCCCGGTATCTTGTAATAGATCGATCGATGTACTGGCACAAACATTAGCCCCCATGCACTCTGCACTCCCGCGGCATCATACACCTCTATTTTTTCAGGCTCAAATACAGGCATAGTCATATCCGGATCGGTCATGGGTACATTTAGGGTAACGCCATCCAGAGAAACAATTGTTGTGCCGCGTGTTACGGGAGGGGCCGGCAGCGACCAGGCTTCTCTTGTTGTTGACGTCGTTTGCTCCATCGTGGTCATTGTCGTGGTCTCCGCTGTCGTCGAGACAGCAGAAACCTCCTGCGGAGCCGCGCTTTTTCCGCACCCCCACAGTGTCATCACACAAACAGCAGCCAAAAGCAGCGATAACAGCTTTTTCATTTTACGCCTCCCAATGCTATTTTCTCCCCCGCTAACCCGCAAGCGCCTTCAGCACATAATCCTGAAAATACGTCTGCGGCGTATACATATTCCCGAACGTCCAGGAATTGATCACCGTCACAAGCTCCAGCGCCGGCACCACGAAGATATATTGCCCGCCATGCCCGGCGGCATAATACCCGTCATATTTGCCGAAGGACTTGATATAAAATTGATAGCCATACTTGCCGTAGCGGTTATAACCCGCCGCATGCGCCCGTGTGGCCTCCGCCAGCCAATCAGCAGGAACAATCTGCCGCGCCGCGCCGCCCGGGGTATCATACCACTTGCCCCGCTGCAAAAGCAGCTGCCCAAACTTGGCGGAATCCCGCGCGCTCATCGCCAGCCCGCTGCCGCCGTCCATGATCCCCTGCGGGTCGGCATTGAGCTCGTAGTTCTCGATCCCCAGCGGCCCCAGCAGGCGGTCCTGCGCAAAATCCGTAGCACGGCCGGCATAGACCTGGTCCAAAATCGCGCTGAGCAGGTGCGTGTTGCCCGTGGAATAATTGAAGGCGTCGCCCGGCTTTGCCGCCATCGGCCGCGAGAGGACATAGTTCACCCAGTTGGAGGAGGTCACGAACGCAAACCACTTGGAAGCGCCGCTGCCCCACTCGGGCCACTCGATGCCCGACGTGTGCTCGAGCAGATGCCGGATTTTGATATCCTCGCGGCCCGGTTCGCCGACAATCTGCGGAAAATAGTCCGAGATCAGCACATCGACGCCGTCAATCAAGCCCTCGTCAATGGCGATGCCGATGAGCGCCGAGGTGAAGCTTTTTGTGCAGGAATGCAGCGGAAAAACGCTCGTTTCGTCCTTGCCCTCTTTGTAATATTCGTCGATGATCACGCCGTTTTTCACAACAACAACCGAGAGGATGTCATCGTCCTGCTGCACCGCGCCGTGCATCTTTTCGAGCACCGCAGCGTCCATTCCATGCGCTTGCGGCGTGCCGGTCTGCCACTCAAACACGGGCGGCGCTGTGGTGGGAACCTCCATCGTCTGCGTCACCGGAGCAGAAGCACCTGCGGGCGCGCCGGTTGGCTTATCCACGGCCGTGCCATCCCTGCACCCGGAGGCCGCAAGCACCAATATTGCCAGCAAAAGCAACAAAACTTTCTTCATCATATGTTTGTCGAGCGTACTGCTGTCACGCAGACCGTCCCGACACTCCCTCCAAAATATTTTTTCTGTGTTGTTTTTCATTTTCCCGCCGAAGGCGTACGCAGGCGTAAATATTTTGCTCGCTTTCGCAACTCCTTACAGCCAAATCCATCCAAACAGGAAAATCACCAGCAGCCACTGCAGGAAGGTATATTTGACCTGTGCGTTGATTTTTCCGACGGTCATCGGGGCGCGGCCGGGTGGCTCGAACACCAGGCTCAGTGTGCATTTGCCGGTGCCCTTGTAGCTCATTACGTTGGCGGCGTTCACGACGATCACCTTCTGGTTGCTGGAAGTCCAGCGCAGGCCGGGAATGTCGGTGGTCAGGTCGATATAATCTTTCTTGTAGCGCAGCGCGCCGCTGATTTCCAAGCCACTGAGATACCCTTTCTCGTTAACGTAGACAATGATGAACTCCGCCGCCGCCATGTTGTCGCACATAACCGCGACGGTGTCAAAACAGGTGCGTCCCGGAGCGCCGCCGCTGCCCTGCGCCACATTGACACGGGGGCTGGTCATGGGAACCTCCTCCACGCTGCCGTCGGCGTTTGTCACGCGCAGCACACCACCGGTGATATCCACGGATTCCCAAACGCCGTAGCTGAGTTTGTTTGGCAGGGTGAGGATTTCCACGTTCTTCGCCCGGGCTTTGACATTGACGGTGAAGCTCGCTGTTTTTCCGTTGAAATTCACGGTAACAGTCTGTGCGCCCGCCTTGTTCGGGTTGAAGCCCGTGCAGTGCTCCGGCCGGAGGGAGAACATATACGCGCTGCCGTCGCTCATGTTCAGCTTGATTTTCCCGCCATCGGTGCTGAGCTTCTCCCCGGTGATGTACTGCGTTTTTGCGGGGGGCGTCAGCAAGGCGACGGATTGGAAGGTCTTTGCCGCCGGGGACGGATAGTTCACGTCAAAGCTGGTTTTTATCGTCCATTCTGAGTAGCTGATGGAGGTGTTGGAAAGCTCATAATTGCGCACAGTAATATTGATCTTGCGGGTGCCCGCCCCGGTCTGCCCCCAGGTGCACCACTCGGCCTGCAGAGGGTAGTCAAAGGTGGTGCCGTTTATTGTGGTGAAGCGCACCATGCCTCCGGTGGGATCAATGGCCTCGCCGTGGCTGTAGCTGGTCTTGCTCGGCGGGGTAGCCAAGGTAATGCCCTTCGCCGGGTCAGGGATAAACAGTTTATAGCTGCCCGCTGATTTTCCAAAAACTGCCACAGACACGCTGTAAGTGTCGTTATAGTAGAGACGGTTGCCATAATAGTCTATCTTCGTGTTCTCAAGCATGGCCGCAGTCATGGGTATTTGCTCGGTGCTGCCGTTTTGGTAAGTCAGTTCCACCACGCCGCCGTCGGGCACAATGGGCTCCAGGGGCGGGACAGCAGTTTGGTTGGGCGGTGTAATCAGCCTTGCGCTGGACACTTCCGGGTTTTTTGTCGTAAAGCTAAAGCTGCCGACCTTTTGGCTATGCCAAAGCACACCCACCTCCTGGTGACCGTAGCAATTGGGGTCATAGCCAATGCACATGTCCGGCGTTATGGGGACAGTCTCACCATGATGCGTGTCCCAAGTCAAGCGCAGTTCAGCGTTTTGCAGATTGATAGGCTGTCCGTAAATCTGGTCGCCCCTTGGGCTCCAGACATAAAATCCGGTAAGCTGGCGGGTGTCCACCCAAATGGGGAACTGGACGCTTTGCCCGCCGTAGGTGAGTGTGATGGTCTGCCAGCCGCGCTGGCCCTGCACAAAGCCGGACATGCAGTTTTCGTTGACCGTCACCCGCTCGATTGTGCCATCAGTATAGCCGACAAAAAGCTCCGCGTTCAGGCGCAGAGGACGGTCGATCCAATACCCTGTGGGGATGATTCCTGTCAGGGTGATGGCCGCAACCTCCTTGACTGTTACCGCCACAGTGGTGATTACGCCGTTTGCTCCCGTTGCCGTAACATTGGCTGTGCCGGGCTGGAGCGCCGCAAAGCTGCCGCCGGGGCTGACCGCCACAACATTGGGGGCGTCGGTGGTAAACTGCTTTTGCCCCATAACAGGCGGGCTCTGGCTGATGGTCAGGATCGCGGATTCCCCGGCGGACATGGTGTGCTGCATCGAAGGATTGGAATTGCGGGGGCCAATGTCCAGGATACCCGCGCCGAACCCATAAGTATCTCCGCTGTCCTTCCAGGGTTTGCACAGCGAGACGAGATAGGGCAGGATGTCCTCTTGGGGCATGGCGCAATAGGAAAGGATGAGCGCCACCGCCGCGCTGACATGGGGCGCCGCCATGGAGGTGCCCGAAGCGGTTGCGGTATTGTTGCCGGGAGCAGCGCTTTTGATGTTATATCCCGGCGCGCCCAGGTCTACCCAATCGCCCCGGTTAGAAAACGAGCAGTGGTAGTCGCTGTTGTCGCTGGCAGAAACCGCGATAACCCCTGGGATGGCGGCGGGGTAGTTCGGTTTTTCCTTGCCATCATTGCCCGCGGCGGCAACCACGCTCATGTTTTTGCCGTGGACATATGCAATGGTATCCGTCCAGCTGTTGCTGGCAATGGAGGGGCCGCCCAGGCTCAGGTTGGCCACACGGGCTCCGTTGTCGGCGGCATAGCGCAGGGCCTCGATGAACAGGCTGTCCACGCCCTGGCCCTTGTCGTTGAGCACCTTCAGGGGCATGATCTGCACATTGGCGGGGGTGGCGTCCGCCACAATGCCGGCAACATGTGTTCCGTGGCCCGCGCGGTCGGCCGGGTTGTTGTT
>JGI994J12354_10001526_pt1 | contig 23384 bp, 26 predicted proteins | sample IntmicLarv3ML3BL_FD_12354 | JGI IMG/M metagenome (IMG submission 12354) | reverse complement strand
TAAAAGTTACTATCGAAGATGCTATAATGGTAGAGCGAAGAGTATCAGTATTGATGGGCGACTCTGTTGAACCAAGAAAAGAATGGATAGAAGAGAATGTTGAATTCTCAATGGAAGATGAATACAAAATTTAAGGAGTTTTTATGAAGTTGATGGCAGATAAATTTACAAAAGCAACATTAGAAAATAGATTAAAGGAATTTACCCAATTTGGAATGATATTTTACTTCCTCATGGAAGAAAATAGAGTTAATATTAATGAATTAGAAATTATGTTCTTTTCTCCAGACGAAGAAAAATCAACATTTCTATATTGCAAATTAATAAAAAATATCAAGCCGCATGATATGTCTTCATCACTTGAAAGATATAAAGAAGAACATCCCAATAGTAACAATCTTCCTATAACAAAATATGAAGAAAACTTAAACAAAATATATATAAGTAAACTAATAGATGTATTGCAAGATACAAAGAACAACAAAATAGATAAAACATATATAAATACTTATAATCATTTATTAGAATTAGAATATAATTAGGTGGTATTATGAAAAGCACAAAAGAAATATTAGATACTATATATGAATATTCGCTCGATGATATTATGGGTGAGCGTTTTGGAAGATATTCTAAATATATAATCCAAGATAGAGCTATTCCTGATGTCAGGGATGGACTTAAACCTGTTCAAAGACGAATTCTTTTTGGTATGTATAAAGAAAGAAACACTCATGATAAACCATATCGAAAAAGTGCTAAAACAGTTGGAAATATAATGGGTAACTACCATCCACATGGCGACTCTAGTATTTATGATGCAATGGTCAGAATGAGTCAGTGGTGGAAACAAAACACACCATATATTGATATGCATGGTAATAATGGGTCGATGGATGGAGATTCACCTGCAGCAATGCGTTACACTGAAGCAAGACTTGCTAAAATAAGCTTAGAGTTATTAAAAGATTTAGATAGAAACACTGTATCTATGGCACCAAACTTCGATGACACAGAACTAGAGCCAACTGTCCTTCCTGCTAGATACCCAAACCTATTAGTAAATGGTTCTACAGGTATATCAGCAGGATATGCCACTAATATTCCAACTCATAATCTAGGCGAAGTAATAGATGCAACTATCAAAAGAATCGATTCACCTAATGGAACCCTTGACACACTAATGAATATTGTAAAAGGACCAGATTTTCCAACAGGTGGAATAATTGAAGGACTAGAAGGAATCAGAAATGCCTACAAAAATGGAAGAGGCAAAATAATTATCAAATCTAGAATAGAGTTTGAAGAAGCTAAAGGTAAACTAGCAATCATCGTAAAAGAAATTCCCTATGAAGTAAATAAAGCAAACTTAGTACGTAAAATAGATGAAATAAGAATAGATAAGAAAATTGATGGAATATTAGAAGTAAGAGATGAATCAGATAGAGATGGATTAAGAATAGCAATTGATATTAAAAAAGATGCTAATAAAGAACTTATCTTAAACTATCTATATAAAAATACCGACTTACAAGTACCATACAGCTTCAATATGATAGCTATAGTAAACAGAAGACCAAAGTTGTTAGGACTTCTAGAAATACTAGATGCTTATATAGTTCATCAAAGAGAGGTAATAACAAGAAGAACCCAGTTTGACTTAGAACATGCTAAGGCAAGACTTCATATAGTTGAAGGACTTATTAGATGTCTTTCTATATTAGATGAAGTAATAAGAATTATTAGGTCAAGTAAAAATAAAGGCGATGCTAAAGACAATTTAGTTAAAGAATATGAGTTTAGTGAAATTCAAGCAGAAGCAATAGTAATGTTACAATTATATAAATTAACTAATACAGATGTAACACTACTTGAAGAAGAACTAAGAAACCTAAACATTATGATTAAAGGACTTATGTCAATTCTTGATAACGAAGAAGTATTAAAAACTGTTATGAAAGAAGAACTTAAGAAAATCAAAAAAGAATATGCAACCCCAAGAAAAACAGACATCAATGAAGAAATAACTGAAATAAAAATAGATACAACAGAAATGATAGCTAAAGAAGATGTAATTGTTATGATAACTAAAGATGGTTATATAAAAAGAACATCTCTAAGAAGTCATCAAGCATCAAATGAAGATGCCAGCCTCAAAGAAGGCGACTATATCTTAGGATTATATCAATTAAACACACTTGATACAGTATTGCTATTTACCAATATTGGTAATTATCTATATTTACCAGTTCATGAGATACCATCCCTTGTATGGAAGGACCTTGGTAAACATGTAAGTAATATTATTAAACTAGATAGTGATGAAGAAATAATATCTTCTGTGCCAGTTACTGATTTTGAAAAAGATATAAAAGTAACTATTGCAACTAGTGATGGAATGATTAAAAGAACTACTTTAAGTGAGTTTAAATCATTACGTTATTCAAAACCAATAACTTGCATTAAGTTAAAAGATAAAGATAAAGTAATAAATGTCTTTGAAACACTATATAGTGATATATTTATATCTACTAAAAATGCTTATGGACTATGGTTTGATGTTGAAGATATACCAGTAGTAGGATTAAAAACTAGTGGTGTAAAATCAATAAATCTAAAAAGTGATGAAGTAGCCAGTGTATCTAATTTTGATGCCAAAACTACCGAATATGTAAGTATCATAACTTCAAAAGGAACAGGTAAAAGAGTTAAGATAACAGAGTTTGAAAAATTATCACGTGCTAAAAGAGGTTTATTAATACTAAGAGAAGTAAAAACTAATCCTTATACAATACTAAGAACCTTCACGACAGATTCTAAAGAGTACATTGGACTAAAATCAAACAATGATATAAACTATATAAAACTTACTGAGTTATCAATTAGTGACCGTTATTCTACTGGAACAGTGATTAGCAAAAACAAAATAGATGAAACATTTATAAATGCAACACTAATTAAAGTTTCAGATAAAGAAAAAAAGCAAAATAGCAAAAATAGCGAAACAAATACTGAAGAATCTGCTATAATAGAAGAGACAAAAGAAAATAAAGTGTCATTAAAAGAAATAGATGATCGCTTAATGACCATAGATGATTTTCTAAATGAAAATGATGAATAAAGGGAGTGATTAATATGTTCTACATTATACTAGCAATATTAATAATAGTAATATCTACAATGCTAGTGGTCGTACTAAATAATATATTAATGTATAAGAAAGACAAATATAAATACATAAAATATTTAATACCAACTATATGTATATGTTTTTCTATTCAGTATCTTATAGATTATATTAAATGGCCAAGAGATGTAGTAGGTACCTCTGCTGTAGACTTCAGCAACATTGTCTTTTTATCATCATATATAATAGCAACTATAGCTTGTGTAACTTTGTGCATATTAATAGATAAAGAAATAATATTTCAAAAGAAAGTTATAAAACCAAGAAAAGAAGCAGAAAAAGCTATAGATTATTTTGTTGAAGAGCAAGAATTAGCACTTGCAGAAGAAAATAAAATAGAAGGAATATTAGAAGAGCCTACCAAAGAAAAAACAACAAAACAAAATGCTAAAAAGAAATCAACATCAACATCAAAAGAAAAAGTTAAAACTAAAAAAAGAGCATTACCTAAAAATAAAACAAAAGCTGTAAAAGAAACGACACAAAAAAAACAACCAAAAACTACTAAGAAGAAATAGCAATAGCTATTTTTTTGAATTTTGATATGTAACAAAAGCCTAAGAATAGCATAGTATTTAATAGGTGAGTAATATGGCAAAAGAAGAGTTCAAAAGTTTCGTAAGAAACAATCCAATATTAACAAAACATGTAAATGATGGTAATATGACCTGGCAAAAGTTCTATGATATGTATGACCTATATGGAGATAAACACAATGTCTGGAATGAATATACAAAAGATTCTACACCTTTGCAAAATGAAGATAGACAAGAAACAAGTGCTAGTAACAATGACATAACGTTAAAAGATTTAGTAGGAATGGTAAAAAAAGTTGACTTAGAAAGTGTTAGGAAAGGTATAGATGGGGTTCAAAAAACAATATCATTAATCCAAGGATTTGGCGGTAATGAAACAGATTCCACTTATACACCAAGACCAACTTATAAACATTTGGATGATTAATGAATAAAGAACTATTAATTAAAATTAAAAGTGACCCTAATCTATACAATTATCTTAAATATCATTCCTATTGGTATAAAGATTTAAAAAGAAGACCAGAAAGATTTAATGAATTTGTTTATGAAATGAAAAAAGAATACAAACTAACTGTTACTGATAAAATAAGTAACGTTAATGATAAAATAACTTTTGTTAGAACATTCCTAGATATGCTAAATTAAATATATCTTTTTATATGTTGCTTTTTATAATAATACCATCTATAATATGGTACCAAAAGGAGTTGGTGGTATGGCAAACAATAAAGAAAAACAAATGATTGATTTATTTAAGGATATAAAAAGTAAAGGTAGCTGGATGTATAAAATAGAGGGTTTCAAAATAAAAACATATGGATTAAGTTCTAATAAACAAGTATATAGGGAAATAAGTGGGCTATCCCAAGAACTATTACCAATAATAACACCATCACAGCCAAAAATAATAAGGTTAGATGAAGTTAGATGTAATGACAAGGCTTTTCTTAATTTATATGGTGACATAGTAAGCGAATGGGGACTTTTATCACTTGCAGGAGAACTTAAACTAACACCAGACCCTAACTTTTTATCTTTAGTACCTGCTGAAGTAGTAAATCTAGAAACAAGAAGAGTAACAACTATTGGACTCCGAACTATGGATACTGTAAACCTAATTCCTGATGCCTGCCTTGCACTAGTAAATGCAGCATTAAAAAGGCAACTTCCAAAAATTTCTAAACAATCAGATTATTATACAGCAGGAAGTATTGGTTACTTAGCAAAACATATAGCAGCATCAAAAATTGATGAACAATTAGGCATACCAAGTATTAGTCATATGGTTACTACAGGAATGGTTGCTAACCTTTATGATAGTATGTCAAAATTAAATCTTCAAAGAGGAGTACCTAAAAATATTAGAGAAGATGCTAAAACTCAAAGCTATTTTGGTTACTATGCACATGAAGTAGGTTCTGAGCTTACGGGATTAGTTGCTTATGAAAGATATCAACAAGATCCAGAAAAAGTTGGATTCTTCTTTAGACAACTAGTAGATAAAGGTTTTTATAAAGCAGAGGATTTCTTAACTGATATTGGTGCAAGTTATAACAATATAGACACCAAGTCAGTATTAACAAAAGCATTTAACAGCATAAAATAATTTTATTAAAAATATGAAAGAACTTTTGATAGTTCTTTTTCAAATTCACTTGAGTTCTTCTAAAATAATATGCTAAAATAAATCTATAGAATAGCAAACGCATTCCAAAGTTTCTTTTCTAAACTACATAAGTCTAAAAGACTTATTATTTTTGTTGTTTGAAGGAGGGTGTATGAAAAAAGGATTTAACAATGATAAGTATTTAAAATTACAAATTGAAAAAATATTAAAGCGAGTTGGTGAGTTTAACAACAAATTATATATCGAGTTTGGTGGTAAACTATTTGATGACAACCATGCTTCTAGAGTCCTACCAGGTTTTGAAAAAAATGCCAAAATTGAAGTAATGAAAAAACTAAAGAAAAAATTAGAAGTCTTATTTGTTATTAGTGCTAAAGATATAGAAAAAAATAAAATGCGTTCTGATTTAGGAATTGCTTACGAAATGGATGTTTTAAGGCAAATTGACAAGCTCTCTAAAATGGATATATTAGCTAACAAAATAGTAATAACCCAGTATGAAGGTGAAAAAGCAGCAGAAACATTCAAAAATAAAGTTGAAAGAAGAAATATTAAAGTCTATATCCATACTTATACAAAAGGATATCCAACTGATATTGAAACCATCGTAAGTGAAGAAGGCTATGGAGCAAATCCTTATATTGAAACTGATATGCCCATAGTTGTAGTAACAGCACCAGGAGCAAGCTCAGGTAAATTAAGTACTTGCTTGTCGCAAATATACCATGAATACACAAGAGGAGTAGAAGCAGGATATGCTAAATATGAAACCTTCCCAATTTGGAATCTCCCTCTAAAACACCCAATAAATATGGCTTATGAAGCAGCAACAGCAGATATAAAAGATGTTAATATGATTGATTCCTTTCACCTAGATAAATATGGCATTAAAACAGTAAACTATAATCGTGATTTAGCAGTATTCCCAGTATTAAAAACAATATTAAATAAAATATATGGTAAAGATATATTCTATTCACCAACAGATATGGGAATTAATATGGTCGGTTTTGCAATAGAAAATGAAGAAGTCTGTTGTGATGCCTCAAAAGAAGAAATAATAAGAAGATATTATCATCATCTATGTGAATACAAAAAGGGGATAGGTTCACAAGATGCTTGTCAAAAAATAGAAATGATTATGAGTGAGATGGAAATCAATACCTCTTCAAGAAAAGTAATAAAAAAAGCTAATGATAAATTTAAAGATAAAAAAGAACTAGCAATTGCTATAGAATTACCAAATAAAAAAATAGTAACAGGAAGAAATACTGAAATAATGACTTCAGGAGCAAGTGTAGTACTCAACGCCATAAAATCAATGGCAAAGATTAATGACAACATCCACTTAATATCACCAACAGTTTTAGAACCAATGCAAAAGCTAAAAGGAAGACTATTTAATAATGGTGATGCTCTTTTAAATATCTATGATGTATTAACAGCATTATCCTATAGTGCTTCTACTAATCCAACAGTAGAATTATGCCTAGCAAAACTAGAAAAACTTTCAGGATGTGAAGCACATGCCAGTCATATTATTCCAATTAATGACTACCAAACATTTAAAAACTTAAAAGTAAACCTAACTCAAGAAGCTGAATATTTTTCAAAGAAGTTGTATGAAGAATAACACTTCTTTTTTAATTTAGAATAAACATGATATAATACTTTTAATGAAAGGTGGTACTTCCATGTATGATATTAAACTATTAAAAGATGAAAACATTATTTATATAGTAGATAATGCAGTACTAAAAAAAGGAGACAATCCTTATGAAATAACAGTAATAATAACAAATAAAAGAATTATTCTTCTAGACTATCCACCTAAAACATTAAACTATGAAGAAGATATGCGTATAGGAAGAGGATTAGATTATCTTAAAAAGAAAGAAGAAATACATAGTATTAATATAGAAGATATCAAATCTATAATAGAAGAAAAAAAGTATAATAAATATATTCTTAAAGACACTAATTATTTTTACCTTTTTGATTCTGAAAATAAATTAAAAGAAACAATTCTAAAATTAATAAATAAAAAGTAAAAGAATTAAATGTGTGGTGACATTATGAAAAAAGTTGAATTATTAAGCCCAGCTGGTAATATGGAAGCGTTATATATGGCAGTAAGTGGTGGAGCTGATGCTGTTTATCTTGGCGGTAAAAAGTTCGGAGCACGTGCCTATGCGAACAATTTTGATGATGAAGAAATACTTAAAGCTATTAAATATTGTCATTTATATGGAGTAAAAATATATGTAACTGTTAACACCATTATCTATGAAAAAGAGTTTGAAAGTGTAATTAAATACATAGAATTTCTACATACAAATGGCGTAGATGCCATCATAATGCAAGATTTAGGTTTAATAAGCTATTGTAGAAATAAATTCCCTAATCTAGAAATCCATGCTTCAACTCAAGCACATAACCATAACAGTGAAGGCCTAAAAGCATTAAAAACACTTGGTGTAACAAGAGTAGTATTAGCAAGAGAACTATCACTTAATGAGATTAACAATATAGATATTGATATTGAAAAAGAAGTTTTTATTCATGGAGCACTATGTATTTCTTATTCAGGATGCTGTCTTTTCTCAAGTATGAATGGAAGAAGAAGTGGTAACAGAGGAGAATGTGTAGGTAGCTGCAGGCTCCCATACTCCTTATATGAAGATGGTAAATTAATATCAACTAAAGGTGACTATTTAATAAGTGCTAAAACTCTTTGTACTGCTACTAAAATAGGAGAATTACTTAAAAGTGATATAACTAGTTTTAAAATAGAAGGAAGAATGAAGTCTCCATTTTATGTAGGATATATAACTAGATTATACAAAAACCTAATAGATAAATATTATGAGAATAAGTCATTAACCCTTACAGAAGAAGAACTAGATAACATTAAACTCCTCTATAATCAAGAACTAACTGAAGGATTCCTGTTTACTGATTCAAAATCAACTATAGTAAACGAAAATTCCCCAAATCATATAGGAATACCCTTAGGAGAAGTAATATCATATGATTCAAAATATATTAAAATAAAATTAACTAAGGATTTAAATCAAGAAGATGGCATAAGACTACCCAACAATGAAGGCATGATAGTAAATCGTCTTTATAATGAAAAAATGTTATTAATAAATAGTATTAAAAAAGACTCTATAGCAGTAATAGATAATAAAGTTAACTTAAATACATTTGGTAAAGTATTAAAAACAATAGATGTTAATTTACATAAATCAATTGCTAACATGGAACAAAAAAAGATACCTATAAGTATAAAATGTGTAGCAAAAACAAATGAAAAATTAGAGTTAATAATAGATGATGGTATAAACATAGTAAAAAAAGAAGGACCAATTATCAGCTCAGCAATAAATACTTCTACAACTAGTGAAAGAATAGAAGAACAATTAGCAAAACTTGGCAACACTCCATTTGCTAAAAATGATGTAGAACTTTCTTGTGACACAAATATTTTTGTTCCAATAAAAGATTTGAATGAACTTAGAAGAATGGCAGTAGAAGATTTAATAAAAATAAGGGAAAATGCTAAAAAAGAAGTTATAATAAATACTGTAGAACCAAGTTCTAAAAATAATAACAAGAAAAATGTCACCATAAGTATGCTTGTAAGAACCAAAGAACAACTTATCACTGCTTTAACATTAAGTATAGATAGAATATATGTTACAGATTATAGTCTATATGAAAAATATAAAGAAAATGAAAAAATTTATTATCGTAATAAAAGAATAACTAATAATACAAAAGAATTAAATAATGAAAAACTACTAGTTACAGAGTTAGGTGGCATAAGTAAATATAGTAAAAATAATAAAATCGTAAGTGACTATTATTTAAATGTAGTAAATAGTAAAACAATTAAATATTTAGAAGACCTAAACGTAACTTTAATAACATTGTCACCAGAAGTTGACTATAATGCAATTAAAGATATAAAAGACCACTCTAAAACAGAATTAATTATTTATGGAAGAATAGAAGTAATGGTCATGAAGTATTGTCCAATAAACAAATTCTTAAATAAAGAAAAACAACCATGTAATTACTGTAGTAACAATAAAAATTATTATTTACAAAGCAAAGATTTCGAAAAATACCCAATAATAACTGATATTAACACCACTCACATATTACATCACAAACCTATTGACTACATAGAAGAAATAAACAAATACCTAGCATTAGGAATTACTAATTATAGACTAGAATTATTTGGTGAAAAAAGTGAAGACATAATTAGAATATTTAGCAAATTGAAAAAGGTGATTAAATGACTATAGAAATTATTGAAAAATTAGATGAACTTATTGCTATATTTGATAATAGTAAAGAAATAAAAAGACTAGAAGAACTAAAAGAAAAAATATATTCTGATAAATCATTAAAAGAATTGTTAGAAAACTATAAAAATGAGAATAATGAATATAGCAATACTTTTATAGAATTAAAAAAAGAAATAATTAATAATGAACTAGTATCTGAATATAGAGAATTAGAAAATAAATTATATTTTCTTGTTTTTGAACTAAATAAAAAGTTAAGTACATTAACTAATGAAAGAAGTTGTTTTAATGCGAATAATTAGTGGTTTACATAAAGGAAGAAAACTAAATGGTGATAACATAGAAGGAACAAGACCGACTATGGATAGGGTAAAAGAGTCTCTTTTTGCCATGATACAAGAACATATAAAAAACAGTGTTGTTCTAGACCTATTTGCTGGAAGTGGCTCATTAGGATTAGAATCTATAAGTAATGGAAGCAGTTTTTGCTATTTTAATGACTATAACAAAAAATGTATTAAAGTAATTAATGACAATATAAAAACTCTTCATGCTGAAACTAGTAGTAAAGTACTTAGCCTAGATTATAAAGAAGCCTTAGTATATTTTCAAAAAAACAATATCAAATTCAACATTGTATTTTTAGATCCACCATATAAAGATAGAGAAATTAATAACATTATTGATTACTTAATAAACAATGAATTGCTATATGACAATGGGATAATAGTAATTGAAGTAGGTAAGGATTATATAGAATATGAAAATCTTAATATCTATAAACAACGTGATTTTTGTGATAAACAAATAATAATATTAAAAAAATGATATTGGAAAAATTAATTATATGGTGTATAATTTATGATAGGTGATAGTATGAAACATCTTAATGAAAAAGGTTTTGCCATATCTACTATTTTATATGGAAGTTTAACAGTTATATTAATATTATTAATGGGTATTTTTCTAATAATAAGAACTACTAAAGACTTGAATGATAATTTTTCAGAAGAAATTGTGAAAAAACTTAATGAGTGTATTAATGATGAAATAGTATTAGAGCAATGTTATTCGTCAACTCCAACTTGTGATACTAGAGCTTATTATAGTTGCATGGGTGTAACAGAAGATGAAGTACCACTTCCAACAACACTACCAACTATCAAAAATAAGCTTATTCCTAGTAGTGGACCAATAGTTGCAGGACTATATTTAGATGAGTATGAACCAAACAGGTATATATATAAAGGAATAAATCCAGACAATTATGTTGTTTATGCAGGATACACGTGGAGAATAGTATCAATAGAAGCGGATAATAGTGTTAAAATAATGATAGACACAAGCTCTAGTGACTTAAGTATACCTTGGGATAGTGGTGACAATCCAGGAAATGAATGGCATTCATCAACATTAAATAACTACTTGAACACAACATTCCTTAATGAAGCCATTACTGACCTTGAAAAATTAACTCAAAAAGGTTGGAATGTAGGAACAATATATATAGAGGCAGCAGAAGATTTTAAATCGATTATTGAGTTTGAAAAATCGGCACAGTTTACTGGAAATAAAAGCACAGTTGGATTACTAACAGCTACTGAATATCTTAGAGCATCAACAAGTAGTAGTTGTATAACTAATCCATTTGCAGCGTGCTCTAGTTGGTTACCTAAAAACACCTGGACAATTAATGGATATGTAGGTGCATCTGTCTCAAAAGAGGCAACACAAGTATCATCATCTGGTGTATTAAGCGGTCTCCCAGTAACAAGCTCAATAAAAGCTTATCCAGTTATATTCTTAAATTCAGCCGTTAGAATATCAAGTGGCAATGGAACATTTTCAACGCCATATATATTGAATTAAGGTGAATATGCTAGGAGGATTTATAGGAGTACTACTTGGTTTTATTACAATATTATTACTAATGTATATAGCAATTAAAGTAATACTTAATAAATTTGGTTTTGGAAGTAAAAGCTTATTAACACTGTATAATGAAGCGATTAAGGTGAGAGAATCTGAAGAACAAAAACCAAAACAACTAGGTGGTATGACCAATGTGTTATTACCAATTATAAGAGAAGACTTTAAAGATTTTTCAGAAAAAGAGTTTTACTATCTAGTAGAAAAGTCTTTAAGAAACATATTTCAAGCTATTAACGAAAAAAATAGCAATAAATTACTAAAAAATGATACATTTAACTTAATTAATGATAAAATAAGATTATATATCGAAGATTTAAATACTTTCAACAAAAAATATACATATAATGATATAGTATTCCATAATCATACTATTAAAAATTACACTAAAAAGAATGGTATGATTAATTTAGAAATATCATCAAGCTTAGAATATTACTATGAGGAATATTTTGAAGGTAAGATAGTATTTAAAAAGGAGTATAAGAAACAGGCAAGATATACTACAACTTTTGTGTACATCATAGATACTAAAGTTGCTGGATTTGATATTAATGTCTTAGGACTCAACTGTCCTAACTGTGGTTCACCAGTAACATCACTAAATCAGCAAAGTTGCAAGTATTGTAAAACTGTTCTAAACATACAAGTAGCTAATCTACTTAAATGTTGGAAAATAATAGATTATAAAGAAATAACAAAGTAGGAGGAAAATATGGGTTTAATCAAAGCAGCTCTAGGAGCAGCCGGTTCAACACTAGGAGATCAATGGGAAGATTTGATCAAATGTGAAGACATGGGCGAAGACATATTAATGAAGAAAGTTACGACTAAGACAGGAGTAATATCTAAAGGAAGTAGAATTATTGTTGCACCAGGTCAATTAGCAGTACTATATGATTCAGGGGCAATAATGGATGCAACAGCAGAAGAGGGAACATACAATTTTGATTCATCATCATCACCATCATTTTTTGCAGGTGATTTTGGTGGAGTGTTTAAAGAAATGTGGCAAAGATTCACATATAATGGAACACCTGCAAAAGAACAAGCAGTATTCTTCTTTAACATTAAAGAAATTAAAGATAACAAATTTGGTACAGGAACTCCAATTCCATTCCAAGATTGGTCACATCCAATACCAAATCAAATGACTGGTACTTTAGCACCAATGCGTGTTCAAGTAAGATGTTATGGTAAATATACATTTAAAATATATGAACCAACAGTATTCATGAGAAATCATGCAGGAACTGCTGAAGAAGTAACTAAGGAATCAATCTCTGAGCAAATGCGTTCAGAAGTAGTAGCTGCATTCCAAAACGTTTTAAATGAAATGGGAACAGCTAATTACAAAGTTCCAGTATTAGAACTTCCAAGCAATACTGATGAAATGAAAAAAGCAATGGATGATAAAGTATTCGATCAACCAATAAGAGATAGAGGAATAAAGTTAATTAGTTTTGCTGTAGAATCAGTTACAACTGATGAAGAATCTTCTAAGAAAATTGATAACTATGAATTATCTAGTAATCAACATATGCAACAAGGAACACTTGTTGGTGCATACTCTGATGCGGTTAAAACAGCTGCAGGTAATGAGGGTGGAGCAATGAATGGTTTCATGGGAGTAGGTATGATGAATATGGCAAGTGGTGGAATGGTAGGAGGGGCAGCAACAGCACCTTTCCAAAATGCTAATGGTAGTACAGTAGCAAACCCAGTCGACCCATACAGTGCATCAACACCTGCAGTTCCTTCAGTTAAATGTCCAGGATGTGGAGTAGAAGCAACTGGTAAGTTCTGCAATGCCTGTGGAACATCATTAGAAGTAAAAGAAGAACTAGTAGTTGAAACACCAGTTCAAGAAGCAAAAGAGTGTCCTCAGTGTCATGCACCAGCAACAGGAGCTTTCTGTAATGAATGTGGTACTAAAATAGAATAACAAAGAAAAAAAGAAACATTGTTTCTTTTTCTATTGGAATAATATATTTATGATAATATTCTCTCAGTATTTTTAAAGTTATATTTAGCAACTTCTTGTAGTTTCTCTTTACCATATTTAGAAACTATTTCTTTACCAATGCTATCTACAGCAGCTCCAGCTCCTTTAGGAAGAGGGATATGTAGAGAATCACTTAATTTATCAAACTCTTTTAAAAATATATAACGGCTTATTACAGAAGCACAAGCAACAGCAAGATTCTTATCTTCCGCCTTAGTCATAAATGTAATACCACGCTGTATTTCAGGATTACCACCAATATATTCATAATAACGTTTCTCTCTAGCAAACTCATCAACTATAATATAATCATATTTTATGTCTTCTTCATGTATCATACGCCATAACACTTTATTATGCATAATAGCTTTAATCTTATTTATATTATAACTACTACTATGTTTTTCATTATATTCATTGTTACTCATTATCAAACTTTTATATTTAAGTCGTTTAGCAAGCTCGGGTCCCATTTTTAATATTTTATCATCATCAATCTTTTTTGAATCTCTAATACCAAGTTCTTCAATAAAGGGAATATCATCAATTGATACATAACAACTACTAACAACGATTGGACCAAAGTAATCACCAGTACCAACCTCATCACTACCTACAGAAGAACAGTTATAATATTTTTTATCATCACTAGTCACCTCTTTAGCACTTTTAAATTGACCATCCATCTCTCTCCACATGTTGGCATCTATATCAGCAGAAACACCTTGAAACATTACTTTACCAGATTCATACATTGTAATAACAGTATCTTCTTCAACAGCTTGGAATACAACATAGGGTATGACTTTATCTCTTTTTTTATCTTCATAATATTTAATCATCTTAGCTTTAGTTGTATCACTCACTTTAATAACTTCATTTGCCACTTAAGTCACCTCATAAATATTATAACACAATAGGCACTTTATTTAGAAAAAGTTTGAAAAACACGAATAAATCGTAAAATTTGATATTGATTAACCTAAAAATATATGTTATTATTATTAAGTCGATAAGTAATGGACCCTTAGCTCAGTTGGTTAGAGCTTCCGGCTCATAACCGGGCGGTCGAAGGTTCGAGTCCTTCAGGGTCCACCATTATTATTGCGGGTGTGGCGAAATTGGCAGACGCACTAGACTTAGGATCTAGCGGGTAACCATGGGGGTTCAAGTCCCTTCACCCGCACCAAATAGACAACAAACTCGGATACCGAGTTTAAAATAATAAATACTAACTAAAAAAGTTGGTATTTTTTTTGCTCAAAAGAGTATTTAGAGTGTTAGAAATAGAAAGGTGGAATATATACAAGAGTTTCCACTCTCAATCAAAGTCGTGAGGGATTTAATTTACAAGAAAAAAATGAGATACAAAATTGGTGTATAAACAGGTATTTTATTATTTTTTAAAATACTGTATAATGTTACTAATCAAGGAGGTTTCTTATGGAAAATAGTATTAATAGCTTAATTGAAAGAGCATACAGTAATTCAGTTAAACATGGATTTTGGGAGAAAGAAAAGAACTTACTTTGGGGATGTTATTTCTCTTATCCATACTGAGTTGTCTGAGGCATATGAGGAATATAGACATAATAAAGGATATAATGAAACTTATTATGAAGAAAATAATAAACCTTGTGGTATACCATCAGAGTTAGCTGATGTTGTTATAAGGATATTTGATTTTTGTGGAGGAGCTGGGATTGATTTAGAAAAAATAATCCTAGAGAAAATGAATTATAATGAGTCCAGACCATATAAACATGATAAAAAAATATAAATTGCTAGAAAATATAAATTATTAAAAATCAGTTTTTGGTTCGATTTTTCTATGAATTTTAAAGTTTCAGCAAGTGTCACATTGACATTGTTCCAACGTTGGTATAAAATGTTCGTAGAGGTGAGATTTGTGAATTATATGACAGTTAAAGAAGCAAGTAAAAAGTGGAATATAACAATTAGAAGGATTAATAGATTATTAAATGAAGGAAGAATTGAAGGAGCTTATAAAACTAGTGCTTCTTGGAATATTCCAATAGATGCATTAAAGCCAGCAGACAAAAGGTTTAAAAGAAAAGAAAAAATCATTATAAAGTTAGATGATACTTTCTTTAAGTTTTTGGATTCAAAAAAGGCTATTTTAGATAGCAGAAGACCACTACCTGAACATACATTAAGAACACTTCAAGAAAATTCAATTTTAGAATGGACATATAATAGTAATGCTATTGAAGGAAATACGTTGACTTTATCTGAAACGAAAGTTGTTTTAGAAGGAATTACTGTTGGTGGCAAAAGTGTTAAAGAACATTTAGAAGTGACAAATCATCGAGATGCAATTTATTTTTTAATGGAATTAATAAAAGAAAAAGATAAATTAACAGAATTTGATATTAAAAACATTCATAAACTAATTTTAAAAGAAGTTGACAGTGTGAATGCAGGTGTATATAGAAATCAAAATGTAATTATCAGTGGTGCAAAACATATTCCGCCAGAACATTTTTTTATTAAAGAGCAAATGGAGAATTTAATTGAAAATTATGTAGGTTGGAAAGAATATCATCCTATTGTACGTGCTGCATTACTACATGAAGTATTTGTTAAAATCCATCCTTTTGTTGATGGAAATGGAAGGACTGCTAGATTACTGATGAATTTTGAGGCGATTAAAAATGGATATACGCCGATAATTATAAATAAGAATCAAAGAAGTGAATACTATGATGCACTTGATAAGGCACATATAGAAAATGACTATACAGATTTCATTAAATTGATAGCAAAAGCATCTTTAGAAAGCTTAGAATCATATTTAAAAATAATAGAATAAAGGTGGAATATTAAAATGCCATACAATTTAATTATAGATAATCCATATGTTATTGAGAATGAAGATTTTTGTATTTATTCAAATCAATCATTAAAAAAATTATCAGATAAAAGTTTAGAAGAATTAAAATTAAGTAAAAAAAGAATATTAGATTTTTTCAAAATAGATAAGTTTAGAAAAGTTATAATGATTAATTTTGATGATATAGATGAATTTAGAAAATATGTATTGAGTTTGAGAGAACCAGGCGCTCACTTACCCAAATATGCAACTGGAGTTTTTGATAAAGGAATGATTATTAGTTATATTGATTCAAATATAATTAAGGATAAATATCATCTTAATCAAAAAATAAAAAATGGAGTGCATGAATTTGTTCATATAATTAATAGAGAAAAAATATACCAAGAGCGAGTTATTTGGCTAGACGAAGGACTTGCTACTAATTTAGAGACTAGAAAAGATAATTTTGAAAATGACAATAAGTTTATTGAATATTTGAAAGAAAAAATATTAGGTATAGAAGATTTGCCAATAATGAATGATTTAACTCCTCAAGGAACAGGATTTAAACAGGAAAATTATGATGGGTATGATTTGGTTTATGTTTGTGTTAGGTATTTGCTGGAAACAACTGAAAAAAATAGATTATTAGAAATATTAAAAGATTACAATTTATCAATTGAAGTTGGTAAAACAGTTTTACAAGATGCTATAAATTATTACAAAAACAAATCATACCCAACATAATATTTCTGTATAATAATGCAATAAGAGAGGGATTTATAAAATGAGTGGAAAATCTTGGAAAAGAAAATATGAGGGAAAACATGGGTCTTCATGGCAAAGAAATAATGATTATGAAAATATTGCAATTACAGAAGGAACTTATTACTCGATTAATTCTGATAGTGAATTAATATATGAAGAAACACATAATATAAAAGGAATTACAGGGTTAGATGTAATCTATCCAGAAGGAACCAAAAGAGTTCATTTTCACAGTCCTTGCACTTTATTAGGAAAAGTTTTAGATGGCGAATTTATATTAAGAGAAGATGAAACTGAAAGGTTAATGATACTATGGCAAGACGGACTCCTGTTTTTAGCAACCCCAATGGCTATCAGCACTGGATTTAGACCAGCTTTTTATGAAGCTGACGAAGCTATAACTTTTTCTGAAGAATTGGTTAAAAGAATACAAACATTAAAAAACCCAATGCAAAACATCGAAGAAAGATTAACAACTATTGGAATTACTTTTTTACTTAGGGCTGACACTATTGGATTTCCAGATTATAACGGATTAAGCCGAGAAAATAGGCAAAAAATTAAAGTAGCTAATAGTCCAAACTAATACAATAGTTCTTAAAATTGTAAAAAATAATAGGTCTCATATCAATCAGATATGAAGTCTTTTTGCAAGATTTGCATTGCATTATTTTAACATAAGTAAGAAAGATAAACTACATGAATAAGAATTCATAAAAATAAAATGTTAACTCAATTTGCGCAATTTCCATGTAAAATTGATAGAAGTTTACAAAATATTTTTATATAATTATACACAAAGAAAGAAGAGGTATTAAAATGAATTTAGGAGATAAAATAGTAAAATTAAGAAAAAAGAATAATATGACTCAAGAGAATTTAGCTGAAAAGTTAAAAGTAACAAGACAAACTATTTCAAAGTGGGAATTAAATGAAACTGCCCCTGATATAAAAGAAGCAAAAGAATTAGCAAGCGTTTTTAAAGTTAGTATAAATGATTTGGTTTATGATAGAAAAATAGAAACAGAATCAAAACCCAACCAAGAAGAACTAAGTGGTATTATAATATATATTCTAAAAATAGCAGTTTTCACAGCACTTTTTTTAGGAATATTCTCTTTAATAATTTCCGTATTAAATGGATAAATAAGTAAACTTTTGTAAGAAAGAAGCGTAACAGTAGATATGATTAAGATAATAAAATATGATTATTATATGATAAGAAAGAGCTAAAGAATAAGTAGTAAAGATAAATTAAAACATATTAAGTAAGAGTAACTGATAAATAAAATTATCAGTTCAGACTGTTGACAAACTACCTTTTTGAAAAAAATCAAAAATTTATTATTCCAAAAGTGGGAGGTAATAGTCTAAATTAGAGTTGTTTTTGGAGATAAAATCCCTAAAAATGCTCTTTTTTAATATCAAAATGGGAAAATAAAAAACCGTCTGACAAAGGCGATTTGAAAAATCGACTTTGTCAACGGCCTGAACTGATAAATAAAATTATCAGTTTTTAGTTGCAAAATAACAAAATTTTAATCAAAAAACTCAAATTCTAAACCTTTGTAATAATAAAAAAATAAAAAAACTAGCAAATAATATTAATATCTAAAATAAGCATGATATAATAAGAAAAAAAGGAATGTGATAACATGAGCAATTACAGTGACTATGGAACTTATGAAAGCATCATCACCCGCGAACCAAGTTATAAAAAATTTGCAGAATATCTCATAAATAAAACACACTAATTACCTGAAGAAACTAAGATTATAGTAAAATCATTATTGTATGATGGAGGATTTGACGGATCTTCAGTAAGTAGTAGAGAAACTGCGCCAGATAATCTATCATATGAAATATGCAGACGACTTAATATGGCAACACTAGCTATAGAGTCCCCTAAGACTTATAAAACAATTTTAAAAAACAAAGTAAAGTTATTCCATGGTACCAACTCAAATGCTTTAGAGAATATCCTGAAACATGGAGTTTGTAGCGAAGCAGAAGCACTAGAAAGAGGAATTCCTGTTTTATCAGGTGAAGTTGCTAATACTTCAAGAAAATATATAAGTTTTACTGACAGTCTCAATCATGCAGTTGGATATTCTACATTAAAGCCATCTGTAAATGCTCCAAAAGACACTTCGTTTAGTGTGGTAATAGGAATTTCTACAGAAGCACTAGACAGTCCTGAAGTACTTTCTAGTCGACTTCATACAAGTGTCCCTGAAATAGGAATTAGAAATCATCTTTCTACAAAACATATAAAACTTACTATGAACAAATTAACAGAAGATGATATAAATGAACTATATTTAGAATCACTTACAAAAACAACATATGATAAAATAATGACACAATATATTTCTGATGGATATAGTTGCAAATAATTATAATAAAAAATAAAAGTGATAATCTTAATAGAGAGTCACTTTTAACATTACAATATTTAGCGTCAAAGAGCATTTTGCATGTATAGAATACTCACAAAATTAGGTATAATATTAGTGTAATTTAACTAATATATGTGTTATAATTCTAATATAATTAAATGAAAGAGGTTTCATATGTTAATGATGAAAAAAGAAGACAATTCCATTGATAAGAAGATAGTAGATAATATAAGAGGACTAGCATTAGACATGATTAATGAAGCTAATAGTGGTCATCCTGGCATTGTATTAGGGGCAGCTCCTATAATAAGTTCTGTTTATGCTAATTTTCTAAAATTTGATACACTAAATGATAATTGGATAAATAGAGATCGTTTTATTATGTCTGCTGGACATGGTTCAGCACTTCTTTATGCTACACTATACATGGCAGGATTTGATATAAAATTAGATGACCTAAAAGATTTTAGAAAAATGGATTCTATAACACCAGGTCATCCAGAATATGGAGTGACACCAGGAGTTGATATGACTACTGGACCATTAGGTCAAGGTATAGCTTCTGCAGTAGGTGTTGCTATAGGAGAAAGATATTTAAACTCTTATTTTGGTAAAGAAATAATAGACTACTATACTTATGTTTTGTGTGGTGATGGTGACATTATGGAAGGTGTTAGCTATGAAGCATCGTCTTTAGCCGGAAAACTAGGACTAAACAAACTAATAGTACTATACGATTCAAATGACATATCACTTGATGGACCACTTGATTTATCATTTAAAGAAGATATAAAAATGCGTTTTGAATCACAAAATTGGGACTATATATTAGTAAGTGATGGCGAAAATACTAGTAATATAAGCGATGCTATTACCAAAGCAAAAAGCAACAATAAGCCAACTATAATAGAAGTAAAAACAACTATTGGTAAATATTCTAAAAACCAAGGAACAGCAAAAGTTCATGGAAGTCCATTAACAGAAGAAGACTTATTAGCTATTAAAGAAAAACTTGAACTATGGGAGATGCCTTTTGCAGTATCTAGCGAAGCTCTAACATCATTCCAAGAATTGATAAACTATAGAAATATACCTCTAGTTGGAAATTGGAATAATGAAGTAGAAAAACTTTCTGAAGAAAAGAAAAAAGAATTAGAATTATTGATAGATAGCAAAGAACCTTTAAAATTAAAAGATATATATTATGAATTGCCAGTTGATGGTACTGATTCACCCAGACTTGCATCAGGACAAATTATTACATCAATTGCTAATTGTTATCCATTCTTTATTGGAGGTGCAGCAGATTTAACTTCATCTACATTTGCTAAAATTAAAGATGGTGATGAGTTAAATAAAAGTAATTACTCAGGTAAAAACATTTACTTTGGTGTTAGAGAACATGCCATGGGTTCGATTGCAAATGGTCTAGCAACAATAGGAATCACACCATTTGTATCAACATTCTTTACATTCTCAGACTATTTAAAACCAGCTATTAGAATGAGTGCTTTAATGGAGCTTCCTGTAATATATGTTTTTTCACATGACTCTATAACAGTAGGGGAAGATGGACCAACTCATCAACCAATAGAACAACTTGTATCATTAAGGTCAATACCAAACCTAGATGTATATCGTCCAGCTGATGCTAATGAAGTAATTGGTTCATATAATGCCATATTAGAAAACAGAAAACCATCTGCAATAATATTAGGACGTAATAAAGTTAAAATCCAAGAACTTACAAGTAGTTCAGATGTTAAATATGGAGCATATGCTGTTACTGATGAAATGAAAAAAACAAATGCTACACTAATATCAACTGGAGAAGAAATTGATATAGCTATGGAAGTCCATAAATTATTACTAGAAAGAGGAATAATATTACAAGTAGTTAGCATGCCATCAATAGAACTATTTGAAAGACAAAGTACTGAATATAAAGACTCAGTTATAAACACTAAGAATCCAGTATTTGTTCTAGAAGCATCTTCATCATATTCATGGCACAAATATGCAACTACTGAAAATCACTTATTTACTATAGATACATTTGGTAAAAGTGGAAGCAAAAACGACCTCTTAAAAGATTTTGGATTCACGCCTTCAATGATAGCGGACAAAATAGAAAAATTATTAAAATAATATTTAAGATAAATACAAAAAAATATTTATCTTTTTTCATATAATGACAAAAAAACTCATTCAACTTATGTAAACTTAATACAGGTGATAAAAATGAGAATATACTACTGTTTTAAAATAAAAAAAGAATTTATAAATCTTTATAAAGATACTCCAAGTACTCTATATAATATCTTAAATCAATTATACTATATAAGAAAAAATGATATAAATTATGGATATACATTATTTAGTCAAATAGTAGATCCCATAAACAAATCTCACATAGATAAAAATATATACATAAAGCTTCACACTAAAATGCGTTATTCTAAAAGAAAAGATGAACATATAATAAATAATTTATACAAAGATGAAGTAAGCATTATGAAAGTAAGAAACACATATATATTAATAAATTCCAATAAAAGCTGTACTGAGTTTTTTGAACTATTAGGAAGCTTAAATAAAGAATTATTTGTATGCGACTTCACAAATAACGATTATTTCTTTCTTTCAAGTATTAAAATGCTTGTCTAAATATACAATTTTTAGTAAAATGAGTACAAGGAGTGATTATAATGTGGGATATAGTATATCTATTAATAGGATTAATAATAGGTGCAGTGGCAGGATTTTTTATAGCTAGACGTTATATGGAAAAGTATTTAAAGAAAAATCCACCAATTAATGAAGAAATGATTAAAGCTTTAATGTTACAGATGGGTAGAACACCATCACAAAAGCAAGTTAATCAAATGATGAAATCAATGAATAAGTATAATTAATTATACTTTTTTATTTTCCAGTTGTAACATATTAATAATATTATGTATAATATGGAATTAAAAAAGGAGCATCATATATGATAAAAACAAGAAAAGAAAAGAAGAGGGAAATGAAGTAAGAAAATCATTTAGTGACCACTATGATCATGATATCGCTAATGTTTCTGATGCTATAAGAAAAATGTATTCACATGAATTTGCTAGTTCAAATCACTATGAGGCACGTAAAAAATTAATAGCACGTATAGACAATCCAAAACGTAAATATCATGCAAATTGTCTAGTGAGTGCAACTTATATGAGTAATGAAATGCAAAAATTAGGTATACCACATAATATATTATTATTTTTAAAATATTTTGAATTTGGTAGTATGGACTACAATGGTGTAATTTTATATAAATATAAAGACGAACTTCTAGTATGTGATATATTAGCTAATTGTACATTTACAAGCAGTACTGGTGCTTTTTTAGCTGCTCCTTACGATGAATATAAAGAATATTATGCTGCTAGAACTGGAGAAGAGATAAACAATGAAAGGATATTACTATTTGATGATGATTTAACATCTCAAAAAACAACATTGGAATACATAGTCTTATCCGAATGGAATGTTGAGAAGCTAGGTTTTTTCACATCCAAGAAAAATCGTAGAGCAACTACTCAGTTAAGGGAAGTATACTATTATAAAAAATTCAATAACGGAGAACTTCCATCAAAAAGGAAAAGTAAGATACAAAATTGCCCAAATTAATGTCAATGATTTTAGAAAATGTCCCAAAAAAAGTTAAAGATAAGCGGGAAAAATTATTCCAATTTCCTTCTTGACAATAGGACCGAAATTAAAATTCTAT
>JGI994J12354_10001525_pt1 | contig 23385 bp, 23 predicted proteins | sample IntmicLarv3ML3BL_FD_12354 | JGI IMG/M metagenome (IMG submission 12354) | reverse complement strand
TAATTCTCTTTTTTTACTTCTCCAGAGTGTTTTCGTTCACCCCTAAGCGTCAAAGTGTTGTCCTCTATGCGAACCTCAATGTCCTTCTGATCCACATCGGGCAGCTCCGCTTTGATGACAATGGCGCTCTCGGTTTCATAAATATCAACGAGCGGCTGCCACAAACCTTCTCGCAGATCTTCTCCTGTCAAATCGTGGTTCCAGGAAAGATTGAGCAATTGGTTCATTTGCTCCTGCATGCCGCGCAGTTCTCTGAGGGGATTGTATTTTACAATAGCCATGACGCAAATCCTCCTTGTAGCAAATAACGCCATCACAATCGGTTATTACTATAACAAAAGTAATAAGTGATTACGGTTTGTCAAGAACGGAACCTGCCAGAAAAGGGAAATTCCGATTTTGCAAGAACGTAACTATTAAATACTGGAAAACACGCTTTGCTAGAGCTCTAATCAGAGGATATCCGCAGGATGCTCGATTTTCTGAATTCGTCCTGGGGGAAAACCCGTCCCGTAAACATACAGTTAAAAATGTGTTTAAACACTAGGCCAGGCTCTCCTTTTTTCTCTCCCGATCGAAAATAAGAGTGGCCTTTGGGAAAATCATAAGCAGTGTTTATTTCATCGCAGTCTATCGCATAGACATTTTTGGGAGTTTTATCCATATCCTCAGGCCCTGAGTGCCCAAGACGGCGGGAGGCCTCGGCATTCTTTACATTTGAAATTTTACTGGCGCGCAACGCCAAATCATCAGAGGCGTAATAAACTACGACATTTCGGGACGCATGGCTAATCAATTCGCCAGGTTCTCCTTTATGCAACGATTCGTTCAATATATCGGCGGCAACCAAAAAAGTATTTCTAAATAACAAGGGAAGTCCGGCAGGTTGGTCATATCTCTTCCAGTTTTCCAAGGTTTGGCGAAGCACCCTGTTCCCCATAGAATGAGCCAATACGTTAATACGCTTGAGACATGGGTTGTCGTCAGGGTTGATATCTCGAGAACTTCTCCATTTCATGAAGGCCTGCATCATTCGCGCAAAAGCAAAAGCGCTTTGATCCGCCGATTTTTGATCGTCCCAATAATCATTGACAATCCCAATGTCGTTATCGCATGGCCAGATGATTGGCACAACCAATACTTCCTTCGGATTCTGTTTATCGCAAAGCGACTGAAACTCTTCCACATTTTTAAAGACATCCTCGGGCAGATTGGAGAATCCATGGATATAGATAAGAACCTGTCTGTATTTCGAAGCTTTGATTTTGGACAGCAAACCTCTGCTACCAATTTCCGCATAAGTTCCCAGCTTTGTTCTCTCACAACAGAAAAAACCCCTGCTTGAAGCGTTGTTAGTCAGGTCAAAGACAAAATTTTCGTTGAGCTCCGGTTCAGTATTAACGGTTGGCATTCTGCTTGTGATGAATAGCATATAAGCTCCTGTTATGGCCGCGCATGCGCCCTAAGATTCGCGCTTAAACTGGCGGCGGTGGTTTTTCGAGCAAAACGTAACTGTTTCAGCAGACCCATAAAGTCGTAATGTTTACGATGCATTAACAAATTATCTAGCCGCATATGTACGTTCAAGATAATTTCCGATTTTCACTAACTTTATGCGATTCGATAACAAGAAGATAGTTTGAATAAATGTGCGCGGAGCGGGAAACACCGAACAAGATCAGGATAAAAACTACTCTGTAAACGCAGAAAGCCCCGAAAAAAATCCGGGGCTTTCTGTAAAACTGCGAGTTTCACGCATGTTTAAATTTTGGTTACGTTTGCCGCCTGCAAACCCTTGGGGCCTTTGACCAGTTCAAAAGTTACGTCTTCGCCCTCTGCGAGAGATTTGAAGCCGTCTCCTGAAATTGCGGAAAAATGAACGAATACATCTTCTCCATTTTCCTGTGCAAGAAAACCAAAGCCTTTACTGTCATTAAACCACTTTACTGTTCCTTTTACCATGTACTTACTTTCTCCCAATACCATCTCGTTAAAATAATCCGCACCAAAATTATGCGAAAGTCTTTTTATTATATCGGATGGTTATTGAATTGTCAATCTCATAAACTGGCAAATCCAAAAGTTTTTTAAAAACTCTTTTTACCTGATTCCTAAATATTCAACTAATGATTATCCGGGCAAAACGGCGGCGACCAATCTGAACAATGTATTCGCCCGCCACAGTCAGTTCCGCATTGACATTGGAAACCTTCTCTCCGTTCAGCTTCACGCCACCCTGTTCTATAGAGCGGCGGCCTTCGCCATTGGATTTGGTAAGTCCCGCTTCGGTCATGGCGCGCGCCAGAAGCAGAGCTCCGTCGCCGAGAGAATAGTTGAGTTCGGGCATTTTTTCCGGAATCTCGTTATCGCGGAAACGCCTGACAAAAGACTCTTCGGCTTCTTTTGCTGCGGAAGCGCCATGGAAGCGTCCCGCGAGTTCGCGACCCAAAGCTTTTTTGACCTCCATGGGATGCGCGGCGCCGCTGGCAAGTCCAGTTTTGAGTTTTTCAAAATCAGCAAGCGGCATATCGGAGAGAAGCTCATAGTAGCGGATCATGAGATCGTCTGAAATGGACATGATCTTGCCGAATATTTCATTTGCCGGTTCGTTGATACCGATGTAATTGCCAAGAGATTTAGACATTTTGTTAACGCCATCCAAGCCCTCCAAAAGCGGCATGGTCAACACACACTGCGGCTCTTGACCCCACTCTCTTTGAAGTTCGCGGCCCACCAGCAGATTAAATTTCTGATCGGTGCCGCCCAGCTCAACGTCGGAGCGCAGCGCAACAGAATCATATCCCTGCACAAGAGGATACAAAAATTCATGAATACTTATGGGTTGCTGGCTGGAAAACCTTTTATGAAAATCGTCCCGCTCCAGCATACGAGCCACGGTATATTTGGACGCCAAAGCAATCAAACCGCCACTGCCCAATTCATTTAGCCATGAAGAGTTGAAAACCACTTTGGTTTTTTCCGGATCAAGTATTTTGAATACCTGCTCCTTATACGTTTCGGCGTTATTCAATACATCTTCGCGGGTCAGAGCTTTACGCGTCTCAGATTTTCCCGTAGGATCGCCGATCATTCCGGTGAAATCTCCAATGAGAAAGTAAACTTCATGACCCAGTTGCTGAAATTGTCGCAATTTGTGGATCAGTACGGTATGCCCCAAATGTAAATCCGGAGCGGTGGGATCAAAACCAGCCTTAATTCTGAGCGGGGTTCCGGATTTCAGAGACTTCTCCAGTTTCATCTCCAACTCTTTTTCAATAAGAAGTTCAACCGCTCCGCGTTTGATAACCGCCATCTGCTCCGCTATGGACATGATTTCTGATTCCTCACATTAATTCAGCCTAGACGGGAAATTGATCTCCGGAACAAAAGCCCTATTAACAGCTCTCCGCAATACGCTCTATGGAAAGAGCCCTACCGGTAATTTCATCAATATTTATTACAGCTCCATTTAAACGGATATCCCTTTTCGGTATTTCAAACCTAACCGGTAGCTGGGTAAGAAATTTTTGGATCGCCTCTTCTTTGCCTATGCCAATGACCGAATCGAAACTGCCGGTCATACCAGCATCAGACATATAGGCCGTGCCTTTACTAAGAATTCTTTCGTCGGCGGTCTGCACATGGGTATGGGTACCAATCACGGCGCTGGCTCGTCCGTCCAGATACCATCCGAGCGCAGTTTTTTCCGAGGTTGCTTCGGCATGAAAATCCGCAATAATTATAGGCGTTTCTTTTAGAAGAGATTCAATCTCCCGATCGGCTGTCCTGAAGGGGCATTCTATATTCTTCATAAAAATCCGCCCTTCAAGATTTAGAACCGCCACTTTGATCCCCCCCGGGGTAGTCACTATAGTGCTACCGTTTCCCGGGACGCCCAAAGGATAATTGGCGGGGCGGACAATACGCCGGTCGGACAATATCATCGGGAGCTGCTCCTTTTTGTCCCAAATATGGTTGCCGCTAGTGATACAAGAGACACCCATATTAAACAACTCTTTGGCAACGTCTACGGTAAGCCCGAAACCACCGGCGGCATTTTCTCCGTTAGCAATAACAAGGTCTATTTTACGGCGATCTACAATACTGTGAAGGCTTCTGGAGAGTGCCTGACGCCCTGGCTTTCCGACGATATCTCCGATAAAAAGGATATTAACGGGCATATTCCACTGCTCGGATTTCCCTGATGACATTTACCCGAATTTGCCCCGGATACACCATTTCGGCCTCGATTTTTTTCGCGATATCACGGGCAAGAACAACCGATTGTTCGTCCGACACATGATCGCTGGAGACCATCACTCGAATTTCACGGCCTGCCTGGATGGCAAAGGAATTGGTTACTCCGCCGAAAGATGTGGCGATGCGTTCCAGATCCTCCAAACGTTTCACATAGGTTTCCATCATCTCGCGCCGAGCTCCGGGACGCGCGCCCGACAAAGCGTCCGCCGCTTGCACCAAGACCGCCAGCACGCTGTTTGGTTTTTCGTCCTCGTGATGAGCCATGATGGCGTGCACGATTTTCGGCGATTCGCCAAATTTACGCGCCAGATCAGCTCCAATAACAGCGTGGGAGCCTTCAACCTCGTGATCCACCGCCTTACCCAGATCATGCAAAAGACCGGCTCTTTTCGCCTGTTTGACATTAATTCCGAGCTCCGCCGCCATAATACCGCAGATGAAAGCGACTTCCAGCGAATGCTGATATATGTTCTGCGTATAGGATGTCCGATATTTCAAGCGACCGATCAATTTTATGACTTCAGGATGAACGCCATGAACCCCTAGGTCAAATACGGCCCTCTCGCCCGCTTCTTTGATACCGATATCCACTTCTTCAGTGGCCTTAGCCACAACTTCCTCTATGCGTCCCGGATGAATCCGGCCATCACCCACAAGTTTTTCCAGAGATATTCTGGCAACCTCGCGGCGGACAGGATTGAAACCAGACAAAATCACCGCTTCGGGCGTATCGTCAATGATCAGATCAATACCAGTAGCAGCCTCTAAAGCGCGGATATTTCTGCCTTCTCGCCCGATTATGCGGCCTTTCATTTCATCAGAGGGAAGCGGTACGACCGATACAGTTTTTTCGGCCACATATTCGCCGGCATAACGTTGAACAGCCACAGAGATTATCTCTTTAGCTTTTTTATCAGCAATTTCTTTCGCTTCCTCTTCAATGGCCTTGATCCTTTTAGCCGCATCATGCTTGGCTTCAGCTTCCAGATTGTCCATCAATTCCTTCTTGGCTTGCGCGGATGTCATTCCTGAAATTTCTTCCAACTTGGCCTGCTGAGCTTCCGCCGCCTTGCTCAACTGTTCGTCCTTTTGCGTCAGATTCCGTTCCCTTGCCGCAATAGACTGCTCTTTTCTAAGAAAATCTGTTTCTTTCTGCTCTATCAAGGTAATTTTTTTGTCGAGATTTTCTTCTTTTTGCTGCAGTCTTTTTTCAAATACTTGGAGATCTTTTTTCTTTTCCATTATTTCACGGTCATGCCCGGATTTCGCTTCGATAATCTCAGCTTTGGCCTTCAATTCCGCTTCTTTTGTAATGGTCTCCGCTTCGCGCCGAGCGTCTTCGATCATTTTCGAAGCCAATTCTTCGGACTGTCTGACAATCAGGCCCGAATCCTTTTTATTGACTCTGCTCCCGGCAAAATAAGCCACTACAGCCAACAACGTGGGAATAAGCATCATCCACAAAAAATTGCTCTGCATTTCCACAACCCCCTCTATATTAATCCAGGTCATCAAAAATTACTCAAGCTCCGGATGACCCGTTGTTCTGTTACCACAACATCCATTCCCACATCATATCTATCCGTCGGAATCTCTCCGTCGACAATCTGAAAATCATGACACAGCCCCACAAGAAAGGCTCGGAGCTCTGGATGCCGGAAAAAACGGTCGTAATAGCCTTTGCCATAACCGATTCGACGTCCAGCAGAATCAAACGCCACTCCAGGAATCGCAATAAAATCCGGTTCGTTCGCCAGATAAATCTTACTGGCGGCGCGCGGCTCCAATATGCCCATATAGCCCGTTGTGAGCTGTTTTAGATCATCCGTTTCGCCCAAAACCATCTCGTCGCCCCGTACAAGCGGGTATAGAACTTTTTTTCCAAGAGAAATAGCGACGCGAAATATGGCCGACGTATCAACCTCATTGGCTATGGAAGAATAGAGCGCAACGCAGCGCGCCCGAATAAATTCGGGCAACGCAGTAACGTTATCCTGAGCGCATCGACTATTCTCTAACCAGCTGTCGCAGGTCAGATTCCTGCGTTGAGCCAGTTTCTGTTTGCGAAACGCATTTTTTGGCATAGAGCCAATCCATATGCCAGGCTGAAAATAATGTGCGAGTGATAATTCCCGGGAAAGCCGGGGAGGTTTGTCAAGGGAGAGGAATAAGGAAAGAACCTGTCAATGCCATTGGAATAAAACACAAACCCTGGTTCCTATGCTAAAAGAACGATTCTTCCTATTGTTGAGGATATATCCGTCATCCGCAGGTACGCAACGGTTCTGTTGCGCGTTACGCGCTTGCGCCTGATTAAGCTTCACGAATATATAATCAAGTCTCCCTGAAGAAGACCTTGCGTATCACTCAGGCTGATTCCAGTTTTTCCAACACGCCTCGCAGCCTGACTTCGAGGAATGCGTATTCTTTTTGTTCTTGCCGCGTATCAAGCAACTCTTCAGTTATATTAAGCAATGCAAGCATAAGTACCAGCTGAGCGTCCCCGCTTTGCAGGGCCGCTCCTATTTCATGAATTCTGGAGTTAACAAGCGATTCAATCTGCTGAACTTTTTCGAGCGAAGCGGAAGTTCTTACAGAAATTTGTCGTCCCAGAATCGTTACGGAGCGAGCTGTCTTCACTCGAGTCAAATCCCGTCAAGTTTACCGATAATCACATCAATGCGGGATCTGACAGTTTCTTTTTCCGCTTTGTAACGTTCGATTTCTTCTTGGAGCTGAATATTCTCTTTTTTTAGCGCCTGATATCTACTCACAAGGTCTGTGACCCTGTTGTCAAGTGACTCAAAAAGCTCCCGATTCATCAGTTCTCCTCCTATTAGACCGGCCTCACTATACTCAGGCGCAAGAGTGAAGTCAAGCCCTAATTGCGCGAATTTGCGGGCTTCCCGCCCTTTTGAAACAGGCTTTCGGAGAAGATTATCAGGTTTGGAAAAGGGCATCCGTAAACTCCCGCGGATCAAAATCACGCAGGTCGTCTATTGCTTCGCCAACGCCAATATATCTGACTGGCAAAGCAAACTCATGGCTGACCGCCACCACAACNCCGCCTTTGGCGGTACCGTCAAGCTTAGTTAACGCAATTCCGGTTATACCAGCGGCTTCTTTAAAAAGACGCGCTTGAGAGACTGCGTTTTGGCCGGTAGCCGCATCTACAACCAGCAGCGTTTCATGAGGAGCGGTAGGAATTTCCCTGGAAAGCACTTTTCTGATTTTCTTCATCTCCTCCATGAGATTCACCTTCGTATGCATACGTCCGGCGGTATCAACAATCAAAATGTCAACATCGCGAGCAACAGCCGCCTTACAAGCGTCAAAAACCACCGCCGACGGATCGGCTCCCTCTTTGTGGCGAATAACATCCACGCCGGAACGTTCGCCCCACACGACCAATTGCTCGGCGGCGGCGGCCCGAAAAGTATCAGCCGCGGCCAACAGAACTTTTTTCCCTGACGAAGCGAAGCGAGACGCCAGCTTGCCGATGGTGGTAGTTTTACCAACTCCATTGACTCCGATTACCAACAGCACAAAGGGATGGCCCTTACCAATGTCCAATACGCTGTGATGAGCGTTAAGGCGTTGCAGAATTTCTTCTTTCAAGGCATCCTTCAAAGCGCTTCCATCTTTCAGTTCATTTCTATTAAGGCGCTGCTCCAGTATCCGAATCAATTCAACCGTAGTCTTGACTCCCACATCTGAGGTAATCAAAATCTCTTCCAACTCCTCCAAGGTATCGGCGTCAATTTCTTTTTTTCCCAGCACCAGCGCATCAATACGCCCAACCAAACCTTCTTTGGTTTTTCGCAATCCCGTCTTCAATCGCTCAAAAAATCCAGGCTGAGGGAGTGGAATTGGTTCGGGTTCGGGCGAAAATTTGGGCGCCGGAATCTCGACGTCAGCTACCGCCTGTTCCGATTCCGCATCCGTTATCACAGGAACTTCTGCGGCCAAATCCTCTGCGGTATCAGGTTGTTGAACGTCATTGGATGATGTAAGGCCGCTTATTTTGTCAATCAGGCCCTTGAAAAAACTTTTTTTACTCGTCTTCTCCATCAAATCTCCTTTTTCAGTTCAATCACGCTATCGCGGAAATGCCGCAAAGCAAGCGGCAACGGACAATCCCTGTCAACGCTCACCATTAGCGAATAGTCGTCGTCAATGCTCCCTATTATCAGATGCGCTTTCTCCGTGGTTATGGCAAAATCTCGAATTTTGTCCTTATTACTAAGCCCTTTATTTACAAGTTCTTTCAGACGGCTGAGTAGAATTCCCTGATGAGCCGCCATGAAGCGAATATCGTACGGCGAACAAAGACAGTATTCCTGAACCGCTTCTCCTTCCCAATCAATGAGGATGGCGCCGATGGCGTGAGGAATTCGCTTGATCAGATTTTCCAAAATAGTGCGAAACGGCATTTAACACTCCTTTAACGCAATTTGACCGAAACCACTTTTGAGGCGCCGGGAGATTCCATGGTAATTCCGTAAAGAGTATCGGCCACCTGCATGGTTGTTTTGTTATGGGTAATTATGATGAACTGGGAGACTTTGCTCATTTCACGCACCATTTCGTTGAAGCGTCCGATATTGGCGTCGTCCAGAGGAGCGTCAACCTCGTCCAACAGACAAAATGGCGTCGGTTTCACGAGAAAGATCGAAAAAATCAGAGCTACCGCAGTCAGAGCTTTTTCGCCGCCGGACAGAAGGGTCACGTTCTGAAGTTTTTTCCCGGGAGGCTGAGCTATAATATCTACGCCGGTTTCCAGCAGGTCGTCCTCGTTTGTAAGCCTCAGCTCCGCGCGTCCGCCACAGAAAAGACGCGGAAAAATACTCTTAAATTTCTCATTCACCAAATTGTAGGTTTCCAGAAAACGTTGACGGGTGGTTCGATTGATGCGCTGGATAGCGTTTTGCAGGCTTCGCAATGACTCTTCCAAATCATTTTTCTGTGACTCCAGAAACTGGAAGCGCTCTTCAGCCCCAGAGTATTCGTCAATGGCCATCAGGTTCACCTCGCCCATCTCGTCCAAAAGAAGCTGTAGTTCGGTATGGCGCGCCTTAAAGTCGCCCAAATCTGGCGATTCGTCTTCAAGTAGCTTGAGAGCGTCTGACGAGGATATCCTATGTTGCGTTTTAAGAGCGTTTTCCAAAGCGTCAATTTGCATGGACAGAGAAGAAAGGCGCAGTCCAAGCTCCGACTGTTCCTGACGGACAAGTTCATTTTTTTCCCTTGCCGCTTTTGCATTTTTTTCCGCTTCGGCAAGCTCTTCACCAGTTGCTCTAAAAGTAGATTGAATTTCCAAAAAACGTTTTTCGGCGGTTTCTCGGCGCAAGTCCAATAATTTAAGCTTCTCAGACAAAGACTCCGTAGAGCGCTGTAAGCGGGTCCTTTCGTTTATCCCGTTCTCAGTTTCTTCGCGGATTACAACCATGCGTTCCTCTAGCTCACGCGAGCGGCGTTCAAGGCCAGCAAGTTCGTTCTGGCTGGATTCGCTTTGCTCTTTCAGTGTGGCCGCTTTTACTCTGACGCTTGTAACTTGCTCCCGCAGAAAACTCAAACGCTTGCGGAGCTCGTCCAATTCCAACCTGGAGCGCGCAACTTCTTGCTCATGCCTCAGGACTATTGCCGCCGTTTCATCCATTCGTTCTTGGGCCAGACGCCGTTCAACCTGCTGTGAATTTTGTTCTTCTTCAAGCGAAGAGATTTCCAGCGATCTAACTTCCATGCGCTCTAGAATTCTGGCGATCTCATCCTGCGCCAGTTCCTGATCCCTACCCAGCTCTACAAGCTTCAGCTCATTTTGATGCAGCCTTGCGGACGCGTTTTTGATCTGTTCCGCCACGCTGCCGGTGTCCTGCCGTAAGCGATTTCTCTCTGATTCAAAAAACGCCATTTGTTGTTCCAGGTCACACACGAGCGTTTCCAATTCCCTGATTTCACGTTTTTTGTGAACACCAAAAGACACCACATCCCCTTCGCGGGTAACAAATGAACATTCAGGATTTTGCCGCGCGCATTCTATCGCAGTTTTCAGATTATCCACCAACATGACGTTGCTTAATAGAGCGCGAATTAGAGCCTCATGGGGACCATTAACCTGCGCCAGGGATTCAAACGGCGAAGCTCCTGCTACTACGGGAATTTCGTATAAGCGTAGCGGCGTGGGCAAAGCCAAAGCAGCCATTCCGCCATGGTTGTCTTTGAGATAATCCATGGCCTTGATAGCCGTTTGCTCGTCGGAACAGAGAACGCACTGCAAGCGATCAGCCAGAACCGCTTCCAAAACCGTTTCCAGCTCCTGCGGGACGCGTATGGCTCAGACGCTTGCATGAGACTCTTAACCCCGCGGTTATATCCCTCAAACCGTGATTCAAGCTCTCTAAGCGAATGAAGACGAGAGGATGAGCGAGTCAGTTTATCCCGCGTTTCTTGCCAAGTATTTTCCTGTGCCAGTAGTTGCTTTTTAACATCTTCTTCATGTCGAATTAATATTTCAAGCTCTGATTGAAAGTTTTCTCGCTCACGTTCGACAACCGTGATTTTTTCCGCAAGTTCAACCGCCCTACGCCGAGCCGACTCCAAACGTTCCGTTAACTGAACCTGCTCGCGAGCATATCGTCCTCGAGCTTCCTCCAACTGCATTAAACGTTTACCAGAGTTCTCAAAACCGTTTTTATATTGCGTAGTTTCGGAGATAGCGGCAAAAAGCTTCCTGTTGCGCGCTTCCAACTCCGAACTCAATCTTTGTTCTTCCTGCTGTTGAAGTTCCAGAGCGGCCTCTTCCAGTCGCAAAGTTTCTCTAAGGGCTTCGGCTTCAACATTTGAATGTTCGCAGCGTTGCCGCAACAGACTCTGTTGCGCAGAAGATTTCCGCATTCGCTCCTCAAGTTCTGACATCTCAGACTCAAATCCGTTCAAACGTTTGGTCAGGTTCGCCAGCTCCCTCTGCTGGAAGTCTATCTCGTTTCCGGTCGTCTCAAACTCCGTCCGGATTACATACGTTTCCTCCTGCGCCTCCATCAGTTGTTTTTCCGACTCCACAAGCCTAAGGCGAGTTTCCTCAATTCTGACTTCTGCAAGAGACGAAGCGGCAAACTCCGCCCTGACGCGATCATTCAAAAGCAATTGGTCTTTTTCGGCCGCTCGACGTAAAACCAAAACCTCTGCATACTCATGAGCCGCGAGAACTAACTGAATCTTTCGCAAGTTATCGCGGAGTTCGCGAAATTTTTCCGCTTTATTCGCTTGACGCTGAAGTGAGGATAGCTGACGCCTGACTTCGCCTATCACGTCCTTAAGTCGAGAAAGGTTGTGTCGCGTTACTTCCATTTTTTTCAAAGCCTGCTGTTTACGGGATTTGAATTTGGTTACCCCGGCTGCCTCCTCAATCAAAAAACGGCGCTCTTCAGGACGCGCGTGCAAAATCATGGCAATTTTGCCCTGTTCGATAATCGAATACGCCCTGGTTCCAACGCCAGTATCCATGAACAGCTCCGTAATATCCATCAAACGGCACGGAGTTTTGTTCATCAGATACTCACTTTCCCCATCCCTATATAAGCGTCGGGTAAGCTGTATCTCCGAAAAATCCAAATATTGCGCGGGAGCTCGTCCGTCCTCAGTGGAAAAAACCAGTGAAACTTCGGCTATTCCCAAGGCTTTGCGACTTTCGCTGCCCGCGAATATTACATCTTCCATTGCCTTGCCGCGCAGATTTTTTACCGACTGTTCTCCCATACACCAACGAATGGAATCGACGATATTGGATTTGCCGCATCCGTTGGGGCCAACAATTGCGGTAACATCCCGCTGAAAATCCAGCGACACCCGGTCGGGAAAAGACTTGAATCCAGATATTTCCAGACGCTTAATTTTCATAAAAAATGGCTCGTCAGAAAAACTTAGTAAAATCTACACGGCGCAATATGGCTTGGTGAAATGAAAAAAATACCACGCAGACTCGCCATTAGCGGATAACGCGCGATCAGCATAATAAAAAAACCGGAAAACATACCCGTTTTCCGGTTTAATATCAAAGAACTACGGGAATGTCATCTAACTACGATGAATTCAACGCGCCTGTTTTTAGACCACGCGTTTTCATCTTGTCCGTCAACTGCCGGTTTTTCTTTGCCATAACTGGTGATAGAAAGACGGTCGGCTGAAATACCCAAGGTAAGCAAATAATTCAGAGCGGACTTGGCGCGCCGCTCGCCAAGAGCAAGGTTGTATTCTGCGGAACCACGCTCGTCGCAATGTCCTTCAAGTCTCACTTTTACATTTTTCTTGTTTTTCAGAACTGCGGCGTTTCTGGAAAGTGCATCACGCGTATCCTGGCGCAGATTGGACTTATCATAATCGAAATAAGCCGTCTCAAAATCAGATTGAGAAACGTCGGAATCGGAGAAGGTTCCGCCGCGTTGCGAGGTATCCGCCGGAGCTATTGTTTGGCCCCTCGGCGTTTCGGTTCCGGATCTTCCGCCGTCATATTGAGAAGAACCTGACGTTATTGCCCCATCAGATTTCACGGCCTCTTTTTTCGCGCAACCGCCAGCGGCAAGTGCCGAAATACTTAAAACCAACAGAAATAACATAATACGCTGTTTCATGTGTGACCTCCTTATTAAATTTACCTCAATTAATTAAAATCACCGCACTTAATCACATACAAAATTGCCGTAAGTATACATCATAAAAACATTTTGGCAATATTTGATTGACCAACTCCATAAAAAACGCAGTTGATTGATTCTGTTACCCTCGCAAGCTCCGGCGGGTCAACGAGGTTGCCACGCAGGTTGCGTTTCGCTGCCTTTTCCACGGCTGATGCGAGTCTGTCCCGAGCCATCGGATCGCATAACGTAAATCCCATTTTGGGAACTGTATGCGATGAAACGTCCGTCAGGCGACCAAGCCGGGTTTTCACTGCTTCCCGGAGTGGAAAGCCGTATGTCATTCGCGCCATTAACATTTATAACATAAATCTGAAATCCTCCCTGCTGGCGGGTATAGACGATTTTATCGCCCTTGGGAGACCAGCGCGGATTTACGTTATAAGCTCCGTTTGCGGTCAGACGCCTCACGCCGCTACCATCGGCGTTCATAATAAAAATCTGGGGTTTGCCAAGACGATCCGAGACAAACGCGATCTGCGAGCCATCCGGGGACCAAGCCGGAGAAACGTCAATCGCAGGATTGGAGGTCAATCGCACAGGATTGGAGCCGTCCCTAGCGATCGTATAGATTTCGGAATTACCATCTTTGCTTAACGACAAAGCTATTTTTGAACCGTTTGGCGACCATGCGCCGGTTATGTTAAGACCATTTTTTGTAGAAACGGGTATTTCGGCAGCCCTTGAAAGTGCCCTTTTAAAAAGCTCCGGCCTGCCTCGCCTGTAAGATGTATAAATAATTTCGCGGCCATCAGGAGAAAAATCTGGGTTAAGATTTATAGCACCGTTTTTGGTCAGCTGTATCTGGTTATGACCGTCCCAATCCATAATGGCAATTTCCTTATTGCGCGAACGAGTGGTGACAAGAGCTATGTGCGTGGTGAAGCACCCTTTTTCGCCAGTCATAACCAGCATAATTTCATCAGAGAACAAATGGGCAAAGCGGCGCAGGTCACTTTTTTTGCCCAGATAACGCTTAGATAGCATCAATTTACGGTTGGGAGCGTCATAAAGGCGAAATTCCAGCGTTAAATCGTCACCGCTTATACTGTATTCGCTGCGTACCAACAGATCGCAGCCTGAGTTCATCCAGGAGGTCAGATCCGTTGCCGACAGAGAAGGTCCCCTAGGCGTAGAGGCCGGATCGCGAACCGTGACGGCGGCAATTCCCGACATATTAATATCGAAAGCAACCACCTGTCCTATTTCCGTTGCGACAGCTAAAGAGGAAGCAGAACTCGAAGAACGAGGAGCATCCACCACAAACTTAAGCTGGCGATTTCCGGGGGCGATAACCTCAATATAACCAGACTGAGCCGAAAGCATTGTGGGAACTAAGAGTAGAATCAGGAGAAAAAAGATTGATTTTAAAGGCATAGTATATTCCGGTCAATTTTTTGAATTTGATATTTCCTGCGGTTTAAAAATAAAACCGCTTTCGAAGGTTTTGCGGTCGGGCGGAGGAACCAAATTTGCCTCGGCTATTTCTATGGCGCGTTGCACAGCAATCTCAAACACTCTATCGCCGGTGCTCCGTTCAGTTTTTCGGCGAATTATCCGTCCGTCCTTAGAGATAGTTAGCCTTATAACAACTTCTGGTTTTCTGGTTTCATAGCTGCTGGTTCGCTTCAACGCATCTTCCAGCCTGGATTTTATATAATCCTCGTATCGCCCGCCAGCTTCGCTTCCAGTTCCATCCGGCATTCCAGATCTGCCCGAACCCGCGGCTCCCACCCTGCTGCGCAGACGTTCAAAGGCCGCTTCTTGGCGGCGTGAGTCGGCCTTGCCCTGCAACGCGGCCATTTTTTTCTCAAACACATCCGAATCCGCTTTAGTGGTATCGTTTTTTAACGTTTTTTGCGAGGCATCCGGTTTGGAAATAGTCGCGGGCTTTGTCGGGGGCGGCTCAACCATACTCTGTTCACGACTGGGGAGAGACGGAGCTTCGGCGTCGTCTCCCTTCTGAGTCGGGCTGCCAAGACGAGGCGAAGCAACGGGAAGATTGACCACATCAACGTAGTAGGTTTCACGAACTTGGAACGAAGCCGAATAACGCTGACTATACGTCTGAAAAGCCAACAAAAAAACTACCAAATGCATTACGGCGGAAACNATCAGATTAACGCCGAGCCTGTAATCGGATATGGCCCGTCTCGCAACCATTACTTCCCAGCCGGTTCCGTAACCATACCAAGGCGCTCAATCCCCGCGCCCTTGATATCAGCCATGGCCTTTACCACATCGCCATAAGGAACGCCCGCGTCCGCTTTGAGAAAAATCTCTTTTTTCTCACGAGTGGCAAACATGTCGGTAAGCCGGGATCGCAGATCGGCGGCGGACACTTCATCCTTGTTGATGAAAATTCGACCTTTTCCATCCACGGTAACAATTACGGTTTCTTCCTCTTGGGTCATGGCCTTGGTGTTAGCTTTAGGAAGGTTGACCTGCACCCCCTGCTGCATCATAGGAGCGGTTACCATGAAAATAACCAGAAGCACGAGCATGACGTCCACCAACGGAGTGACGTTTATGTCGGCAATTGTAGAACGATTGTTTCTTTGTCCTCCCATTGCCATGGCTATTTCCCCGCGATATTGCGTTGAACGATATTGAGAAATTCGGTGGAAAAACTGTCCATATCGTTAGTGAGCACCCTGATTTTGTGCTGGAAGTGATTGTAGGCCATAACGGCGGGAATAGCCGCCACCAAGCCTATGGCCGTGGCGATGAGAGCCTCTGCAATGCCGGGCGCGACAACAGCCAGAGAAGCCGAGCCAGTCCTGCCGATTCCCACAAAGGCAGTCATGATGCCCCACACCGTACCGAACAAACCAATAAAAGGAGAAGTTGAACCAGTGGTTGCGAGAAAAGTAAGATACTTTTCCAAACGAGTAAGCTCTGAATTTGTTGCCCTGCGCATGGCGCGGGAAACATTTTCGATGACGCCAAGGTCAGTATTGATAGCTCCGCCAATTTTCTTTGCTCCGTTATCGGAAACCTTGTCAAGCTCAGCGTAACCTTCATTAAAAAGAACGGTCAAGGGAGAATTACTAAAACGGTCGGTTTGGGAAGCAATTGTGTCAAAACGGGACGATTTCCAAAACAAATCCAAAAAACGTTCCGATTCGATATTAGCGCGGTGCACTTGAAAAAATTTGAACAGAATGATGGCCCAGGAGACAATAGAGAAAAAAAGCAGCAGCAGCAGGACAAGTTTTACCACAATACCAGCGCTTAAAATAAACTCCATAAACGCGACCTCCGGATGAAAAGTATCAGTGGAAAACTAGCCTTAACGAATAATTAAATCAAGTTAAAAAAAACTAGCGCGCCCCGCTCAGCGGAAACGCGCTCTTGGTATAAATAAAAAAATAGCTTTTCACGACAGCGCGCTACAACTCCTCAAAATCATCAATCGGCCCGTTCGCGTCTTCGTCTGGCTTCGCCGTTATATCAGGGCTTGCGCTGTCACGCTTCAGTTGCTGCAAAAAAAGTCTGTTATCGGAGATAGTCCTACGAACATCTTCCAGAAGTTCTCGGATATCCTCATATTCCATAGAGTCCATACGTCATTTCAACAACGCGGCAAGATAGCGTTCGGCGTCTTTAGCGGCCATGCATCCCGTCGCGGCGGAGGTAACCGCCTGCCGATATACGTGATCCTGAACATCTCCGGCGGCAAACACGCCTTCCACGCTGGTTGAGGTCAGATTTCCGCCAGAGCCGTCGGATCTTGTGACAATATAACCGTTCGTCATCTCCAGCTGTCCTTCAAAAATTTTAGTATTCGGCGCNTGCCCAACCGCTATAAAAATTCCGNTTAGAGGTATTTCTTTCGTGGATTGCCCATCTTTATGACGTATCCGCATACCCGTTACGCCGGTTTCGTCTCCTAGNNCCTCATCAAGCACATGATCCCATTCTATGGTGATATTTCCGGTTTTCGATTTTTCAATAACCAGGCTGGCAAGATATTTCTCGGCCCGAAGCTCATCGCGGCGATGCACGATGATTACATGACGAGCGATATTAGATAGATACAGCGCTTCTTCCGCGGCGGTGTTGCCGCCTCCGATAACCGCCACGTCTTTACCGCGATAGAAGAAACCGTCGCAGGTCGCGCATCCCGACACGCCCTTGCCCAAAAAAGCCTGTTCGGAAGGAAGCCCCATATATCTGGCGGACGCCCCAGTGGCAATTATCAATGCGTCGCAGGAATAAGTCGTCGAATCCCCGCGCAGAACAAACGGTCGCTGGCCAAGATCGGCGGCTGTAATATGATCATATACGATTTTGGTATTAAAGGACTCGGCGTGCAATCGCATCCGCTCCATCAACTCCGGGCCCTGCACACCTTGGTAATCACCAGGCCAGTTGCCGATTTCCGTTGTGGTGGTCAATTGACCTCCGGGTTGCAAGCCGGCGATCAAAGTTGGATTAAGGTTCGCCCTGGCGGCGTAAATCGCCGCTGTATAACCGGCCGGGCCGGAACCAAGAATAAGCAACGGACAGTGGACTGAATCCATGATTTCTCCTGATGGTAAATGATGAGAAACAGTAGCAGTAAATCCCGTTTTTGCCAAGTGTGTTTGGCGCAGAGCGAGGGATGAAGAACAAGCTTAGTACGACGAAGGAAAAGGAGCGAGGATAGATAGGTGCCTAGTTATCAGCCTCAAGCAACCAATCAGAACGCTTTGCCCGCAAAACCGTTGTACTGATCGGCGGAAGCGTCCATGGCTTTGCCGTTTGCGTCAACGCCTTTAAAAGCAAATGTGAGATGTCCGGCGTCAATCGTGCCATCGCCGTCACTGTTTTGGGATATGGGAAAATATACCGTTGCCTCGCGGGTTACGGGATTATACGTTACTTTCGTCGCTATAACAGTTCCGCCCCGATCCGTCGGCTTGTAAAGGCCATTATCGTACAATCCGGCGCCGCCGCCTTTAGCGCGTTCAATCGTCCAGTTAGCGATATTGCTCACCGAATTTATGTCCATCTCAGAATCAAAGGAAAATGTAACGGAGAACAGCTTGCTCGTCGAAGGTTCCACAAACATGGGATCCAGGGCAAGCAGGGACGATGCTGGCAAAGCCGGGTTGAATGTGCTTTTATCCAAGTTTACGCCGGTAATTTTAGGATTGCTTATGGCGACTTCCAAATTGCTCGCCATAGTAGAAGCCGCTGACGTTTTAAGTCCTTTAAGTTTGCTTATCATGGCTTTCGCGTCGTCAGGTCTGTTCAGCTCGGCGTAGGCGTTTCCCAGTTCATACATCGCGGCGGCGTTATTCCTGTCCAAAGAGAGAGCTTTTTTCAATGGTTCCAGAGCTTGGGTGTAATGCCCCTCTTTGTTCAACGCCGCGCCCAGAGCATAGTAGCCATTGGCGTCGTTGGGAGCTAGGCGGATCGTTTTTCTGAACGCTTCCGCCGCTTCCGCCGGTTTATTCAGATTGTTGAGGCGCAACAGTCCTAAAGTATATACGGGCAGAGAATTGGTAGGATCAACCTGCGACCCTTTTATCAACACTTTCTCTGCCTCGGCATAATTTTTTTGGTCGATATGAACACTGGCAAGATCCACATAGACGGAGCTCTGGGTTTTATCAACGTCAAGGGAATTCTTATACGCGGCGATGGCTTCTTTTGGTTTACCCAACTTGGCGTAGGCTTTGGCAAGATAATTATAGGCGTCGGTATTTCCAGGAGAGTAGGCGGTCGCGAGACGTAACGATCCGGCCGCAGCTTTATAATTGCCCTTCTGAAAGTGAGTCAGGCCAGCCGAAAGCATATTCGAGGCCGCAATTTCACGATATGCGCTCAGACCTTCGCTTATGGTTGAAAACAGTTTGGTGGCGCTGTCCGAACCGTCTGAAAGATAATCCCAAGTTCCCATGAGAACAAGTCTCCTTACGCGCGTTAAGCGCCTCGCCCATCGTAAAATAACACGCGCGGGCTTATGGTCTGTTATCGGCGTATCGCGAAAAAACTTGAGCAACTCTAAGTTTCACGCAATTCCCATACTTATTTCTATATTTAGTTGTATATNGACGATCAACAAAGAAAAGGAGAGTCGCATCTGGAGAAAGCTCTAAAAACCCGATATCTATTCAATGTTTCGACGAAAGCAAATTCAACAACATTCGAAACGCTGAAAAAAAAGTTAAAGCTTTGCCCGACGGGGCCGATACAGTTAGCAACGATACATGGCAAGAATGCCATAGAAAATCCAGAAAGGAGCAACACCATGGCAAGTTCAATTTCTCTCACCGAAGGCATGAGGAATAACCTCCTCGCACTGAAAAGCACCAACAAACTGATGACGCAGACCCAGACCCGTTTGGCTACGGGCAAGAAGGTCAACACGGCTCTGGACAACCCGACCAACTTCTTCGCCGCCCAGAACGCAGTAAGCCGCGCCAACGATCTTTCTAACCGCAAAGACAGCATGTCCGAAGCCATCCAGACGGTTAAAGCAGCTGACGCCGGTATCTCGGCTATCACAGCCCTGATCCAGTCGGCGCAAGGCGTCGCATCCGCCGCGCTGAGCACGCAGAGCGTGACCGACCGCGCAAACTACGCCGCCACCTATGATGAACTGATGGGTCAGATCGACAAACTGGCTCAAGACTCCGGCTACCGCGGAACCAACTTCCTGAACGCCGAAGACCTAACCGTAGAATTCGCGCCGTCAACCGGTGACTCAACCCTTGACATCAAGGGCTTTGACGCCAGCTCATCAGGATTGAGCATGGCTGCCGCCGCTAACGATTGGGCCGCCAACGCAGACATTCAAGCCGCCTCCACGGGACTTGAAGCAGCTCTCACCACGCTGCGTTCCGAATCGTCCAAGCTGTCCTCCAGCCTGAGCATCGTCACCACACGTCAAGACTTCACCGACGCCATGATCAACACGCTTGAAACTGGAGCCGACAACCTGACATTGGCCGACAGCAACGAAGAAGGCGCGAACATGCTGATGCTGCAGACTCGTCAGAGCCTCGGCACCACATCTCTGAGCCTGGCGTCACAAGCCGCTCAGTCCGTCCTCAGACTGTTCTAGTGTTTTAAACTGATGTGAGATGAACAACCAAATGGGGGAAGAACTCGTTTTCTTCCCCCATTTATTTATATGTGGTAGCGCAAGGAGATTAAGCATGAGCTCTGAAAATATTACAGCCATTCGCCAAACAATCGGCGGAGCTTCCCGCGCCGCCCAGTTAACGCCGACTCCTTCCGGAGTCCGCAAAGAATCATCAAGCTCCGCCTCTGCCAATCAGCCGGATAACAACGATCAAATTTCCATTAAAACAAACCGCTCGCGGCAGACTCTGAACACCATGCAACGTCTGGAAAAATTAACGGACGGAGTTCACGCGGCAATCAAAGATATTCGTAAAACAAGCAGCTGCCTTGGACGCGCCGCGGACGCCATCGACAAAATGACGGCAAACCTTGGCAAGATCATCAAAAACAATCCTCCTTATTCTCTGCAGGATCAGGAGCGCAAAGAGTTTTTAATGAGTTACGTCTCGCTCCGACGGCAGATTGAAACCCTGACAATTCCCGCTCCCCCAGCTCCGGTATATGAAAAAATCGAACATATGTGGCAAGATATGTTTCCAAAAAACGATGGAAGAATCTCCACTCCGGAGTTGACAGACACGTCTTCCGACGCTACGGTAAACTCCGCTTCGGCCAGTCTTGTGTCAACCGCCGAAAGCATTTCCAGCCTGATATCAACAATCAGATCGTCTTTGTGAGGAACCTGCAATGTCACTTAAAATTGTTCTGAAAGCGCACGAGAAAGTCATCATCGGCGAAGCCGTGTTACGAAACGGAGGCCGCGCATCGGAATTCTTTATTGAGAACACCGTCCCCATTCTGCGTCAAAAAGATATTCTTCGGGAATGCGACGCTCAATCTCCGGCAAAGCGCATTTATTTTGCCGTTCAACTTATGTACATTGACACGGGAGAGCGGGACGTTCACATGCAGTCATTTTTCAAATTATCCGACGAGATTGTGGAAGCCGCGCCAAGCACGGGCGACTTTGTGCAAAAAATGAGAAAATCTGTCGCCGCCGGTAAATACTACCAGGCTCTTAAGACCGCGCGAGCGTTGATAGCCTATGAAGAGGAGTTGACTCGTAATGCATAATGCCCACGCCACCTATGAGCAGCAGAACAAGGAATTCATGTCCCCGCGCGACCTGGAGGCCTCCGTATTGACCAAGGCCGGGCTGAAGTTGAAACGATGCCAGGAAATGTGGGACAGTCCGGACAAAGACGCCATTCTTGACGAAGCCATCCGTTACAACCAGAAAATTTGGAGTTTTTTTCAATCGGAACTTTCGGCACCGGACAACCCGCTGCCAAAGCAACTGCGCGAGGACATACTCAACCTGAGCCTGTTCGTGGACAAACGTCTCTTTGAAGTGCTTGCGTTTCCCACCGACCCCAGCAAACTAAATATCGTGATTGACATCAATTTCAATCTGGGCGCAGGGCTAAGAACGAAACCGTCGGAGTAATCTGGCGGTTTCGCCGCATACTATTTCTTTTTCCCCTTTACCGGTTTTTCCAATGCTTTTTTCACCACCGCCGCTGCTTCCCCGGAGATATTTGCAAGATTTGCGGCGCTTTCGTTTTGTCCCGCACAAAGCAGCTTATCTGTTATCTCGCGGATGAATTGTGCAAATTCGATCCGAGAATCCACAATAGCGTCGAATTCAACCTCAGCCTTTTCCCGTTCTCCGTTCGCAGCCAAAATCGCGGCCCGTGTCAGACGCAGCATGGCATAATCGGGGTTAAGCACAAGATATCGTTCAGCGTCTTCCAGAGCCTCGCTAATTTCGCCAAGACAAAGTCGGCATATAAGATAATTGACCTGCGCTTCCTTATAATTGTCTTTCAATTCCATGGCCCGTTTAAGCGCGTCGCATCCTTCGCGAAACAACGATTTACTCAAACAGACATATCCCATATTAAAATAAGCCAGCCAGGAATTGGGATCGATTTCCAAAGCGCGGCGCCATAATTCAAGCGCTTCGTCATATTTCTTGATCTCTGCGGCTTGAATAGCAAGCTCCACAATCGCTTTCAGAGATTCCCTGGTTTCCGCCATCTTACGTTTCCCCAGCTCATAGTACTGGGCCTGTTTACGGCTTTTTCGCTCCTCATCCAGATAGCCGTAATGATGAACCGCAAAGGGAGCCTGCTCCGTCGAAAAACCAAGCCGCTCCAGCGACGGTTCCACCATTTCATGGACTGTATTTTGGAAACGGATGTCGGATCGGCTGGGAAATAGTCGAACCTTTTCACTCGGAAACCAACCCCTGGCGGTCTCCTCAACAGGATAGTCCGCTTCGCTGGCTCGCCATGTTTCCAAGTCAACTCGGTTACTGTAGTTGTGACTGGTGACTTTATATGCGATGTTGCGACCCGCCGAAGCGCCAAGCAAAGCGCGAATTGCCTCGTAATCCTGCGCCGAGATAACTTCGTCCGCGTCCATGATTAACACCCAGTCGCCCCGAGCCTCATCAAGAGCCGCGTTTCTTGCCGCCGAAAAGTTATCCTCCCAAAGGACTTCGATAACGCGAGCCCCGAATACCTGGGCAATCTCTTTCGTGCGATCAGCTGATCCAGTATCGGCGACGACAATTTCATCAACAACCGGCAACAGACTTGCAATACAACGCGGCAAGTTTTTTTCCTCGTCCTTCACAATCATACACAACGACAGCGAGATTCCGCGTCGCTTCGCTTCGGGCGCAATCATGAGAGGACCAAGGCGATCCCGCACGGAGATTGCCGCATCCAAAAAACCTCCGCCGCATTTGAAAACGCTCAGGGCGTGTTGGATTATTTCCATGGCATCCTGATATCGGCCAAGACGCAGCAGGATGTCGATATGGATGTGGGCGAGCGTTTCGGATTCGGGTAAAAAATGACGCGCCTCGGAGAGGATCCGCTCAACCCTGTCCAGACAATCATCCTCCGCAAAAACGGCGTGATATTTTTTAGCGTTGACAATATCCGAGGGGTCCAAACGAAACGCCTGCTCCAAAAATTCCGCGCAACGCTCCCAATCTCCGGAGGAACACGCAACTTCGGCAAGCCCTGCGTATATGACAGCTTTGGAAGGCGCAAGAGTTCGCGCTTTTTCAAATATTTTTTCCGCGCCTCGGAAATCCTGCCCAGCTAACAGAACCCAACCCGCAAGAACGAGAGAATCTGCATCCTCCGCCCGCGAGTCTAGCGCGTCCTGAAATTCTTTGACAGCCTCATCCATTTTTCCCTGTTCCAAAAGAGCCCGCAGCTGGATCAGGCGAGACGACGCGGACAAGCGAACCGGACACTCCGCGAGCGCTGACAGAGCTTCGCCCGGCATGCCAGCGCCTAAGAACAAACAAGCCAATGCGTGGTAAAAAAGCGGCTCC
>JGI994J12354_10001524_pt1 | contig 23388 bp, 27 predicted proteins | sample IntmicLarv3ML3BL_FD_12354 | JGI IMG/M metagenome (IMG submission 12354) | reverse complement strand
GAAACGAGTGCGAAGTACCGTTCAAACCCACACAGGGCAGACCGGTCTACTGCAGGGACTGCTACAGCAAGCACGCCCCCCCGAGAGACGACAGGCGCAGGTACTAGATCTGCATATCTCGAAACTTTTTACCAACTTTCTTACTTTTTCGCGTTGTTTCAATAAGACTATATCGTTATTAGGTCATTGCTGTCCATGCAGTACGAACAATTCAGCAACCCTTCCGGAGATGACGGAAGAGCAACGCTGGAACACATGAACGAACATCACAGGAGCCTCGCGGAATGGGCACTTTCAACGCTTCCGGACATTTCCCCAAAGAAGATACTGGATGTGGGATGCGGAGGAGGGATGCTGATCTCCCTTCTTTCTGAATTGTTCCCGAATTCAAAACTGACCGGCATAGACATTTCCTCTGATGCGGTAGAGTTCACCAAAGAGATCGATGGTGAACTGATACGCAAAGGAAGACTGAACGTGGTCCAGGGTTCCGTTTCGGAGCTTCCGTTCAAAGACTCGGAATTCGATCTTGTCACTGCATTCGAGACGTATTTCTTCTGGCCCGATCTCGGGAACGATGTCAAAGAGCTGTGCAGAGTACTAAATGAGAACGGAACGGTCATGATAGTTTCGGAAACATATCCTCATCCGAAGTTCGATGAACGCAACGCTCGTCTGATCAAGGACTACGGTATGAACATACTGGAAAACAGCAAAATGGCCGAGCTCATGGAAGATGCGGGTCTTGCGGTAGAGATGATAGAAGTGGAAGATAACAACTGGATAGCATTCATCGGACGAAAATAGGGTCATTCAAGTCCGCGTTTACGCCTTTCGAAATCCACTTTCATCTTCAAACTTGATATCGACACGCGTATGATGAAAACGGCAACACCGATGCATAGCATGACCGCTCCGAGTGTACGCTGATCCTTCATTATCAGCGCAGCACCGATGGCAATGAACGCTGCCGCGAAGTAGAACATCATCCTCATCTTGCTTTTGTCATACATCATACAGCACTGCAAACGAATACCGCATTAAACAGTTTTTGTATCCTTTTCTAAAGGATCGGATCTGCTGTCCTCGAATATTGCGTTGAAACATTTCCTCCGAAGCAACTCGATGATCTCCTCTCTTTTCACAGGAGATATGCTGACATAACTCTTCTTTTCATAGTGTATCCCGATCGTTCTCATAGAAGATCCTTGTATGTAATCATTCATACCTGGCACTGTTATTTTCGTTACAGATCCGTACTTTATGTTCACCGTCTGCAGCGGCACTTTTACTATCAATTCGTTATCGTTGAATCTATAGGATATTATCAGCCACGACATCACCAGGGCGAATATACATATTCCGAAAACGATGAACGTTATCTTGAAGAACTCCTCCAGGAACAGACCGCACAGGATCATGGATGATGTCATCACAAGGATAGGTATCCACAATATGCTTCCGAACTCAGAACGGCATGTGAAGGGGATCTCCATGGAAACACAACAGAACAAAAGGATAAGTAGATTGTGAAAAGAAGTTGAAAAAAGGCGGTTGCCCGCCTTTGGTTTATGCAATCTTTGTACCTGCTGCAGGGTTTGCAGACTGGTCGAAGACACAGCAGACGTCAAACACCCATACTGCGAAGCAGGGTAATTTCAGTTTAGCGAGTTCTGCCTTCATTCCCTCGAAAAGAGGTCCTTCTGTCAGTCTTGTCTTCACTTTTCCGTTGATCGTGTATGCTTCCAGCCCTTTGTTCACCATTATGGCCACTTTCTCGTTGGCTTTCATGTTTGCCGCAGAGGTCTTCATGAGAACTTCTCCGACTGCAACGGTGTTCGCGTCAGGAGCGATGATCGAACCGCACACGATAGCATGCGGGAGTCCTGTCTTGTCTGCAGTTATCAATGCTTTAACGGCACCCTCTGCTTTCAGAAGGTTCAATGTTTTTTCAGGTATGGCTACCATTTAATTCACCGTTACCGTAATCGTCATGACGGTATTTAACCTGACTGCGTACCCGAGCTGACCTAAGTAACCTAAATGTAACTACTCTTTCTTCTTTTTCGGATACTTATTGAATATACAGGTTCCGATAACATAGGCTGCACCTGCGATAACGAGGTACAAGAAATCCATCATTGCTATTTCCAAGTTTACACCTGCTCCTGCATTGACCGAATGGTATTTATTGGTTACTTACAGCCGCAGTCCTTTTTCAGGTGCTGGACGACCATTTCCAGCTTGCCGTTCTTGAAGATGGGCGTTGAGACACATATATAATCCTCATTGGATGTCGGTATCGTACGTTTGCTGATCGCTTTGTTACCGCCTGCAACGTTGCTGACCATGCAATCATCACAGCATGCCCGTTTTCCGAACAGTTTGTAACATTTCTTACCCATGATGTCTTCCATTCTCACATTGAATGCTTTGAGTGCGGCACGGTTCAGCCACACCAGAGTGTGCTCAGAATCGTGGATCATTATGATGTCGTCGATCTCATCCATGACTATGTTCAGCAGTTCTTCAGTGAAGTGTTCTGCGTCCTCTGTTCCGACCATTGTACCACCATGCACGGGAACGCAGTGTGGTTATATAACAACTGTCCGCACAGCATCCGGAAGAAAGATACGAAATTCGTGTAATTCCTCCGTTTTTCGTATTTAACGCACATCTTTCCATGTAAAAACCAAACCGATGAGGGTTATTCGCAAAAAAATAGAAAAACGATTTTATATGGATATTCCATTCACTGCCAAATGACCTATGACATTATCATAATCGGAGCTGGTCCCGGAGGCCTCACAGCAGGGATCTATGCAAGATCGAGGATGATGAAGACCCTCATCATCGATGCTTCACGTGTCGGCGGTCAGCTTGTCAGTCTTTATCCTGACAAAGGAATTCATAACTATCCGGGATACGAAAGGATCCAAGCCCGTAAACTGAGCGATAAACTTTACGCACAGGTCGAATCATTGGAATGTGAAGTTCACGAGTTTGAACGCGTCTCTGAGATCAGAGAAGGGGACGGTAAACTCGTTGTCGTAACGAACAAGGCAGAATACGAAACAATGAGCGTTGTCGTTGCCATAGGGATGGGAATGTTCAAGCCCAGAAAGATGGGATGTGCCGGCGAGGAGGAATTTGAAGGAAAGGGACTTTCATATATCCTGCCGGTGAAGGAAGAGCTTGTTGGCAAAAAGGTAACGATGTTCGGAGGCGGGAACAGCGCCATCGAAATGGCGCTGATCGCAGATTCTGTGACGCAAACCAAGTTGGTGCACCGCAGGAACGAATTCCGTGCGGATGAGAGCAACGTCGAAGAGCTGAAAAGAAGCAACGTTGAAACGATAATGAACTCTGAAATGAAATCCGTGAACGGCGACAGTACCGTAAGGTCAGTAACGTTAACGTCAGACGGAAAGGAATTCGATGTCGAGACCGATCTTGTAGTGATAAACATCGGGATCGCATCTGACCTTGACGATCTGAAGAGATGGGACCTTGACCTTACAAAGGACGGACTCATCAAAGTGGATTTCGATATGCGCACTTCACGCAACGGAATATTCGCATGCGGCGATGTTGTCGATTACGAAGGGAAGTACAAACAGATCATCACTGCGTGCGGTGAAGCGGCGACAGCAACGAACAGTGCATACAAGTTCGTCAAGAAACCCTATTGGGCATAGGCTGTCAGAACCGTCAGATCATGAAATTGTTCATGTTATAACATAACTGTTTTGGAAATTCACCAGATCGTTCATGTTATAACGTAACTATTTGGAATCGATCTTCGAACGTACAACGTATCACAGAAAACAACGGACAGAAGAAAGAAGTTGAAGGTAAGTAGTTTTTCGAAATAAGCGAAATGCTTACTCGGTTATTGCGTCTGCAGGGCATTCGTCGATGCATGCACCGCAGTCTACACAGGCGTCAGCGTCTATGACTGCTATGTCATCGACCTTTATGGCGTCCTGAGGACAAACGTCTGCGCATGCTCCGCAACCAACACACTCACTTGCTATTATCTTAGGCATAATTAACCTCAAAATGATGATTGGATGCTTCGTATAATAACCTTTCCCGTTTCTAGGTTTTCCTATATTTTTCTAAAGAATTCCTAAATCTTGGTTAAGGAATTCCTATATGTCAGATATCATCTGGACATACTCACAACGCATCTGCGGTAAAAGCAAGCAACACGATGAGCGTACCATGATTTTAGTTTAATACCATTCCGTGCGATTAAGGTGCATGAAGTACCTCTTCGGAAATGTCTATGACGGAACATCATTCTTTCTAGGATATGTGTGTATAAAGGATTCCGAGATCACCGCGATAGAAGAAGGCGAACCTCCCGAAAGGCCTGTTGCAACAGGCACCATCATCCCAGGATTGGTGAATTGCCATACGCATGCAGGCGATGCAGGTCTGCAGATAGATGAGAAGATGAGCCTCGAAGAATTGGTAGCTCCTCCAAAAGGACTCAAGCACAGATATCTTGAAGGAATGGGGGCAGCGATCAAAGGGCCGATGAGCGAATACGTCAACGGAATGAGAGATCTAGGTCTTACCGGTTTCATAGATTTCAGAGAAGGCGGAGCAGACGGTTCCAAACTGTTACGTTCCGTGTCAGACAACGCAACGATATTAGGACGTCCCATATCCGAAACATACGATCCCAATGAGGTCGATTCCATTCTCGAACATGCGGACGGCATAGGGATCCCGAGCATTTCCGACATGCCGATCAGATACATCGAGGCACTCGCAGATCACGTTCATCACAAAGGGAAGATGCTCGCGCTTCATGCAAGCGAAAGGGTCCGCGAGGATATCGGTATTATCCTTTCCTTAGAGCCAGATCTGGTGGTACACATGACCGCATCTTCAGACGAGGATATGAGGAAGTGCGCAGACCATGGCGTTCCCGTGGTGCTGTGTCCGCGTTCGAACATGTATTTCGATCTTGTCCCTCCTGTCAGACGTCTTCTGGATGCTAACGTGAGGATCGCATTGGGAACGGACAATGCAATGCTCTGCGATGCGGATGTTAGGAAAGAAGCTGTCATCGCCAGAGACATGCTCGGCAGGGAAAATGACGAACATCTTCTTCGGATGTTACTTGACAATGGAAGAGAGATATTATATCAAAGAAGCGGGATGGGTGTGCAACTCGGAATGTCGGAAATAACGGTGTTTCCTTCCTCCGGAAGGGGGCCGTTGAAAGACATTCTGGAAAGTACCGCTAAACCTATTACGATTATCACAGGGAAGTGACGAAATGGCATTTGACAGGATACTAGTACCTACGGACGGAAGCGAATTCACGAGATCCGCTATAAGGACCGCTATCGATCTGGCCAAGATATCCGGAGGCAGGATCGTTGCGATGTATGTGATCGACCAAACATTATTCGTCAATGCACCCATGGACTCCGCCATCTCCAGTGTATATTCCATATTGAAGAAGGAAGGGAATGATGCAGTCGGGTTCGTGCGCGAAGAAGGAGAAAAACAGGGTGTGAAAGTTGATACACTGGTGCTGGATGGTTCGCCTGTGAAGACGATCGTCGAGAACAGCGGAGAATATGACCTGATCGTTATGGGAACGCTAGGCAGGACAGGGATGTCAAAGCTGCTGATGGGCAGCGTTGCGGAGAAAGTTGTAAGACATTCAAAATGTCCGGTGATGATTGCAAGGTCGGAAGGGGATAAGAAATGAGAACTGTAGCAGATATAATGGTAAGCGTCCCGATCGTGGTTGAGGTTCCGGGAAGCAAGAGCGATGCAATTAACATGATGGTCCGTAACGGCCTTACAGGACTGCCGGTGGTGCGTTCATCCGATGGCGCACTAGTAGGAATAGTGTCAAGACGCGACGTATTCAGGAAATTCGATGAAGAGCAACTTTCACTGATCATGCAGAAGGACGTTAAGACAATAGCACCGACCGCATCTACAAGAGAGGCCGCCGAGATATTCGTTAAACACAGGTTCCACAGACTTCCCGTTGTGTCCAACGGAAAACTTGTCGGAATAATAACGCCCACAGATCTTTTGGATGAAGTCAAGAACTTAAAATCTCCTTTGACCGCTGAGGACGTCATATCCAAAACATGCGTCACCGCATACGAGGAAGAACCGCTGTCGTATACCATTTCAGCAATGAGAGTGAGCGATGTTTCAGCAATGCCGGTATTGAATTCCAAAGGAAAACTGACCGGGATAATAACAGACCGTGACCTCTTCAAGGATCAGCTGAAGGATGTTGAGACGATGAAAGAACTTGGCATAGAGGATGCTTACGAATCATTAGCGGGATACAGGAATGTCGTTCCGCTGTTCTATGTTGCCACAGAAAGGGACATCCCCGAAGACCACATCGTGAAGAACTCGATGGTCAAGGACCCTGTTACGGTGTTCAAAAAGACCTCCGTTTCAGAGATAGCGAAGATCATGAAATCCAAGGACTTCGGACAGATACCCATCCACGGCAACATGGACGAACTCGTCGGAATGATATACGACATCGATATTCTTTCGGCCTTGTGCAGGTAATAACATGAAAGACGACCTCATGTCATTGTGCAAGCGCAGAGGATTCATTTGGCCTTCCTTCGAACTGTACGGCGGCGTAGCCGGGATGTACGACTATGGGCCGTTGGGTTTCGTTCTCAGGAACAACATCGTAGAGGTTTGGAGATCCATTTACAAAGGCAGAGAAGGTTTCGTTGAGATCGATTCTGAGACCGTAAATCCATTGCAGGTGTTCAAGGCATCCGGTCACGTTGATGAGTTCGCAGACAAGATAACATATTGCAAAAAATGCGAGGCCCCTTTCCGCGCAGACCATCTCGTAAAGGATTTTCACGAGAATCCTGACATCCTGTCAGAAGAACAGCTGGATGGACTGATCGCGAAGAACAAGATCAAATGCCTGGAATGCGGCGGAGAATTAGGAAAAACGGAAGAGTTCAATCTGATGTTCAAGACCACCATTGGCCCGGGTTCATCAAGGGTAGGATACTTAAGGCCTGAAACAGCACAAGGCATTTTCGTCAATTATCTCAACTTATACAGGTACAACCGCGAGAAACTTCCGCTTGGGGTCATACAGACAGGAAGAGGCTACCGTAATGAAATATCTCCCAGACAGGGAATGATCAGACAGAGAGAGTTCAACATGATGGAAGTTGAGCTTTTTGTCGATCCCGATAACAAGGATTGGGAAAGATTCCCGGAGATCGAGAATGAGAAGATCAGACTGATCCCCTCAGACGGTAAGGAAATTGAGGTCACCGTCGGTGATGCTGTCAAGAAAGGAATAATCGCGAACCGTGTGCTTGCTTATTTCGTATACACAACGAAACAGTTCATGGTCGCTTTGGGCATCGATCCCGAAAAACTTAGATTCAGACAGCACCTCGATGATGAAATGGCGCATTACGCAGCAGACTGCTGGGATGCTGAAGCTTTATTATCATACGGCTGGACCGAGATCACAGGAATAGCGGACCGCGGATGCTGGGATCTTTCCAGACATGCAGAATTTTCCGGTACGGACCTGACACATTTCAAGAAGTTCGACGAACCGAAGGAAATTGAACGCGATGCAGTAAAAGCAAAGCATAAAGCGCTCGGACCTAAGTTCAAGGACCGTGCGAAGGAGATCGCGGCAGCGATCGAATCGAAGGAACCGAAGGACATCAAGGACGATAAACTCGTCATCGGTGATGTTACATTGACTGATGAATTCTTTGAAGTGAAAAGAGTAAAAGAGAAAGTATCCGGTGAAAGAGTGGTCCCGCACGTCATCGAACCGTCACACGGGCTTGACAGGATCTTCTATACAGTTCTCGAACATTCATATTCATACGATGAGAAGGACGATTACGTTACGTTAAGATTGGATCCGAAGGTCGCACCCATCAAAGTGGGTGTGTTCCCACTGATGGAAAAGGATGGTCTTGACGAAATAGCGTTCGATCTCAGCGAGAATATCAGGAAAAGTAACATCGAATCGTATTACGACGGGTCCGGTGCAATAGGAAGACGTTACGCGAGGATGGATGAGATCGGTACGCCGTGGTGCATCACTGTAGATTACGAAACAGTGGAAAAAGGAGCGAACAACGGAACGGTCACCATCAGGGAACGAGACTCCAAGGACCAGAAACGTATTCCTTTGGCTGATGTTACGAAAGTCATATCGGAACTCGCTTCGGGAAAAGTGTTCAAAACCATTTAATCTTTAAACTTTTCATCGTGGTATTCCTGTAGTATATAATTTCTTCGCAGATTATTCTTCATTTTTTTACTATCCCGTTACATTGAATCGAAAAATCAATTTTTTGTCTGATAACAGACGTTGAGATCGAACATAAAATACAGTATTCCGTAAACTATTATATGTCGAGCACGAGAATTCACAATACGGTGAGAAAAAGATGGGTGTCAAAGATTTGCAAGACCTGAAAAAGATATCGATTTTGAGATCGCAGATAGACGGGAAAAAGATCGAAGACATAATGATCACCGAATTCTCAACGATTTCGCCTGACGACCAGATCGGTCAGGCGTTATCGGTGATGAAGGAAACAGGAGCGCATGACCTCCCGGTGACAGAGAATGGTAACTATCTGGGAATGATAGGTTACGGAACGATACTCAAAAAGAAGAGCATATCGTTCGATGCGAAAGTGAAGAATCACATGCACAACCTTCACACAGTGAGCTTGGACACGAGTATCACGGAACTTGCAGAGATAATGGTCGTGAACAATTACCGTCAGCTTCCTGTGCTGAACAAGCACAAGAAGGTGGCCGGAGTCTTATCCAGATCCGGTCTGATGGATGTTGCGGCCGATATCAAAGCGTTCAGTGAGATCAAAGTGTGGGAGATCATGACCAGTCCCGTCGAGTCCGTAGACAGTTCGGCGATGCTGAACGAAGCATTGGAGATCATGAGGGGTCTTGACATAAGAACGGTTCCCGTAACTGACAAAGCGCACCATGTCGTCGGTATCGTCGGAATGAAAGAAGTGATAGAACACAACTGGAAGAAGAAGGACAGCAAGACCGTAGGTGATCTGTCGGGAAAGAACGAACAGACCCAAGTTCCGGTGGATACAGTATGTGCGACCGCACCCCGAACGGTAAATTGGGATGACAACCTAAGCACAGCCATCAAAATGATGCAGCAATACGGAATATCGACCCTTCCGGTGACCGAGGAGAACGAGCTCATAGGGGTCTTGACGCAATATGATATCCTTGAGCTGATATCAGCGTGCAGAGAACGTGAAGTGGTATTCGTAGAGATAAGCGGTCTTGACGAAAAGGATAAGTTGCAAAGCGATCTGATCTACGAAGTGATCGAAGAAGAACTTTCAAAGATATCCAAGATCTACAAACCGCAGTCGATGATCATGCATGTCGCGAAGTACAACGAAACGGGTGACAGACACAAATATAGTATAAGTGCCAGACTTGTACTTGATCGTCGCGTCATAAGTTTAAAGGAAGTGGGTTGGGACCTCGTAATAGTGTCAAAGGACCTTATGAAGAAAGTGTCTGCCGATGCGATAGAGATGAAGGATACTGCCATAGGATTGCGCAAGAAAGGCAGAGCCTGAACAAACGTGCCGAAAGGCACAACTTTCCCATTCTTTTCAATTCTTGGTCATTTTCGTTTGTTTTCCTCTCTCGTGCGCACAGGGAACCTTTTTAAACATCTTTTATTTTAGAGGGACTGATGTCGCAGTATGAGTCGGGACCGATAGAAAAAAGATGGCAGACGATGTGGAAGGACGAATCAATATACAGATTCGACCCTGAATCTGACGCTCAGATATACAGCATCGATAATCCGCCGCGTTACACATCGGGACCGTTGCACTTAGGTCATGCGACAGGTTACTCTTTGATCGACTTTGCTGCAAGATATCACAGGATGCGGGGCTATAACGTCTTCCTGCCCTTATGCTTCGACGTCAACGGAACTCCGATCGAAGTGAAAGTAGAAAAGAAACACAATATCACCAAGCTCGATCTTCCCCGTCCCGAATACAGGAAATTATGCAGCGACTTCGCAAACAGCTTCATCGACGAGATGACAACCCACTTTGAGATGCTGGGTGCAAGTATGGATCCCAGCATTTACTACCAGACGGATGCGCCGTACTACAGAAGGATAACTCAGCTGTCATTCATCAAATTATTCAAGATGGGTTTAGTGTACAAAGGCAACTTCCCCGTGAACTGGTGCCCGAGATGCATGACCGCTCTTGCAGACGCGGAAGTTGACCGCAAGGACAACACTACGAAATTGAATTACATCAAGTTCAAGACCGAAGACGGAAAGGACGTGATGATCGCGACCACCCGTCCGGAATTGCTGTGTGCGTGCCAAGCCGTGGCGGTGCACCCTGCAGACAAAGACAAGAAACACCTTGTTTCGAAGAACTTGATCACGCCGATCTACGGAAAGAAAGTGAAAGTGATCGCTGACGATAAGGTGGATCCGAAATACGGTACCGGAACGGTGATGATATGTACCATCGGTGACAAAGAGGACCTGGAATGGGTGATGAAATACAAATTGCCTATGGAAAAGGGAATTGACGAATTTGGCAACATGACCGAACTTGCCGGCAAATATGCAGGGAAGAATGTTAAAACAGCAAGAGCGGAGATCATCGAAGATCTCAAGTCACTCGGAATACTGGAGAAACAGCAGGACGTCGATCAAAGCGTTTCCGTGTGCTGGAGATGCAGCACTCCTGTTGAGTTCTTGCAGGTGCCGCAATGGTTCCTGAAGACACTGAAGTTCAAAGAAGAAGTTCTGAAAAGAGCAGAAGATATCAACTGGTACCCCGAATTCATGAAGATCAGATTACAAGATTGGGTGAACTCATTGGAATGGGATTGGGTACTCAGCAGACAGCGTATCTTTGCAACACCCGTACCTGTATGGGAATGTGAGGAATGCGGGCATGCTGTTCCTGCTGAAGAGAAACAATGCTACGTGGACCCCACTGAGGATGCACCGCCCGTAAAATGCTGTCCGAAATGCAATGGAAAACTGATAGGCTGCACTGATGTTTTCGATACATGGATGGACTCTTCCGGCTCGGCGTTATACAACACATTCTGGGAACGCGACGAGAAGTTGTTCAAGAAGATGTTTCCGATGTCCATGCGCCCCCAGTCACATGACATCATAAGGACCTGGGCATTCTACTCGATCCTCAGGACGGAGCAGATCATGAACTCTGTTCCATGGAAAGATATCATGATCCACGGATTCATCATGGCTCCTGACGGAACTCCGATGCATTCATCCATCGGTAATGTGATCGATCCCATCCCCATCTTGCAGGAATACGGTGCTGATGCGTTACGTTATTACGCTTGCACATGCGCATTGGGAATGGACCATGCATTCAGAGAAAAGGATGTCGTCCGCGGCCGGAAGTTGTGTAACAAGATCTTCAACTTAGGCAAATTCATGGGAAGGATGTTCGACTCTAAGCCAAAGATGCCCAAGGATCTGAGAGTATCAGATAAATGGATACTCAGTCGATTCAGCACGGTCGTCAAAACGGCAACGGAAGCATTTGACAACTACCAGTTCGACAAAGCAATGAGAGAAGTTGAGACTTTCCTGTGGAATGTGTTCGCTGACCACTACATTGAAATGGTCAAATCCAGGAACGATGATGCTGTAAAATTCACGTTATATACGGTGATGTTAGGATGCATCAAGATGCTTGCACCTTTCCTTCCGCATATCACTGAAGACGTTTATCAAGAACATTTCCTTAAACACGAGAATGTGAAAAGCATTCACGTCTCGCTATGGCCGGAACCTGTTCTTGATGATAAGGACGCAGAGGTCTCAGGAGACATGCTCAAAGACGTGATAGCAGCGATACGCGGCTGGAAATCCGACAAGAAGATGCCATTGAATGCTGAGATCCAAGAAGTGGAGATAATCGGAAAGAACGCAAAACTTTTGGAGAATGCTTCATTGGATATCATTGAAACGATCAAAACAAAGGAGCTTAAGATAGTAGCATCCGCGGTTCTGAAAGAGGAGGTCATCGGAGTGAAACCGGTCCACGCAAAACTCGGACCTGCATTCAAAGGTCTTGCTAAAGACATAGTATCCAAGATAGCCGCGATGGATCCTAAGGGGATCGCTGGCTCTTTGGAAAAAGGCCATGTTGAAATGCAGATCGGCGGCGAAGAAGTGAAGCTTACGCCGGAGTTCCTTGAACTCGAGAAGCGTCTGTTACTTGATGGCAGAGCCGTGGAAACGATACAGTTAGGAGAGATCCTGATAGCAATATCAGGATAATATCTTCACAGATATCCTCTTTCCTTTGTATTTCGCTTTGGTCAGGTCCATGGTCATCCTGTTCCCGTAATCCTTGTGAACCGAGACCTTGGACGTCTCATCACCGACCTCAACTTTACCGATAGCGAAGTCGCGGATCCTTGTCTCGCGGATGATCAGGTCTGCTAGGGAAACTTTGCCGAGCCCGTCATTCTTTCCTAAATTGAGTTCAAACAATACCATTCCGTACACGTCTGATATCTGATCATAATCCACTACTTTACGGACAGTGTCCTTTCCTTCTGTTTCGGGAACTTCTTTCTCAAGGATCTCCATTCCGGTGTACGCCATTATCTCGCGTATTGCGTACTCTTCTTCAGATGTCACGAAGGATATTGCTGTTCCTTCTTTGCCTGCACGTCCGGTACGCCCGATGCGGTGAACATATGTGTCCACGCTGTCAGGAACGTCGTAGTTTACAACGTAAGCGATATCATCGATATCAAGACCTCTTGCTGCCACGTCCGTAGCAATGAGAATATCAATGTTATCGTCCTTGAGGTCCTTGATGACCTTTTCTCTCTTTATCTGAGAGAGGTCGCCGTGAATTGCTTCCGCTTTGTATTTCAGTTCCTTGAGCCTGTCATAAAGGATGTCGACCATTCTCTTGGTCTGACAGAATATTATTGCTTTGGGTTTGTCAGCATCAAGTATCCTGCACAGCGCCCATATCTTGTTCTTTCTGCCCACTTTTATGAAATACTGCTTTGTGAGATCAAGAACGAGTTCGTCCTGAGAGACTGTTATTTCCTTTGGTTTGTGCATGTGATCCATTGCCAACTGCTTGACGCCGTCCTGCATTGTCGCCGAGAACAGTAACGTTTGACGATCTTTGGGCATGGATGAAAGAATGAATTCGATATCCTCGATGAACCCCATGTCCAACATGCGGTCAGCTTCATCAAGAACAGCAACGGCGATCTTCGAAAGGTCAAGGTTACCGCGTAACATGAGGTCCTTGACACGCCCGGGAGTACCGGCGATGATGTCTGTCCCTTTTTCCAATCTTTCCACTTGTTTCTCGATGCTTGCTCCGCCATAGATGGCAGCACAGATGTGACCGGAATACTTGGCGAGCTTCGCCATTTCCTCTGCCACCTGTGTGGCAAGTTCCCTCGTCGGCGCCAATATGATCGATGCCGGATCCTTCATCTTTGATGGAACTCTTCCCAAAATTATGGAACCGAATGCTCCTGTCTTTCCCGTGCCGGTCTGTGCCTGACCGAACATGTCCGCTCCTAAAAGGCCGGTGGGGATCGATTCTTTTTGTATTGGGGTAGGTTCAGACCATCCCATGTCATCCATTGCTTTGGCAACCTCTTCCGGTATGCCTAATTCTCTGAAAGTAACCATTATATCACTTCTTCCGAAGTCGAACACCGCCCGTGACTATCACGGACCCCGTTGATTTCATCATTGCAAAGGTACCAGAGTATAAAAACTTAGCATTGACGAAGAACACATAAACATCTGCATCTGAACCTCTTTTCTCTGACTTTGCGTTCATTCCAGCATCACACAGTACCCTAAGAAAGAGAAAGTTTATATCAGAAAATACAATCGGGGGAATACCAAGTGGACGTAGTGTAGTTGGTTATCACTTGACCTTGCCAAGGTTAGAACTCGGGTTCGAATCCCGGCGTCCGCACCATCTTTTTCATCCAGATCTTAAAAATTCGGAATCATTGCGTTTAGGAAATTTAGAGCATTTCTTTAACTTCCGATACGTTCCCGTATCAAATGATCATCAGTGCAAGCAGACGGACCGATATTCCTTCGTATTATTCGGAATGGATGGTCAACAGACTTCGGGAAGGGTACGCAGAAGTCCGTAATCCAATGAATTGGAATCAAGTTTCCAAGGTAGATCTTTCACCTGAGAACGTGGATTGCATCGTGTTCTGGTCCAAGGATCCTGCGAACATGCTGCCGCGCTTGCGCGAGATCGATGAACTTGGATACGAATATTATTTTCAGTTCACGCTTACGCCATATGGAAATGACATTGAAACAGGTCTGAGGAACAAAACCGAGATCGTAAAAACGTTCAAAGAACTCAGCAGTATGATCGGTCCTGAAAGGATAGTTTGGCGTTATGATCCTGTCATTCTGAATGACTCAATTGACGAAAGCTGGCACATTGAAAAATTCAATGGATTGTGTGAATCATTGGAAGGTTGTACTGATGAGTGTATGGTCAGTTTCGTAGACATGTATCCGAAGCTTCGCAAAGCTGAGAGAAGCGGCATGATACGTTCGATCACGGATGACGAGAAGAGAAGGTTGTTCGACTCTTTCAGTAACATTGCCGATGAGTACGGAATGAAGATACGCACGTGCTGTGAGCATGGAATGGATAACGGAAGATGCATCGATACCGAACGCATTGAACGCATCATTGGAAAATCTCTTGCGGTTAAAGGAAAGGTCAATCAACGGGAATTATGCAACTGCGCCAAGAGCGTTGACATTGGCGCATATGATTCGTGTGCTTCTGGCTGCATCTACTGTTACGCCAATCGCAACCATTCAACATCTGTTCTGAATCTTCAGAAACATGATCCCTTGGGAAAGATGATCAGGTAATGACAAGATCGATTATCTGATCGAGGGCAGTTTCGGAGACCTCCCCGTCTCCGATTATATACTAAGATAACGAAACGGTCATGATGCAGTACGTTTCCGCAAAGACGATAGTTCGACCGGTGAAGCACGGAAGCGATTGGTTCGGTCACAATTACAACATGAACATCTACCGCGGATGTTCCCATGGGTGCATATACTGCGACAGCAGAAGTGATTGTTACTGCATTGAAGGATTTGATGAAGTTCGGGCGAAGGAGGATTGTTTGAACGTGATAGAGAACGATCTGAAGCGGAAAAGGAATAAGGGTGTTGTCGGAACCGGTGCGATGTCCGATCCGTACAATCCTCATGAGAAGGAATTGAAACTCACCCGCGGAGCGATGATCCTTCTTGACCGATACGGATTCGGTGCCTCGATAACCACCAAGAGTTCTTTGATCACGAGGGACATTGATGTTTTTCGGAAAATTCGAAAACATTCTCCGATGGTCATTAACATTACCGTAACAACATATGATGATGAACTTTGCAGGAAGATCGAACCAAATGTTTCTGCAACGTCGGAAAGGTTCCGAGCGATCAAGGAACTTTCTGATGCCGGTATTTTTACGGGTATACTGATGATGCCTATCCTTCCGTTCGTTAACGATACTGAGGAGAATATGCTTTCAATTGTTCGGAAAGCGAAAGAATGCGGCGCACGATTCATATTCCCATTCTTTGGTACGACCACACGTGCGGGTTCGAGGGAATGGTATCTTCGCAAGCTTGGTGAATTGTCCCCGGATGCTCGCAACAAACACATTTCCATGTACGGAGACGCTTACGAATGTCCTTCTCCCCGTCACGATGAATTACAGAAGGCATTCCGGACAGAGTGTGACAAATTGGATATCATCTACAGCATGAGCAAGATCATTGAAGAATACAAGAGAGTGTTCAAGATCCAAAGCACACTGTCTGATTACTGATCCTTCATTGCTACGTAGATGTTCACTGCACCGAATGATTTCACGTAATACTTGACATCGCTGAATCCTGCTTTCTTGAAAATGGATGCCATCTCCTGGCCGTGAGGGAATCCTTCTATTGATGACGTTAACCAATCATATGCAGGCATCTTCCCGTCTATGCTTTCGCCTTTATCGAACTTACGTCCATATTTGAGAACTCTGTGCTTTATGTACAGTTCATAAAAATACCGTATCACACGGTTATCAGGTTTTGCCAACTCAGCGATGACTGCGAGTCCTCCGGGTTTGAGTACGCGGTACATTTCATCAGCTGCTTTCTGCAGGTTCGTTACGTTCCTGAGCATGTATCCTGACGTGACAAGGTCGAATTCATTGTCACTGTACTGAAGGTCCAATGCGTCTCCTTGTTCGAACTTCACAGGTTTCGGGAGATCGCGTTCCGCCATTTTCTGTTCGGCCAATTCTAACATCCTTGGAGTTATGTCTACTCCGATGACATTACCTTCCGGACCTGCACGTTCTGCAACGTAGAATGCAATTTCTCCTGTTCCTGTACCGATGTCGACACACTTCTTTCCGGAGATGTCGCCGGCCTTCCTCATCATAAAATTATGCCATCCTTTGATCATGCCCATTGTCATGATGTGATTCATCTCATCATAATAATCTGCAATTTCAGTGAACACGTCCTTGACGTATTCTTCCTTCCCTTCGAACTGCTTCCCTTCGGATGTCATAACAACCCCGGTATTGCATAATGCCCAATTAAATAACCTGCTATTAGAAGCAGTCCGAAATGCCAATTCAGTTTGAAAGATAATGGAACTAAACGAATGTTGGACATCTTGTCCTCATGCGCGCGTTTGCTGTTCTCCATCAGTAATTTGAGATCATATAACGCAACGAACGCAACGAGTGTCGTCCATGGGACGATCGTGAAAATTACCAGGAATACGAGTATCGGGAATGCGATGATGTTCAACGCACGGTAAAGGTTCATGCTGCCTTTGTAGCCCAACCTTCCTGATAGTGTTCCGACGTTTGCTTTCTTATCCTCGTAATAGTCCCGTGTTTCATTTCCGCTCAATACTGCTGTTATAAGGAATGCGTTCGGGATCGATATGAGAACTATTTCCCATGTCAATGTTCCCGCTAAGGTGTAGTACGTTCCCGTGGGCATGAGCATACCCATCAGGATGAATACACTGATAAGACCCAGACCGTGATATTTGTAGGACATTCCTATTGTGTATGTCCCCGCTCCTATGATACCGATGACACCGAATATCAGTATTCCCCATCCTGCGTACCATATCAGTACAAGTCCGATCAATGCGGTAATGCCTAAGCACGCAAGACCTGCGAATAATACCTCTTTTGGTTTCAATGCACCTGTGACAAGTTCAGGTGACCGGTGCCTGTTCTCTACTGTGTCGGTACCTTTCTCGAAATCTCCGTAAGTGTTCAGGAGATTTGCCGCGGATTGTAAGAGACAGCCTCCGATGAGTATCAGGATTAGTATCCATGCATTGAAGAAATCATCATGATATGCTACGGCACCTCCGATCAGCACAGGGATTATTGCGCCGTGAAGTGTCCATGGACGGAATGCGTTATACCATCCTGCCTTCACCGGCCTTACGTCTTTCATTCTTCCGGTAACGTCGCACGGATATTATCTTGTTTCGGCTGCAGAACTGTGTTTAACGGCCACACACAACGAACGCAGATTATAGTTCCCGATTTGTTTACGAACTATCGAACACGGTTGTTCCGAACGAAAAATAAATTGCCAAAGTGCGCAATGAAAACTTGCCGAATACAAATCTTCGGTTCATTTATAAGTCGTCAAAGACGCTCGGTACAGAAGATTCAATATATGTTGTTTCATTCCAACGTCCATGAAGTGGATCAACCTTTTGTGCAGCAGCGCATTCATGATGTCGCTCGCATTGATCGTAGCGTTGGCAACCAATTTTATAGATATATTCCCTGATTCTCTGAACGCAGACATCCGCGCAGATCTCACGGTGCTGACCCTTGCTGTCATGATGACCATATCCCTTTCCAGGATACCTTACAGGGATCTCGATCCTGTCAGTAATTCAAAGTCCATGATGCGTGCTGTCTTCTTGGGTTTGATCCTGTCATCATTGATCCCGATCGTTGCGTTCTATCTGCTTGATTCGACGTCGTACTCCGATCAAGCTAAAGGTTTAGTGTTCATTGCCGCGACTCCGTTCGCGGGATCTGTTGTTCCGTTATCATACATTCTTCGCGGGGACATGAAACATGCCGCAAGAGGAACGATCGCTGTTTATTTGGTCTCACTGATATGGATACCGTTCCTGATCTTGATGATGCTCGGGAAATTCGTTGACATGACTGATGTGATCATTACAGTGATAGAGATCATTGGTATTCCGCTGATCGTTTCCAGATTCCTTGTGAAGCTGAAGATCGGCCGTGAGACCATGTCGATATTCATGAACCTGTGTATCTTCTTCCTTGTTTGGCTTTCCGTCAGTTCCACTAACTTCTCAGGACTCGGGATAGGAATACTTGCAGTGTTCCTGCTTATCGCTGCGTTAAGGACGTTCTTCCTTGGAAATGCCATAGAGTTCGCAGAGAAAAAGGCAGGAATTCCGTGGTCTCAAAGGGTTACGGATGTGTTGATGGCGTCATACAAGAACAAAGGTATCGCGATCGCGATGTGTGTTGCTGTGATGGGTCCGCTTGTTCCTAAAGCGATGGTGGTCATTGCCGCTTCGATAGTCATCGAGATATGTTGGGTGGTCTTCATGGATTCTGTACTGTTCTCTAAGAGAAGGATGGCCAGAGAACTGGAAGCTGAAAGGACGGAATGATCTGAGAAGGCACTTTAAGAAGAAAGGAAAAAAGGTTGAGAGAGGTTATTCCTCTTCTCTTTCCACTATCGCATCCGGTGCGTTCTTTCCGATACTTGCGATGCCGTTCTTACATGCTGATTTATCGGTATATCCTTGCGATGAGATTATGTGTTCACCGTTGGATGCTTTCAATCTGAAACGATACTCGCCAGCTTTGTCCAGATATATCTCGTATTTGGGGTTTGTCTGTGCTTCGAACTTCTGCAATGTCTGGTCTTCGATCTTGACGTTTGCGTTCTTCTTCAGGCTTTCAACACCGCTCTTACATCCTGAAAGTGATACGTACACTTGTGACGTACAGACCGTCTGACTGTTGTTCGCCTTCAGGTAGAATATGAAACCGGTGTTCGTTTTCTTTATTATGAATTTACCCATTACCACCACCTGTCCTAAACACTGTTAGACTGTATACACTTTTATAATTTATCACTAGCAGAGAGTGAAAAATCTGGCCTATGCCTTTTTTCTGCTGTGCAATGTGTGTCACGTAATGTATCCTTTCGATACATTAATTAGGATGGATACACTATCCATCCAACATGCTTGTATCCGAGGTCAAAAGGAGCGGAGGACCGATACCGAAGTTCAGCGATTACCATATCTGGAAAGCGTTGTATTCTTTGGATCCTGTGAAACCCATGGGCCGGAAGATCCTTTCACAGAAACTCGACATCGGAGAGGGAAGCACAAGAACGATATTGAACATGCTGACAGAACACAATCTTGTCACTGTAAGCAAGAACGGGATATTACTGACGGAAATGGGCGAGATCACTAAAAGCTCGGTTCATCTTGATGTGAAACACATATCCTTGGGTGAGCTTACGATCGGCGATAATGATTGCGCTGTACGTATCCCTAAGATGGCAAAGAAAGTGCTTTACGGATGCGAAGAACGTGACGCAGCGATAAGAGCTGGTGCAACAGGCGCGACCACGTTAGTGTATCATGAAGGCTCTTTTGTGTTCCCCGGCTCTTTGTATCCCGTTGATGACGTTACGAGCAACATCCTGAAGCGGGAATTCAGGATCAAGAATGAAGACGTGTTGGTCATTGGCACCGCAAAATCATATCAAGCTGCCGAAGTAGGTGCTGTGACGGCGTCACTGAACATAATGGGCGGACTGAAGGTGAATCGCGAATTACGAGACATTCTGAGTCCGAGGAGCGCACCTTCTGAGATCATTTCCTTAGCATTTGCGATCCACGACCTTGTGGGCGGCCTTCCTGTGTGTGCGAAGAGCAGGGACAACCTCGGGATAAGGATAGAGAACGGTGCTGTCATCGACAACGCGTATACCGGTGAAGTGCTTGAAGAAGCAATGGCAAAGGCCACTACGATCAGACGTGTTGCCACTGCAGGACCGTACAAAGGTATTAAGGTCATTGTGACCCCTATCGAATTAGACAGTCGCATAATTGCCGTGATCGGCGTTGTTGACGTAAGGTCGATGGCAGGAGTGGACAATCTGATAAGGAGGTTTGCGGATGAGTAATGTTGTTATGACCGTAGATGCGGGAGCGTGTAAGTTCAAGACCGTGATCACAGGTGAATGTGATGAGAATTTTGATGTTTCCCTGAAGTTGGAAGGCGGATGCCCTGCTGTGAAGAAACTCGCTTCTGAACTCACAACGGTGAACGTCTTCGAAGCTGTTGCCACACCTATCATTGAGAACGTTGTGTTCATCAAATGCGGTGAAATGTTGACACATGCTGCTTGCCCGTTACCCGTCGCTATCGTGAAAGTATGCGAAGCAGCAGGTGAGCTGGCACTTAAGAAACCTGTGACGATGATCTACGAATGATCATTCGGAATACTCGTCTATCTTCTTGGTCCATATCATGGCCGAAGGGCCGCTCATGTACATTGCGACCTCTTCTGTTTCCAATATCTGCCTTGGCGTGGCGCCGGCTTTCAGCGCAGCTTCCGCGTGATATTCGTAACATGTTTCGCACTTCATGACTATTGCGACGGTCATGGCGATCAGTTCCTTTTCCCTCAATGATAGTTCTCCTTCTTTGAACACCTCGCGTCTGTACGCATACAGTGATTTCAGAACGTCAGGATCATTACGGTTCAGCATTTCTAGTGTCATTGTTTACCAGAGGTCACACCAATCTTTTATAAGTTCTTCTTCCAATACGCGTTACATGTCGGACCCTAACTTACCATTAGATATCATAAAGAAAATGCGCGGCGTCATTAACGCTTTCTATCTCAACCATGAGACCATGGAAGAATTGCGTGACGAGGAAGCGACCGTGCGATCTACAATGAACATTGATGTCGCCAATGAAGGATTCAATGAAGCTCTTCAGAGAGAGAAGGTCATCTGCATCCTCAAGGATCCGAGATTCAGACCTCCTCCCGAACCTACGGTCATACTGAGAGCGGACAACGGAACGCTGATGGGCACTGAAGTGTTTCCTCATACAGCAAAGGAATATCAAAGCCGAACGGATGTTATCTGGTTATCGGACGGATTCGTTGTTTTCCCCGAGATACGTGCGGATAAACAGGAGTACTTCATCATGCCTCCTGTATCGTTCCCGGAACTGAATCCCGATAATGGATGCAAGGACGTTGTTTCATGCTCGCCGTCACCTACGTCAGATATGATAATCAAGAAGAATTACAAAATGGAAGACAATCCTAAATTGGCTACGATCCTTGTGGCATACAACATCATCTGATCTTTCTTGTAAAGGTCATTCGATGATGATCTCATTCCTGAGATCGGTGATGTTCTGGTTCAATGTGACCACGTCACTTGCTGTCTGGATGTATTCCGTGTGTATCACGATGACGGTCTTGGCAAGCAGTCCTTTTTTAAGTCCGAGCACATCGTATGCGGCCTTGTCCAAACGGACACTTATTGACGGGACGCTCCATAACGAAATATCGATGTTGACATTTTGAATAACGCCCAACGTAAGACCTTCACTTGATGATACTTTCTTGTCTTCCATGAACGAAAGCGTTGGGAAATTGTCTGTATCCTGTTCGACTATGTTCCTAAGGTCAGAAAGATGTTCGCGCATTAACATTACGTCATTTATTACGTAATCTCTCGGTTTGATCTGGATCAGAGACTTTCCGGAACCGGCCGCGATCATCTTAGCTGCGGATTTTTCCGTTTTTGCTCTTATTCCCACGACATTCCAATTGGCAGGATTGTAACGTATATCGACAACTTCTCCCACATTGAAGGCATCCGCTGATATTATCTGCATTTTCTTCAGTGAATCAAGTGTTGCCATTGACATATTCACGTGATTACATAGGATGAATAAAAAGTGAACGCTTGAACGGTAAAAATAAAAGGAAAATGGAAATGGTTTATCCGCCGCCGGACGGCATGAACGTATCGATGTTCACTTCCGCGGCGACTTCCTTGAAGTCTTCTACAGTCTTCAGATCAGAGTTCTTCTCACGCTCTTTGTATTTGATCTCTTTGTATTCTGACGGATCCGCAGGCTCGAGATATTCGGAATCGTAGTACAGATGGGTAAAGTCCAGTTGTACCCAGACCTTTCCACCCTTCTCTACGATATCCTCTATCTTTCCCACTGTGGATGTTGCCATATACTTACAGAGATCACCTACTTTCACGTGATCACACTTTGATGACTGCAGTCCTTTCGCCGGCAGGTTTGAACTCTCTGAGTCCGCCTCTTCCGATCTCTTTCGTGACGTTTGCGAAGTCGAACACGAGGCTCGGGTCTGCAAATGCGACACGGATGAACGGGTTGGCTGTGAACGCGTCCCCTCTCGCGACGTGTGCTGCCTTCGGGATACCGGTGTATCCAGACAGGTGACCCACGTTCATTGCGTAGTTGGGGTAGTTCGGACCTCTGATCTCCATGGGGAGACCTTCGTCAGACCTGTATGCTAAGGAGTTCGCGGAACCGCACTGATCCTGCAGATCGTATCCGTAGAATCCGAGACGTCCGGTCCTTTCCTTGTGCTGTAACATGGACAGGTACCAGAGGTTCACTCCTATGTCGGCGACACCAGTTGCCATTGAACCGGCGATACCGGTTGCTGCTGCGGCAACGGTTGCTCTCTGGGATCCACCGAAGTGGGCTTCCATGACTGCGGGGTATCTCTCGTACATCTCCAGTGCGTATGCGTTGACATCGTCACCGAGCTTTGCGACCTTGTCGAAGTCGTTCGGGTCGAGCTTGCAGAAGCCGCCGTACTTGTCTTTGATGTGGTCGATAGCGTAGTACACGTAGTCCTCAAGGATGTTGTCAGTGTATGCTGCCGAAGCGTACTGCGTGAAACCGACACCGCCTGACATGTAACCGCCGAGGTAGATCTGGTCGAACACTGCTGCACCGAGAGCGACTGCTTCGAGTGCTGCACGTCCGGGGTCTTCCGGCTTCACACGGTCAGACTGGGCCATATCAGCCATGAATCCGAAGGGTATTCCTCCGGGTTCGTTGGGGCCTCTGGCACGCCTTGCGGGCATCATTGTACCCATGTTGAGGGACTGGTGC
>JGI994J12354_10001523_pt1 | contig 23392 bp, 25 predicted proteins | sample IntmicLarv3ML3BL_FD_12354 | JGI IMG/M metagenome (IMG submission 12354) | reverse complement strand
TAACAGTGGACGAAGGGGCAGAGAGTGCGATATTCAGTCATAAATCCCTTTTGCCGGCCGGAATTTTGAAAGTTGAAGGAAGATTCGAGAAAGGCGATGTGGTGTCCGTTGTATGCAACGGCAGGGTCATTGCAAAGGCATCATCAAATTACAATTCCGATGAGATAGAGGACATAAAAGGGGCACACAGCAACAAGATCTGTGAGATATTAGGCTATAAATCGAACGGCATTGTCGTCAATAGCGAAAATATTGCCATACTTTGAATAAAATGAAAAGTGGTGGGCCCGGCCGGATTTGAACCGGCGACCTCCGCCATGTCAAGGCGACGTCATAACCCCTAGACCACGAGCCCAATAATCACTCGTATTAGCTATTGGTAATTATATCTTTCTGGAACGGACGAAGACAAGGCACGGTTATGAAATCACCACGATACATTCATGCGTACGTTTTGAAGTGTCTGACGATTCTTTTTAATCAGTGAGCCGATAAAGGGAAGAATGATAACGTTAGGTATCGAGGGAACAGCGCATACTCTTGGCGTGGGGGTCGTAGATCCTGAAAATAAAGTATTGTCCAATGTAATGGATATGTACAGACCCCCTGAGGGCGGGTTACATCCAAGAGAAGCGGCAAATCATCACGCGGATGTTGTTGCCAAGGTGATATCCGAAGCTGTCAGCAATGCGGACCTCGAACTCAAGGATATGGACCTGATAGCATTCTCGATGGGGCCGGGATTGGGTCCGTGTCTTCGTGTGGCAGCAACCGCTGCTCGATCATTGTCTTCGGGATTGGAAATACCGATCGTGGGCGTTAATCATTGCATTGCGCATATCGAGATAGGAAATGCAACCACAGGCTGCACCGACCCTGCACTTCTTTATGCATCGGGAGGTAACACTCAGGTCATTGCTTATTCTGACGAGAGATACAGGATATTTGGAGAGACCCAGGATGTAGGAATCGGGAACATGCTGGATAAACTAGGCAGGGAGTTAGGGCTCGGATTCTATGCCGGTCCCACCATTGAAAAACTTGCGGCAAAGGGGAAAAAACTCCTGGACCTTCCGTATTCCGTCAAAGGAATGGATGTCTCCTTCTCCGGAATGATGACAGCTGCACTTGCGTTGAATGAAAAGGGTTTCGATATAGAGGATATAGCATTCTCGATCCAAGAGACCGCATTTGCCATGCTCACCGAAGTTACGGAACGCGCTATGGCACACATAGGAAAAGACGAGGTGTTGCTTGGCGGTGGGGTCGCTCAGAATCTGAGATTGCAGGAGATGGTCAGGGAGATGGCGGAGGCCCGAGGTGCGGAGATGTTCGTTCCTGACAGAAGACTCTGTATGGATAACGGAGCTATGATCGCGTGGTTGGGATACCTGATGTATGATTCTGGCGTGAGAATGAGGATAGAAGATACTGTGGTCAGACAGAGATTCAGGACCGATGAGGTGAGGGTCACTTGGAGGAACTGATCTGTTCTCCGACTATATTGTTCAGGTTGTTAAGGAACTCGTCCATTCTGATGGCGGGGAAAGAACCTCCGCTGGCTATTTTGTGACCTCCGCCGTTGCCTCCGACAGATTCGCAGGCACGTTTCAGTGCTGAAGAAAGATCGACACCGCGTTCCAATTGCTCCCACATGCCCCTTCCTGAAACCTTTGCGAGTTCTTCGGAATGGTTGATCCCAATCATAGGTTTCGATGGGTCGCCTATGAACTGCATTGCGATCCCGCAGATCATACCGGTGAATCCGGAAGTGGAACTATCGAACCATTGAATGTTTTTCATCGAGTTTATGTTTGAGGGGTCCAAAGAGATCACGCCTTCCATGATCTGTTTTTTCGAGGTATTTTCCAGATCTTCCGCTTCTTCCATTGCCAGGGGGTCCCCCATGGCAGCGGATACCCCGGCTCCTCCGAGACCGAGGCGGCCGCATCCGTTGAGCAGGGATGCGAACAGCTCAGCGTCCATTTTCCAATCTTTAAGGTAATATCTCGTCCGAGCCAGTTCGTTCATGGTCTGCAGGACGGTTCCCTGTTCTATCAGTTTGATCGCTATGACGGATGACAATCTTCGTTTTTCGTCCTCGTCGAGGTCGCGATAGTGTTTGTTCCTACCTATCTTCGTATCCTCAAGGAGTTTGGACACGCCTTCGGGATGTCCGCTTATCCCGATTATGTACGGATCGGTGGAGAGCAGAAATTCCTGTTCAAGATTTCCGAACGGTATCAACGAACCCTCCATCACGTCAATGAATCCTTTGCTTTTGCCTCCTTCGAAAAGATAAGTATTCAGCCCTTTCAGACCATTGATGTGCTGTCTATCTCCTGCGATACCAGCAAACGCTATTTGGACAAGATCCCAGTTCTTCTCACTCATCGTGACGGAGAAAAGGAAGGCCATCGTGGCACCGCATCCGGAGGTCATGCCGTCTATCCCGTAGAGATGCGGATTGGCATAGCATATTCTGCCTGCCTGCTGCTCCACTGTGTGATGGTCAAGGACGATCACATCACAGGGAAGTGCATCGAGTTGTTCGATGTACGAGGCACCAAGGTCCGATATCATTATGCATTCCGAGGGGGTGTTCCGTATAATTTCCATATTCGGGTCGTTCAACGAAGTGAACAAGGTGACACGGAACTCCTTTCCTGCCCTCATGAGGGTCTTTGCAAGTATGGATGCTGCGGAGATACCATCGGCATCGTAATGAGAATATATCTGAATAAAATCGTGGCTGCGTACTATCTCTGCAGCTTTAGATAGTTGATTAAGTAGTTTGGGGGGAAGGACGTTATCGTCCATTGAACCCTCACTTCAGCATTATCTCCGCATTTGCCAGAGAGTATTTCCAGGTCTTCGGCAGTATGCCGTTATCCTTGTAATAGCGTTCCAATCTCCTGATCTTTGCTTCGATCAGGTTCAGACCTCTTTGGTTCGAGACATCTCCTCTGTTGTTCTTAAGGTGAACATTCAGTGAGATCGCTCTCCTCATGAGGTTAGAGAGGTCTTCCGGAAGTGAAGGCGCAACATCCTTTTCAGCCATGATCACTGTGACGGTCTTACCGGTTGCCAATTTGACATTGGGTACACCGTACTGATCCCTAAGAACAAGTCCGATCTTGGCGGAAACCAATCCGTCTTTCGCGAACTTAACGATGAGGTCCTCTATCTCGGTGGCATTGAGAGGGACCCACGCGGGGTTCTCGGATATCATGGGGCGTTTTGAGCAGGATTTGCCCTTTCTTCTTGTGTGCATTCTTGCCATATCTGATTCTCCAATCTTATATAGGCGGCGAGGCTTGACACATCAATTGGGATGTAGTATAAAAGGTTGACTAAGCCAAAGCACTGAAAAGCCTGGCGAAGCGTATTTTGAAATTCTTACGTCTGGTATATTTGGAATGCATTTCCTCAGTATACTCAGTACACTGTTCCAGATCATTGAAGAAGGCCTCATTCATTTCCTCTCCGAGTTCTTTCGAATAAATCATAGCGTTGGTCTCGAAGTTCAATGTCATGCTGCGCTGATCAAGGTTGGCTGAACCCACGGAACAGAATTCTCCATCGACAACTATGGCTTTGGAATGAATGAATCCTTTGTTGTAGTGGTAGACCTTCACGCCCTTTTTGATCAACTCCCCGGAATACCAGATGCTGGCCCAAAATACGAAGGCGTGATCCGGTCTGTTGAGCATTATCACTCTGACATCCACTCCGGACTGGGCGGAGAGTATCAGAGCTTTCATTATGTCTTCGCTTGGAACAAGGTAGGGGGTATGTACGTAAAGGGTCTTTTTGGCACTGTATATCAGTTTCAGGTACTGCATCTCTATTGGATTTTCCTTGGAATCGGGGCCTCCGGACACAAGTTGCACTATCTCGTCACCGTACTTCTTCCCAAGATCGGCGGGAAGGTATCTCTCCAGATTCAATGCGGTTGCATCCAGGTATTTCTTCGCGGCGTATCCCCAATCCATGAAGAATCTCAGATTCAGTGCAATGACACTGTTTCCGTATATCCGTACTCCGGTATCTCTCCAGAATCCCTTATCGCTCTTCCCAAGATATTCATCGCCAATATTGAATCCTGACACATATCCGATATCTCCGTCTATGACCAGTAATTTCCTGTGGTTACGGTTGTTCTTCTTCGGACTTAGGAGGACGGTGATAGTTCGATGGAACAGAGTGTATTCTCCTCCGGCCTTTCTGAGTTCTTTCAGTCTTTTGAAGGGTCCGCTGTTGTTCCCTACCGCATCCACCATGAGTCTCACTTCGACGCCTTCTTTGGCCTTCTGGATGAGGATATCCATGAATTCGTTCGAAAGTTTATCGTTCCTCACTATGTAGTATTCCGCGTGGATGTATGTCTTGGCGTTCCGAAGATCATTCAGAAGATCTTTGTAGAAAGGTTCTCCCTCGGTGTAGAGGTCGACATTATTGTTCCCGCTGTAGGGAGACCGCCCGACATTTGCCATTCCGGTGACGAAATTCACAACATCTATGCCTTTGTTTTCCAAAAGTTTGTTATTGTCTTCGTTCAACAATTCCGATTGAAGTCTTAGGATCTTCTCATCATCCAGATTTTTTATTGAGAATTGTCTGCGGCTGTAGAATGTCTGCCCGAAAAACAGGTAGATTATGAATCCGAAGACAGGGAACAGTAACAGGACCACCATCCATATGGCGAGACTCCTTGGATCGGATCTCTCCAAAAATATCAACACAATTACGAGTATAACTGAGAATATGTAGATGAAATCCAATATACTGCCGTAAACATCCAAGAAACCTTGGATCCAATCCATGGCGGGTTATAGAAATTCGAGTATAAAACGATGGATGGGGTCCTTCGAATTATTGTGATTAGAAAACAGAGGCGGTTATCAGATCGGCCCAAAGAGCACTGAACGTGCCCAAGGTATCACCGATTCGTACTCTTTTTTTCCGAACGCCAATTCTGCCGGCAGATCTCTGAACATCCTGCATTCCATCTCCGCATTGTCGGATACCCTACCGTTCAGCAGGCAAGCGCATACGATGCAGTCATCCAGTTCCTTGATGGCCATGATCTTGATATCATACCCAGACTCTTCTCTGAACTCTCTTTTTGCAGCGTATTCAACGGATTCCCCGACTTCCATATGTCCGCCGGGCATCTCCCATCCTTTACGTTTGGGGTTATAGACCATGAGAAATTCGTTACCTGAGAACGCTACAGAATATACCGTGCCCATCTCATGATCTCCTGAACACTATCATTCTGTGAGATATTTCGTATGGTTCTAGATCCACCGAGTCCAATATTTCGAACCCTCTCTTCTCAAGTCTCTTTTCCGAGGCTCTGAAAACATCTGAAGGGTTCGATGTGACATCCTCTGAACGGGCTTTGATAGCGACCATCCCATATTTTGCACCGAACATGTCTGCATTGTCCGCTATGATATCCGCCTGTCTCTTCTGTGCGACATCCGAGTAAACTATATCGACCGGACCAACAGCGAATTGGTATTCCATTGGATTCATGGCGTTGCCGAGTACAGGTACCATATTTGGCCTTTGGGAACACGTTCCTAAAAGGTCCCTGAACATCCGGGGTGCGAATTCTACACAATAGACCTTCCCCTCAGTGAGCATATCTGAGACGTGGGACGCAGTCGTACCGCTAGAGGCTCCAAGATAAAGTATGTTAGAATTTTTTTTCAAAGGAAGGCATCTGCCCCCGTTCTTCAGATATGCTGAAAGTTTGCTTCTTGTCGGATCCCAGTCCCTGTATTCTGAACCGGATACGCTGATCAGTCTTTCACCGTAGACACGGGTTCCGGGGTTCAATGAGACAGTATATAATCTATCCTGTTCGGAGAAAACCAAACCGTCTGCTACGTCGATAGAAATCACGTTTCGTAATCGATTGGATGGTTAATAATCTCTCTATTCGGGGATATCCCAGGAAAAGCCAGTTTGCTTTATTATCTAATAAGCCAGTACGAATAATATGATGATGGGATGGGAATAAATGCCGGGTAAGAAATCCTCGAATAATATATTCAAAGTTTTGATTTTGGTCGGTGCTATTCTGGGCGTGGTAAGCACCTTCATGACATGGTTATCCTTTGAATTGGGGGTATATACTGAACATATCACGGGATGGGATATGATGAAGAATATATGGTATGACGGGGAAATCTCTGACGAACCGATAGTGTATTTGTCGGCGGCTGTTCTGGTCTTCTCGATAATTGCGCTGGTGGGTGCGATATCGCTTATTGCAAGCTCCAAGAGAAGGAAAGGGACTCTCGCGATGTTCTCAGGCTTGGTCATCACAGTGGCGGCTATATGTTTTTCAATGTATACCATCGGCAACGATGTGATAAAGATCGAATTTTTAGATTATCTAGGAGTTGGTATCTATTTGGCTACGACCACAGGGATGCTGATATTCATTGGTGGAGTCGGAGTATATCGTTAGTATAATAAATATTAGAAAACACGTTATATACCTGTGTTTGAGAACAGTACATATTCGGATATCAGCACAAGACAGATGCTGTTGATAGCAGTATTGATAGCCGGGTCTGTAATGGGGATCATCTGCTTCTTCGTGGAATGGTTCAGTTTGGACCAATTCTCGTTGCATTTCACATACACAGGATACGAGATGTTCACGATGGATTTCACATATCTGGAGAAAAGTCACCATTTCATGATGCCCGCGATAGCACTGGTGTTTGCAGTCATTGCGTTGGTAGCATCCATTGTAGCCATCCGGTTTTCGAAGAAGATAGGCGGCGCCGTTGCAGCCATATCCGGTATCGGAATGACGACGGCAGCGATTGTCTACACGACGGGCCCTGAGGTAATACTCGATTTCAGAGGAGACAATATCTTCGCCACTACGCTGAAAATAGGAGACCATTCGGGAATGGGAGTGTATCTTACGATGGTCGCAGGGATCCTATTAGTTATTTCCGGGATCATCATGGTGTATCTTGAAACGAGGGAGCCTCAGATCGAACAATGAATCAAAAGAGCAATATATCAAAATCATCTCTTTCGTAACATGATGAAAATTCTCAGTGACATCGCCGATGCGGTCGAGGAGGCTATCAGGAAGATACCGGATTCGAGATGTAAAGGCGAATGTATCGGTATGGGTGCGGACGGAACGCCCACTTCGCAGATCGATAAGATAGCTGAGAATACGGTCCTTGACTTCATAGAGAGGAACAAGGTCGATCTTAATGTCCTAAGTGAGGAGATAGGGTTTGTGGATAATGGGGCTGAGGAAACGCTGGTCCTCGACCCTATCGACGGGACATCGAATGCTGTGGCCGGAGTTCCGCTGTTCACTATTTCGATGGCAGTGGGAAAGAACTCGTTACGCGGTATACACACAGCATATCTCAGAAATCTCGTTACAGGAGATGTTATATGCGCGGAAAAGGGGAAGGGCGCATACAAGAACGGGTCCAGGATATCCGTCAGAAAACCTAACATGAACAACCTTTTCTTCATGATCTATCTGGGTAACGGTGCACACCCTTCGGCGTTCAAACTTGCGAAGAGGGTGAAATCGTCACGTGCCTACGGGTGTGCATCCTTAGAGATGGCCCTTGTGGCCGAAGGTGAAGCGGATGCTTTCGTTATGCACGCCGAGAAATACACACGGGCGATAAGGATCGTGGATATCGCGGCAAGCGCATTGATCCTCTGGGAAGCGGGGGGAGAAGTGTACGATCTGGAAGGTAAACTCCTTGATATGCCGTTCGATGTGGGCAATCGCGCCAATTTCATTGCATACGGGGACAGGAAGGTCTACGAATTCATTCTGAATGAGAATATCCCAGATATCCCCAGGTATGGTTTGTTTGTCAACATGGACGTTCCGGGCGCCAAAGGATATGCAGAGAGGGTCATCAAAGCACTCGAAGGTTGTGACCTCATTTTGAACAAAGAGGCTGCAGGGGAATTCGGGCAGAAGGGATACCCGGTCGAGGAAATGGACGTAGATGTGATGATCACGATAGGCGGCGATGGCACAATACTGAGGGTATTCATGAAGAATGATGCCCCATTGATAGGGATCAACGCAGGTGGAGTGGGATTCCTTGCTGAGATAGACATCGGCGATATTGAGGAAGGAATCAGTAAGCTTCGAAAGGGAGAGTACGTGATCGAAGAGCGTGTCAAGATATCTTCCAGATATAATAATGAAGTTTTGAAGGAAGCTGTGAACGAGGCAGTCGTACATACAGATTCCATCGCCAAGATAAGACATTACAAGGTGTATGTGAATGATAAGCTCATGACCGAGGTCAGGGCGGACGGGATAATAGTTTCCACTCCGACAGGATCCACTTGCTACGCGATGAGTCTCGGTGCTCCTTTGATCGATCCCGGGGTGAACGCCTTCGTGGTCGTTCCGATGGCGGCTTACAAGTTCGCATCCAGGCCCTTCGTTGTATCCGCGGATTCGAAGGTCACCGTGGAGGTGGTCATGGATAAAGGCTGCATCCTTGTGATCGATGGTCAGGAGGAATACGAGATCCGCGGAGGGACCCGTGTGGAGTTCTCAAAATCAGAAGAGACCGTCAAATTCATAAGATTCGATACCGATTTCTATTCTCGTGTCAGAAGGAAATTGGTGAATGCGATATGAAGAAGATATACGGGGTCAGTGTGGATTTCATCGACGGATTTAATGAATCCGCAAGATCTACTTATCCCGATGAGTTCATTTGCTTCCACCGGGCCTATGATGGTGTGATAAAGGAGATGGTACTGGTTCCCGGTTCGATATACGGGGAGAGTCATAGTTTCATAAACGATTGGATGTCACCGATAGATTTTCAAAAATCGGGTTCTGCACATTCCCATCCTGGTTATTCCAACGAACCTTCCGATGCGGATCTGAATTATTTCAGCCACATGGGAGGGGTGCATTTCATAACGTGTCGGCCATACGACCGGAGAAGCTGGAAAGCATATGATTCCGTCGGAAGGGTCACGGATCTGGAATTGATATTCTGATCACATGCAGGAGTGCACGATCTCTTTCGCCAGTTCCATCATGCTCACGGCATATGCACGGTCTTTGGATTCGGCGGTGATCTCGATAAGTTTGCCGAATTCATTGCTCCTGGAGATAGTAAATCGTCCGTGATCCATATCGGTCCTCCATCCGTCGGCCTGCCAAACCCCCTCTTCGTTCAATCCGATCAGTTTCTCCGTCAGTTTTTTTCCGAAGATATCCGGATTCCCGGTGTGTTGGATCGATTCCTTAAGGAGTACATACTTGGGGAATGATGCCAAGAGGTTCTTTATGCTGTTCTCCCCGGACATTTTTGTCAGAATTGCAGCGGCATTAATCGCATCGGGACACATGCTGATGTCGGAAAAGATCATCGTTCCGTCGTCTAGAACGCCGATGTCTGCGTTTTTTTCCTTCATCATCTGAGTTACGTGTTCGAGATCGTTATTCGTCCTGTAGATCCTATGTTCAATATTGGATTTGTTAGGTGTGTTAAGGCCTTCACCAATCAGATCATTGAATGCATCATCGATCACAGCGGACGTATTGATCGGAACAACCAACGATGAAGGTCTGAGATAGAGCAGGACAAGTGATATCATCAATTCAGGGTTGACGTACTTTCCTCCTTCATCCACAAGCGCGAGGCGTGTGCCGTTCCCATTCAGGGCGATCCCTATGCTGCCCACATTGCAACTGACAGTGTTCGTCAGTGTCTGAAGGCAATCCTCTTCCACCCCTGGCGGTCTGGAACTGAATTTTGTACCTATTTGTGCATTTATCGTGGTCAGATCGGCATTCATTGCCGAAAGGATATGAGGTGCGCAAAGAGAGGTGCAACCGCAACCGCAGTCCAGTATGATGGGGGTTTCATTACATACTCCGTGTCTTTTGATCATCATATCAAAGTATTCTTCGATCGCGGAGTTACATTGAGATAATACTCCAACGTCTTTGTAACTGGGCATACGCTGTTCATTCTCTCCGACTTTTATGAGTTGCCGAGTCTGTTCTTTTGTGAATATCGATCCGTCAGGATTGAAAATGTTGATCTTACTTATCACTCCCTGTTTGTTCGGCTCGCTTATCGTGACGATACATTCGTTGTCTGGGAATGTTGAAGGGATAACTGCATCAGGGATCATTCCCACATCTTTCACATCCGCACCCATTGAGATCAGCCCGGAGATCACCGAATTCTTGATCATTTTGCTGCTTGGGTTGGCATCCATTCCGATCGAGACCGTTTTGAACGAACATCCTATCATCTTTCCGATACGGAGTGCTCTCTCTGGAGTCATTTCTTCATCATCGGCGTAAATCGAATTTAGATCGGGCACGGTTGCCATATAATTTGAGAGAACATTCGACTTGATATTAATTCCCATACCATATGGATAAAAAAAGATGTTTGAAGTTCAAAAATATGCAGATTAATCCTACATTTGTCGAAAACCTTTAAATATTTCAGACCTGGATGTTCGTTCTACACTATGCCAGACGGCATAAGGGAGTGAAAAAGATGGTCATGGAAAAAATTGACATGGGAAAGGCTAAGCAAATTGCCAACAACAAGGGGCTTAAGCCGGGGAAGGTAAAGGGAACTTCCGGGGTACAATTCACGAAGGGAAAAAACGACAGACTTTCAGTGATCACATGGGATGAGTTTGAGAAGATTCTCAGGGAAAGGAAGCTTTCCATATATGAGAGCGGCGGCTGGATGAAAATAATGAAGTCGTGATTTTGAAACGTTCAAGGTGCATATCTTCCGAGATATGCACACCTCTTTTATATGAAAAAGTAATCTGCACGTCCGTGGCAGGGGTAGTCAAGTCTGGCCAACGACGCTAGGTTCAGGGCCTAGTCCTTAGTGGTCCGAGGGTTCAAATCCCTTCCCCTGCACTCATGAACCCTCACTTTCTGTTATTTTCTTTCTCTATCACCTTTTCATACGGTCTGACGATGTAATCGGCCATGTCACGCTGTACTTTTCTTCTGAAACTGGGCACTCTCATGGCCACGTATAGTACATTCGTGAAGATTCTCTTTCGCCAGTTCTTATGCGGGAAATCGTACAATCTGTTGCGTTTGTAGTATTTGTGATCAGCAACGAATACGCCCTTCAAACCCCCGAAGATAGTATCGCGGAATATCATCTGTCCGGCTTTTCCAAGGAATTGGACCGGCGGATGGTAGTCGTTCTTGTAATAGAGGCGCAATGAGGATGCAAGTCCATGGATCTGTTGTGCAGTGTTTTGACCCTCATCAGTAACTATTCCCCCTATGGTCAATCCGTTTGCTTCGAAAGAACCGGTGAGTAGTTCGCGTAGGCTGGGGATTTGCCGAAGCGGTCCGGAAATAATGAAACCCAGGACCTTTCCGTCTAAGAACGGGACATGGGTGGAAAAGAATTGACGGTCAATGAACGTTTTCCATTTGGCGGATAGATATCTGTCTTTTATCGTACCGGCGAAAAATGACATCACACTCTTTCAGTTTTCGATATGTATCGATGACATCATCTTTGCCCTCGTAAACACACTGATTATTGTAGGCACATTTCAAACAACCGTGACACCCTCCTGCGATCTTCATCTTTGAGAGATCGAAGATCTCAGAACGCTCGAATCTGCCGATCATCATATTTACCATAGCGTCCAGATTCTCACTGATGCCCGATTCAGTCACTAAACCAAGTTTCGTATCTGCAAAGACAGGAAATATCTGCTCTCCGCTGAAAGAGACGCGGGGAGTCCTGTGATCCACGGGGGAGGTCAGCCTGCCGGTGTTAACATCATCATCGATCTTTTTCATCCATTGTTTGAAAAAGAGGTCGCAATTCTTAGTTCCGTTCTTACCCAACAGGTCCTCCGACCCCGGTGAATATATTTCATCCACGATCATACCCAGATCTTCGCTGATGCCGCGTATGTATTCTGTTGCAGTATGATCGAAGAAATGGATCGATGTCGCGAGGATCGCGCAGTGTTTACCTTCGAAGGCACTTTTGATATCTTTTTCCCAGATCAATTCTATGAATCGTTTGTACGACCCATGTACGAGTCCGAAATATAGCGGAAATGCCCACAGAACGGTATCTGCATTGCGAATATCATCGGCAATTCTTTGCAATTTCCCCTCGCTGAACTCTATCGAGTGTATCTCTGAGGCGATGTAATGTTCAATGAAGGTGTGTTCTGTCGCATTCATCTTGATGTAGTTCACGTATTGCATTGTGCCGCTTTTAGCGCCCTTCGGACTTCCTCCAAGTACGACTATTTTCATGTCATCCTCCTTTCTGATTCTTGTTTAATGTAACTGTTGAATGAATTCTGTATCAGGGAAGCAGTGAACTCTTCATCATATTCAAAGCAATTCAAATAGCTCAGGACCGCCAATCCGTAGGTGAACACCACGATCTGAATAAATATCCTGTCTCGGCTATCCTTTGAGAAGGCATATCTTTTCAATTCTGCTTCCATTAGTTCCCTTATTGCGGAATGTCCAATGCTTGAATCATCACCCGGTTCTCTTATTCCGAGTTCAAATGATCGAAACAGTACTCTTTCGGTCTTTGCAAAATATATGTATCCGAGACCTGCATCGAGGAGGGCCTGTCCTGTCCTCTTGTAATTTCCTACATATCGGACAATGTAGTTATTCAATATCTCCATGGCATCCTTTTTGAGCTCGCTCATATTCTTATACACACAGTAGATCGGTTGTGTGGAACAGTTCAGCTCGTCTGCGATGTTTCTTGCAGTCAATGCACTAAGTCCGGATCTCCTTACCACATTGAATGCGGCTCTGTCTATCATTTCCTTTGTGATTGTTGCATGTTTTGGCATTTTTTACCCTCCATAATAATATAACATATCGTTATATAACCTATTGTTATTTTATTATTAATACTTTTTCCACCCAAAAATCAACATCAAATTTCACAAGCGATCAAATGTTTCTGTTCCAAATAAGCCTACTTTGGCGTTGAAGTTCTACTTCTTATTATACTCAAATAACTCAAATTTATTAGGCTTACCTAAACTATTTATATCCTTTAGGTATTCCTAACATTATGGATACTTCTTGTGAGTGTAAGAAGGACAATGGTTCCTGCAACTGTGGAGGAAAATGCATGGAGAATGCATGCATCCCTATAGTGGAGGAGGCCTATGCAGCAGCCAGCGGTGTACCCCTTGTGACTGCTAAGATAGGGGAATCCGGGACCATTACGCGAATATCCGGTAAAACGGAGACACGCAAGTTCTTATGTGAACTGGGGTTCATAATAGGTGAATGCATATCCGTGGTCAATGAAACTTCAGGTAACCTGATCCTTGATGTGAAGGGATCCAGAATAGCCATGGACAGGGTATTGGCATCAAAGATTTTCTTTGCACCAGAGTGATAGAATGAAAACACTTAAAGATGTCAAAAGCGGAGAAACAGTGACGATCCTCAAGATACACGGGGAAGGTCACCTGAGAAAAAGAATAATGGAGATGGGTATTACGAAGGGTTGCGAAGTGGAGGTCGTTAAGGTTGCTCCACTGGGAGATCCGATCGAAATAACCCTCAGGGGGTACGATCTCACCATTAGAAAGGCCGATGCTGGATCTATCGAAGTAGAGTGATTCCAGCACTGATTTTTGATGTAATTGCATCAGATTAGCGTGAGCTATGAAGATCAAAAGGAGGAATAAGGTGAAAAAATGGTAATTAGAATCGCGTTGGCGGGGAACCCCAATTGCGGAAAGACCACAATGTTCAACAAACTTACCGGAAGTTCACAACGTGTGGGCAACTGGCCGGGAGTTACGGTCGAAAGGAAAGAAGGTAAGCTCAGGCAAAGGAGTGACGTAGTCATCGTCGATCTTCCCGGGATCTATTCTCTTTCTCCGTATTCACCGGAAGAGATCGTTTCCAGAGATTTTCTGCTTAACGATAAGCCTGATGTTGTGATAAACATCGTGGATGCAACGAATCTCGAAAGGAATCTGTATCTCACGACGCAGATAATGGAGACAGGCACGCCTGTGGTCATTGCTTTGAACATGATGGACGTGATCAAAAGGGAAGGTACGAACATCGATGTAGGTAAACTTTCTGAGGCATTGGGATGTAAGGTCATTGAAACTTCCGCGCTCAAAGGTGAAGGTATTGATGAAGTCTCTTCAGCGGCTCTTGCGGTTGCAGGGAACAAGGCAGAGAACGTTCTCAGATACTCGGATGATCTGGAGGAATATGTCGTAAAGATGTCCGAAGCCCTTGACGGTTTGGTTTCTGAAGAGGCCGTAAGATGGTACGCACTCAAGCTGTTGGAGAGGGACAGTAAGGTCAGCGAGGAATTCGATGATGATGAAAAAGAGAACTTCGAATCAATCGTTAAAGAAATGGAAGCGATTTCGATAATGATGCGGACAGTATCATTGCCGAAGAGCGATATGCTCTGATAGGCAGGATAGTCTCGGGATCCATCGACAGAGGCGATTCCAAGAAAAGGAAAGAAACGACTTCCGACAGGATCGACAGGATCGTCACGAATCGCTGGTTGGGTCTCCCGATATTCGCAGGTGTAATGTTCCTGATCTATTACATCTCGATACAGACGATCGGAGGATGGGGAACAGAGTGGCTGAACGGATTCATCGAGGATCCGATAATGCCTGCTGTCGAAGATTGGCTTGTAAGTATCAATGCCGAAGATTGGTTGATAGGATTGATAGTGGATGGTATCATCGCAGGAGTAGGAGCAGTCATAGGATTCCTGCCACAGATGTTGGTATTGTTCCTGCTGTTGGTGATATTGGAGGATTGCGGATACATGGCGAGAGTCGCTTTCGTCATGGACAGGATTTTCCGCAGATTTGGACTTTCTGGAAAGTCATTCATACCTATCCTTGTGGGAACCGGTTGCGGTGTTCCGGGTATCATGGCGTCCAGAGCTATAGAGGGTGAGTCTGAAAGAAGGATCACGGCAATGACCACGACCTTCATTCCATGTTCGGCAAAAATGCCGGTCATTGCGTTGATCGCAGGTGCATTGTTCGGACAGTCCGCATGGGTAGCCCTTTCGATGTACTTCTTGGGCATATTCTGCATTCTTATCTCGGGTATCATTCTGAGGAAGTGGAAATCACTCGTCGGTACCCCGTCACCGTTCATAATGGAACTTCCGCCGTATCATGCGCCGGGTGTGTTCACAGTGATAAGGTCCACGCTCACAAGAGGATGGGCATTCGTCAAGAAGGCGGGTACGTTCATTCTGTTGGCTTGCGGTATCGTATGGTTCCTTTCCACTTTCGATTGGGGATTGACCATAGTTGACGATGTAAATGACTCGATGCTCGCCAATATCGGTAATTCTCTGAAATTCATATTCGTCCCGTTAGGATTCGGTGACGATTGGGAGTTCACAGTCGCAACGATCACCGGTCTGTTGGCGAAAGAGAACGTTGTTGGTACTTTTGGTGTCTTGTTCGCCGATTATATTCCCGGAGTAGAGGAGATAGCGGAGAATGGAGAAGAGATCTGGTCAGTGATAGGCAGTATGCTCACACAGGTCGCGGGATTCTCATTCCTGGTATTCAACATGATATGCGCTCCCTGTTTCGCGGCCATCGGTGCCATGAGAAGGGAACTCGGAACATGGAAGGATACTGGAAAGGCAGTTCTGTATCAATGTAGTCTGGCGTATGTACTCGCATTGATAATCTATCAGTTCGGAGTAGTACTCACAGGAGGCGATGTGGAGGTATGGATAGTACTTGCCGCAATAGCACTGGTGGGTCTGGTCTACATGCTGGTGGCGAAGGACCCGTTCAAGTTCCTCCGGAGGGCAAATGCCTAACGTTGCAACGATCGTCATCGGGCTCCTGGTACTGTGCCTGTTCATTGCGGCAGGGTATTTCACGGCCAAGAGCTTGAGAAAAGGAGATTGCGGCAGTTGCAACGGATGCAACAAAGGTTGCAGTGAAGACTGTAACGGAAAAAACTGTAAAAAATAAACCTTTTAGGCCGGAAACGGCCACTTTTATTTTATTAATGAGACTGTCAGTCCAACGGTGATGACAATGATCAATATCATCGTTACTTTGGTCCATAACCAGTCCTTTTCCCTTATCAAGAAGATCTGTGTCGTGATAACACCTATCAGAGGGGAGCATACAAGTATGAGCAATCCCAACCATAGTATGATCTCGGCGGTCTCCTGAAGAAGTAGCCCTACAATCATCAAGATCAGACTGATGACCAAACTTATCTTCAGAACACTCGAGGTGGCATCCGGCATGTTCACAGAACACCACCCGCCTTCAGGAATATTATCACTGACACCGCAAAGAGTAACAGTGAGAAATAGCGTCTCATCGGACCAGAATCAATGATCTTGGATAGTCTTGTCCCTACAAGGGAACCGAGGAAAGCGCCTATTGCGATCGCAGCAGCATAATCTAAGAGAAGGTCGCCTTGAAGGAAATATATGATGGCACCGGAGAAAGCGGTGATACCGATCATGTAGCTGCTGGTGGCACTGGCGATCTTGATCGGGACGTGCATATGCACGTTCATAAGCGGTACCTTGATCGTACCTCCGCCGACCCCGGTCATGGAAGACATGGCACCTGCCATAGTACACATCAATAACCCGGTCTTGACATTCTTCACAGAATATCTTTCCTTCTTGACCGTCTTTTCGTTAATGTATTCGAAATTAAGTGCATCGTCTTTTTCCTGAGGTTCGATGATCCGTTCAGATCTTACGATCATCGTGATGCCGCTGTAGATGAGGACCACGCCGAAGATGCAGAGGAGCACCCAATTGGCTAGGTATACTGCGATCATCGCACCTAACATCGCACCTATCGATGTGGTGATCTCCAGCAACAGGCCCAAACGGACATTGGACATGTTCTTTTTCACAAAATGTGATGCGGCACCGGTGGAAGCCGCGATTATACCCACTAAGCTTACTGCGACAGCCTCACTCGCACTGAGGTCGTAAAGTATTGTCAATATCGGTATGAAAATGATTCCACCACCGATCCCGAAAAGAGTACCCAATACGCCTGCACCTAGCCCCACGGCCAAAAGTCCTACCAGAAGTATCGGATCCATATGTCCAAGATGGGATCGACATATTAATCGTTGATGGATTTTTTGTAAATCGTTTGATGTGGCGTGATATGAAGGATTTTATTTGTGATAGTATTAGCCTGTTTGCTGATGATATTCGTAAGGTATTCGGAGATAGGACTCAAAAGTACGCCGGTCAGATTGCGTTTCGAGAACAGGCTGAAAGAGAATATAATGTCAATGTTGGCACAAGAGGGCATCGAAGCACTCGTGACAAAAAACGAATCCCGATTCTATGTGGAGACTAACGATGAATTGTCAGCAGTGAATGCTTTGAGGAGGGTTTTCGGCATAGCTTCCATATCTGTGGCAACCGTCTGTTCATCTGAAATGGGATCTATTTGTGAAGCCGTCACACAATATTCGTTGGATCGTATCTTCAAAGGACAATCTTTCGCGGTCAAAGCCAGACGTGAGGGGGATCATGATTACAATAGTATGGACGTTGGAAGGGAGGCAGGGTCAGCGATATTCATTGCTAATCAGGAGAAGGGCGTAAAGGTCGATCTGACCAATCCCGACAAGGTGTTCTTCGTTGAAGTGAGAAGGAATAAGGCATTCATTTTTGACCGTTACATCAAATGTCACGGCGGACTGCCGATAGGGACTCAAGGTAAAGTTCTCGCAGAGATCGAAAATGACAGAAGTATAGTATCTGCGTGGCTTATGATGAAACGCGGGTGCAAGGTCTACACGAAAGGAAATTATGCGGAGATCCTGAGAAAGTATGACCCTGAATTGAAACACATTGAGAAAGAGACCCCCAGAAACATATTGGGAATATCTTTAGGAAAATCCTTTGAAGAGCTGGAGTCGGTCAATGTTTCAGATTATGATGTTCCGGTATTCATGCCCACAGTGGGTATGGATGATGATAAGGTATCAGGAATGATGAAAATAATAAAAGAAGAGATCCCGCTCGACTGAGCGGGATCGTTGAATTTTAGGTTTACTTGCCTTTTCTGCCGTGTGCACCGATGGAAGGTCTCATCTTCTCTGCGCCGTTACCCTTGTTCCTAAGACCACGTCCGGCTATTCCTGCAGATGTGAGTCCACGGTAGACACGGTTCTTGTTCTTAGAGTCGCAGATCCAGTTGATCTTCTCGTCGGCCATTATGACAGGGTGTGCGGGATCTACGAGTATTACCTCATACCATTCCTGCTGTCCGTCGGCACCAACCCAATAGGAGTTGAGTACCTCGAGGTTCGGATATCTTTTTGCGGTCCTTTCCTCTGCCATCCTCTGGAGACTCTTTCCGGTGGTGATCTTGTTGATACCTCTCCTTTTGGCTCTCCTTCCGGCTCTGATGGTCCTTTTCTGGAATGAACCCTTCCTGACCTTTGCCCTGACAACGACGTATCCTTGTTTGGCTTTGTACCCAAGGGCTCTGGCCCTGTCGAGACGGGTAGGTCTCTCTATGCGAAGGAAATTCTCCTCTCTCCTCCACTGGATCCTTCTCTCGTGGTTGAGCTCTTTGAGGTAGCTCTTGCTGGGATTTTTCCAGGCATCCGCGATATAACTGTACATGCTCTTCCCGTTCACCGGGCGTTTCTCTTGACTCTCGTCACTCATAATATTCACCTTGTTCGGATTCACCTTGTGGGGCACATTTCCGTCGGAACGTACATTCCGCATTATTGCTCAAGCATAAGAGGTATTTAAAAGTGATTTTAAAAAGTGCTATCGTCAGTCGATTGCTGGAGGTAATAAGACTAAAATTATTTTTAGATAGCTATTGCAGTGTTGAATTTCTGTATGATGAAGGAGGGAATATAGTATTGTAGAATTTGTTGAACGATTGACAAAAAACATTGAAAACAGAATCAATTCTGGATATTCGTATTTATTCGATATTTTTGGGGGCTTAAATGATTTATAACATTAGACAGCTATCTTAGCTTGAAGATCTAGATCTTCAAGGAGGGAAGAGTATGAAGAAAATATTCGATCTAGGTAAAGATCGTTCCGCAATAAGCGCGGTGCTTGTGATCATTGTTGTGGCAATAGTGGTTGTGGCAGCAGTTGCGGCTTATGTGGTTTTATCCAATGAGGATGAAAAGAAGATACTGGCTCCAGGGTCAAAGTTTGTATTTGACTACGAATTGGAAGGAGGAGGCCTAAATGGTACTATGGATATGGAGTTAGTGGGTCAAAACAGTACTGATTATTTTGTTCAATTGAATATCATCATACCGGAATTGAATATGAATGCAGCACAGTATTACATGGCTAATAAAGAGGATGCATCTTTCGAAGGTATGGTAAAAGTCGGTACTGAAGTTGTTAACACCATAGATGGTGAGAAGACTTTGGACGTTTGGGAGAGAGTCGATGGAGATAGCAAAATTACTGTTTACACTGACTCAGAAATGATTTATTTGATGAAGCAAGAAATCGACTTGGGTACGGAAGTATTCGTCATATCATTTACTTTGAAATCTAAGGAGTTGGTTTATCAGAAAGAGTCAGCATACAAGCAGTCTGATGATATTGGAAAGAAGGCAACTTATGAGGATTATATACTCACAACTAAGTTGGAACTTGTCAATGAATGTGTTGCAGACTGCGAAGGCGGTAAATTCGCGGTAAGACAAACGGCCTATATAAACGGAAGCACTAGTGGCGAACCATCATATTACATGAGTGAGGCCCCGATTGGAGTAATAATTGGTTCTGTGGATACTGGTACAACCGTTTCAGTTAACACGATCGATGGACAGAAGACTCTTGAAAAATGGAAGTTCGATCAAACTAGCTCTACAGGTTCCATGGTATACTATTACGTAGATTCTGAAACAGACTTAATTTATCAGATCGATGAGATAACTTCACTGATAACTTTCGAGCTTGTTTTAACATCATACACGTGAAAGAACGTATAACTCTTTAGAAACCATTTACCTTTTTATTAGGAGAAATCATCAAGGCTCATTTTCTTATTTTTTGGTTTACTTGGTGCGGTGTTCTTTTCTTTGATATCTGCTGGTTTCACGGTCCCGAATACATTATCAAAAAGTGTCGATTGTTGACTGCCAAGCATCAGATCCTTCTCACTCCATCCGAATACCTCTGTGATCCTCGAGGCAGTCTGTGCCAATCGTTCGGCGTAGTATCTGTAATCGGGTTCACTGGTGAAAACAGCACCACTTACATACGGTTCCACCAACTGAGGTGTTTTGTTTCCGTCGGTAACGATCCATGACACTTTCATGCCAGGGATGAAATTATAGCCCATATCGATCATTTTCTTTGCAGCCTGGACATTGCTCATTCTCTCCGGATTCTCATATGCATTCAGTCCTCTGCAGGTTCTGGAGATGACCAGATCTTCGGGAGGCACTTTCTTCGACAGCGTATCCTGAACCGTCTTCTTCACCAGAGCGACCGCTCCTACATTGTCTTCATCCAGTATCTTTTCGAACAGTTCCATTAGAAGGCGGCTTTGGAGGTCGAAGGAATCGGATCTTCTGATTTCGTATCCTCTGACAAGGAGTTCATCACTTTTGGTCGGCCAGATGACCTTTCCTACGTACCTCTTTTTCTTCCCATGAGAGAATAAAGGCTCTAGAAGTTTTTCGAACTCCAGCGTTCCGCCGTCTCGGGAGAATCGTTCTGCCATCCCTTTACCGAATTTCACTGAACCTTCAAGATCAAGAACCGGAGATTGCATGAAAACTGAGTCTGTATCGGAATAGATCACGGAGATCCCTTCCTTTCCGACTTCATTGATGATAGTCTTCACATTGTCTCTTGCGAAGGCGGTTATCGCGGATCCGATATTTTTGTCAGTGAATCTATAGAAAGAAGAGGCGAACACTCCGTAGAAAGTGTTCATAAGAACCTTGACCGCTTCCTGAAGACCGTTCAGATATTTTCTTTCCTTGTCGTCGGTCGCCATTTTCATTCTGGTCTTTATGCTGTCTCTTTCCTCCATCAGATTCTTCAATATCGAAGGTAAGAGCCCTTCTCTTTTATTGGGAGATAGGAATCTCGCCCCGGAAGGACTGATTATCTCCCCGTCAGGGGAAAGGGTGGTGAAACAGATGTTCTTCGCGATGATCAGCGAAGGATACATGGATTTGAAGTCAAGGACGCAGACCCAGTGGTACAATCCGGGGTTCATTGTATGCACATATCCACCCTCGATCTGTTCTGTTACCTCCCTCCGTCCAGTCAACGGCACAGCGATCTTGTTTCTGTCTGCTGCGCGGATCAGCAGAGAATCGGCAAGCTGGGATGATCCTGCATTCAAGGCATCATCCAAAGGAAGTTTGGCCACAGTAGCAAGATCCATCCCCTTTCTCACAGTTCCTACGGCTAAAAGGATCTTCAGTGCCAATTCGGCATCTTTAAGACAGTATTCCAGGACCTTTTCCTTGTTTTCTTTCCATTCAGAATCCATTTTCTTGGGATCCACATCGAGTTTTGTCTCCCCAAGGACTTGTTTTGAAACGGCATTCAATGTCTCCTGTTTCGGTCGCAATTCCTTTTTCGCTGCCCACCACGCGTCCGCTATGATCCTTCCCTTAAGTCTCCAGAATCTGTCGCTGACGACTCTTGGTTGACCAAGGTCCCGACCCCACGGAAGGGCATCCTTCATCCGGTTGAACGCTGCACGGTCCGAGATCTTCTTGATATCGTAGTTATCGATGTTATACCCGGTTATTATGTCTGGATCGATATCCCTTATCAATTCTCCAAACCGAGTTATTATGTCCGATTCTTTGCCTACTATAGGCTCACAATTTCTGTATTCTCCATCCTCTTCAACGACTGCACAAATGGTGTAGATGAAGTCATGCTCAATGCTGTTCTCTATATCGAACGATAGCACTCTTAGACCTGGGTCAAAGGATTCGATGTTCTCGAAGGATTCCATTCTGAGGATAACATCTGTAACGTAATCTCCTTTCACAGGTTCTCCGATGACCTTGATGCAGGCCCCCATATCCATGTCATAGACGAACCTGTGGTGGAATGGGATATCGGCGGCCAGAACATGAAATCCTGCTTTTTTCCAGTTATTTCGATATTCTGGAGTCTTCCAGGGGAATCTTATTGTGACCTTCAGAACCTCGTGCTCTTTCCCTTTGTATAGCAGCATATCATGCTCGACGTTCAGAACCTCCTGGTCTCTTTTCAGGATCTTCTCAATACCTTCGTTAGGGTCAACGATGAAGAAATAGGGGTCGAAATCATAACACAGGATTGTTACAGACTTTTTATCTCTTGTTTTTCCGAACAATTCGATGTATACAACATCATTCTCATCGTTGTTGTACGATGCTGTCAAGAGTCTTACATCCACGGTTTCCATAGGATCACTTGTTGGCGACTATTCGGATGACATCCCCGTCCTGCAAGATATAGTCTGATCCCACAGTACGTTTGGTCTTTGCATTTACAGCCCTAATGAATTTGTCTCCGAGGTCTGTATGAACCTTATATGCCAGATCCTTTGCGGTGGAACCTTTGGGCATCAGGAAACAATCCGGAAGGATGCGTCCGAAATGGTCGGTGAATTTCGATTCGTCCTCCACCGGATAAACGGCTATCAGATTCAGAAGATCGAATGCACAGGACTCAATACATTTCTGTACGCCGGTCCCGTCACATTCGGACATCTTTGCCGCCATATAATCCAGCGCCTTCTTTTGTCCGTCAGACAGTGTTATTCCTTCTTTGACGGTGAAACTCTTTTCGCCGGGGACATAATCGATGAGTCCTGCGGCAGACGCCTTCTTCAGTGCCAATTCTGTTTCTGCCAGGGTCGGTATGGCGCGGTCTCCCATTTTTTTGAGCTTTTCAATATTTTCTTTGGAGGAGATATCTGCTTTATTCATGGCGATTATCATCGGCTTGGATGATCTTCTTAGTTCTTCGCAAAGAGTCAACAAACTGTCATCGTCCCAAAGTGTGGGATCCGGAGAAAGATTTACAGTACGCAGAGCTTCTTTCACCTGGTTTTCGGAAACATTCAATCCTGCCAATCTTTCATGAAGTATCGTTTCGGGTTTGGTTCCCTGCATCTTTGCTTGTCTGGCTATCTTACCCAGGCCGTTCTTAATTATCTCTCTCATCCACAGGGATATCTCCCTTCTCAGAAAGATCACATCCTCCGATGGATCGTATGTTCCGGGTTCTCCTGGGTTACCTTCTATGTCGGTCGATCCGCTGGCATCCACAACGTTGATGAATGCATCGGCTTT
>JGI994J12354_10001522_pt1 | contig 23393 bp, 18 predicted proteins | sample IntmicLarv3ML3BL_FD_12354 | JGI IMG/M metagenome (IMG submission 12354) | reverse complement strand
CGAGATAAACGCTGAAAGCATCTAAGCGTGAAACTCCCCCTAAGATTAGTTCTCCCATCCTTTAAGGAGTAAGGGTCGATGTAGACTACATCGTTGATAGGTCAGAGGTGTACGCACGGTAACGTGTTTAGCTGACTGATACTAATCACCCGAGGGCTTGACCTTGTCGCAACCACGATATTGCTTCGTGATTTGCGGTTGGTCTTGGAACATTGCAGGCAAACACAGAGATTGCCTTGCTTCACATCTAAATTCATTGTTCGGTTTTGAGAGTACGCGAATACCGGCGCGGCGGATAATCCGTCGCGCCGTTTTTGCTTATTTTCAGGTGTTACGAGTCCAAAAAGGTGGATTCGTCAAACAGTATCACCCACAGATGATGACGGGTTTGTTTCATAGTTTTCGCAGAAAACTATGGTGATGAATCTTTCGGATTCATCACAGGCACCTTTAGCTCAGTTGGTAGAGCACCTGACTCTTAATCAGGGTGTCCAGGGTTCGAGTCCCTGAAGGTGTACCACCAAGATGTCAAGACCTTTACAAAAAATAATTTTGTAAAGGTCTTGCTGTTTTTTGCTTTCTTATTGGTCCTCTGCGTGTCCTCTTATTTCTAGGTAAGCGTCAAAACGGTTCTTTCCGACAACGGTAGAAATCACGACAAAAGTGTGGTATACTGTCGGCGAGGTGATTGACGGCGATGGAAGAATTAGTGAAGCTGCTAAGCGAAGAATTGCGGTACGAAAAGCACGATCAGCGAGACGATTATATCGACATTTATGTGCGCTCGGCGCGAAAAACCGCACGCTGCCCGTACTGCGAGTACATGTCGGAGAAAGTGTATTCTAAGGCAACACGCACATTAAAAGATTTGCCGATTCAAGGCAAAAAAGTGAAGCTCATATTGTCGAGCCACAAATATTTCTGCAAGAATGCAAATTGCAATCACAAGACATTTGTGGAGCGATTTGAGTTTTTCGAGCCAAAAGCAACGAAAACCAAGAGATTGCAGGCAGAAATCCTGCGGGTATCGCTGACTCAAAGCTCTGTTGCAGCGGCGAGATATTTGCGCACAAGTGTGGCGGATGTGAGCAAAAGTACGATTTGCGACCTTCTAAAAAAAGGGCGCGAAAAACAATGTGGAAAAGTCCAAAATAGTTTCGGTCTGCATAGATGATTTTGCGTTGAAAAAGCGTCAGCGATACGGAACGGTGATGGTGAATTTGGAGACCCATAAAATAGTGGATATGATTGAATCACGTGAACCGGATGACGTTCGGAGATGGCTCTGCGAGTACCCGAATATTAGCGTGGTGTCGCGCGACGGATCACAAACATATGCGGCGGCAATCACTGCGGCGCACCCGAAAGCAGCGCAAATAAGCGACCGATTTCACTTAGTGAAGAACCTTGCGGAGCGTGCAACCAACGTGTTTCAAACGCTTTTTCAAGGTAGAATAGGAATCCCGGTTACGTCGGAAACGCAGCGAATCCGGATGGAAATGTTCACCGGCAACAAGGTAGAACGGGCGCTGATGGTGAAGCGGCTTCGCAAAGCCGGGCGCAGTAAAAATGAGATTTGCGCCCTGATCGGCGTTTCGCTTAAAACACTCAACCGATACCTCAATGTTCCTGACAATGTGATTTCGGAAGAAAAGCAAACTGCCCGCGGGCGCGAGCATGAGATGGCTGTGGAAAAGTTGAGGGAACGTGCCGAAAGGGTGCTCTTTATGTACGAAAATGGGTGCAGTCTCGCCACAATCTCGCAGAGTACGGGATTTACTTACGGTACTGTGAAGAATTATTTATCCGAAAATTTCTCTCCAATAAACGCGCATTACGGAAAACAGCGCGAGGGAAAGCTCGAGCCCTTTCGCGCAGAGGTTATGCAAATGCGGTTGGAGGGCATCACTTACCGTGAAATTCACCAAAAACTCAAAGAAAAAGGCTATTTGGGAACGCAGGACGCAATTCGCGGGTTCATGTCTAAGGAGCAAAGAATACAGAGGGATTTGCAGTCGATTACCGATGGTGACCCGCAGGAATATATTGATAAAAAGTGGCTGATTCGCCTTTTGTACAAGCCGCTTGAAAGTGTAAAAGGCATTACAAAAGCTCAACTCTCGGCGATTTTCAAGCTGTATCCCTTGGTGGAAAGCATCCTCCGGCTTGTTACTGAGTTCAAAGCAGTTCTTAAGTCGAAGCAGCCTCACCGACTTTTGGCTTGGATGGAAGAAGCCGAGTTTTTGAACGTAACTGAACTCAACAGGTTTCTGACCGGTCTGAAATCTGATATTGACGCGGTTTTGAATGCGGTGGAACATGCTTTCAGTAACGGTCTTGCTGAAGGCTCTGTCAACAAAATCAAGGTCATCAAGCGTGTTATGTATGGTCGTTGCAGCTTCGACTTGCTAAAAGCTAAATGTATTCTTGGGCAATCGTGGGAGTGATTTCTACCGTTGTCGGAAGGAACCGTCCTTTTGCGCGTCCGTAATCTTTGTGTTTTGACCCATTACCGTGAGGCGCGAATACGGCGTATCCTTGAGCTTAATACCCGTGATTTCCGCCGATTTGTTGTCGCCCGTACCCTTTATTGTTACGGTGTAGTTGATTTTGCCGTCCACGATGGCCGGCGCCCCCGTAGTCTTGCTTACGGTTATGCCTGCGGGAGCGGTGACCGTGCCCGTGAACTCGCGCTTGGCGTCTATCTGCGGCAAGCCTTCGAGAGCGATGGTATTCGTGTGCGTCACCTTCGTGGCGTCAGATTGCGAGTTCGATTCCACGGGTGCGATTGTCGGTATTCCCGTGGCATACACGAGCTGCACGCAGTAAATATCGCCGTACACTCCGCCGCCCGGACGGTTCGCGTCTGCGGCGGGTACATTGAGTATCAGTTCGTTATTTGAGGTGTTTATGCTTGCAACCCCTGCATCTATGAGCTGTTGTGCCGTTAGGCTGTAGCTTGCAGTCGTCATCGACCTCGGCGAGTTGTAGAAGTTCACCATAATGCTCGCGGAATCCGGAAAAACAATCGGATACGTGGGGTTGTTCGAGCTCTGCGTGTCCGTAATCTTTTTGCCGTTGAGCTTCATTGTTCCGTTACCGACGGTCGCCGTCCACGTATTCGCGTTGTTGTTGCTGTTGGTCTTTGCGATGGTCGTCGTGTTGCTTTTCAAAGTGGTCTGAACCGTGTCATCGTCATTGCCGACACTTGATTCGACCTTAACATCATTTCCTACGTAGTAACTGCTGTTCAACGCCGTGCCTACCGAGAGGAACGCGTCAACGTCAAGCGAATAAGTAACCGTAATGCTCTCGCCGGGATGGAGCACGACACCGTCGGCGTCAAATTCATATACGAAATGGTTGTTTGCATCCCAGTTAGGAGTGAAATCTTTCGTTGCGCCGTCCTTAACGTATTTGAAACCACTGTAAGCCGCTCTTTGCGCGTCCGTGATGTTCGTCTTTACCCCGTTCATGCTTGTTCGCGTAAACGGCTTGTCTGTCAGCTTGATGCCCGTGATTTCGGCTGTCGAGTCGCTGCCCGTGCCCGTTATTGTGACGGTGTAGTTGATTTTACCGTCATTCGTGATATTCGTAGCTTTCTTGTCTACCTCAATGCTCGGCAGTATGACTACAGGCGGCGTGTGCGTGAACGTCACCTTGTAATTGTCGCCGAAATCAATTACCTGCTCACCCGCTTCATCGCCCGCCACAAACTGCGCATCCATTTCCAAGGTGAATTCCACGTTGGTATAGTTCTCGATGAAGTTCGGTCCATCAGGGAGAAAAGTGCCCAAATTGTCTACGTTCCAGAATTCCACGCTGAACTTTCCCGTAGCCGCACTGCCTGTATAGCTACCCACCGGAACGCGCCCCGTAGGCGTGGTAACATAAATGCTGTCACTAACATCCTTCAGCAACGTCACATTAGGCGGAAGTTCGTAGATGAGCTTCGCCATGTCGTCATACTCGAGCTGCGTGCCCGGTCCGACACCGGGCTGCTCCGCAAAGTGAACAACCAAACGGTAATTAACACCGTCAACGGGATTTGTTACCGCGTTGCCGCTCGCGTCCGTGATTTTTACGCCTGTTACGAAATTGTAAAGGTCCCAGTTTTCCGTAGATGCGGCGAAAACGCTGCCCGCCGGGCTTAGCGTCAGCAGTAGCATCAGCACCGCAAGCGCCAGCGATAACGTCTTCTTAATTCTCTTTTTCATAATAAACCCTCTCCTGTTAGTATTCAGTATGATGTTAAGCTCTCCCGCGCCGTTTTCCCTCGTCTACGCGCCGCTCGGCAGAACCGTTAACCCGAATTTTCCTTTGCGCAAGAGCACAATTGCTCCGCCTTGGCTTCTCTCTCGCCATTCCCGCCCCTGTCGCCTACAGGAAACGCCTGACCAGCCGCCAATAGATTAGCGCCAGCAGCAACACAATCAACGTAACCTTGTAGATGCCCTTTCGCTTAGCCGATGCGCGGTTGATGATTTCATATCGCAGCTCGTCAACGGTCTCGTATTCGCCGCTGAGACATGCCTTACCTATTTTGTGGTGTTTTTTCGCGAATTTCGCGTCTGTCGAACAGATTAGCTCTCCGATAGCGCGCAAGTCCACGGTCGCATCGCCGCGCGAAACGGCCTGCTCGAATTTCGTGAGTTTCAGCAGATCGTCCTCGCAAACCACAAGACTGCTCGCGCTTATATCATTGTGCACGATGGGCGATTTTTGCGTCGCCAAAAACTCAACGACATCGCAGAGCTGTAGGAGGTAATCCACAAACTGCTCCGCAGAAACGCCCGCGCCGAGCTTGTCTCTCAGCGTGACCGCGCCGTCGGGCGGCTCTATCGCAATGTTTTCGTTCTCGATGCGCTCCAACTGCGCACGTATGCTCGGTGATATTTCCATGGGTATGACACTTCCTTCCTTGTGCGGGTTGTGGGTGGCGGGTGCGCGCTCCGCGCGGAATACGAAACTCATGTGCGAAATATTCTGCGTCATCCTATTCCATTGTGATTATGTCCGTATTCTTCTGTTGTTCATTTCTGTTAGCAACTAATCCGCGTCCCACTCTATCTCTGTAAAGACTTTGCCCGAGCTGGACTTGATTGCCCTCACGCGCTTGAGCCTTACACTCGCCAATGCATATCCCACAGCGGCACCAAGCACGACGAAGCACGCAACGTTCAAGGCTGCAAACAGGAGAAACGCATCGCCGCTAAATATCGGCGCGAACAGGAGCGACACAATCACGCCTATCAGCGCAAAGCCCAGCGCGTAGCTCCGCGCGGCTCTGGGCGGCGACGGAATCTCCGAAACCGCCGGATACCAAGGCTGTCGCGCCCCGCATTTCGGGCAGGCTGAGCCCTCAAAAAACATTCGGTTGAATTCGTCAACGAGCAACGGCTCGCCCTCGATGAGCATTACGTCGGCGTATTCGGCAATCGCTCGGTTGATGCGTCCGATGGAATTGGTGAGCGCGATGTTAGCCTGCTTGTCTATTTTTTTCAGCTCCTTCGGTGCTCTCATCATAGACTCTCCGGCCCTAAATCGTTTCAGTCGCTTAATCGTCAGCGCTTTTTGGCTGATTTCGCTCGAAATCCAATCTGTTTCGTTGCTGCAATTCTCACAAATGTATTTGTAGCGGAAACCACGGCTTGACGTGCGCTCGTATTCGTTAAAAACTCCTCTGGGCATAAAAACACCTTTTCTCTTAAATAATTACGAACAACGCCGACAGCGATTCTTTCAAAACTGGAGCACGGGTCGGTTATCGCGAACCCTTCTTTATTTTGTCATAGTTTTCGTAGATTCTTCTGAATTTTCTATCCAACTTTAGCAATTGCTCGTTCTTAGACGTCCCCTTGAAAGTAACCAGCGCATCTGTTAGGTTCTTCCCCGTATACGCCTTTGCTCTAACGTTCGGGCAAAACACTTGTTTCATGGCCGAGAAAAGCGATGAGTACACACTTTCCACAAATATCTTGTCTTTCTTTACCCCGTCGGATATTGCTTTTTCAAGCGCGGCAACAATGATTTCCGGCTTGAAATTATCAACCTCAAACGCTCGACACTTATAGCCAATTGACTCGTAAAAAAGCGGTATTTTCTGATTCCATGTCAGGCCAATCGCGGGAATGTTCAATGCGAACGCTGTGATATTTGCATGCAATCGAAATGCGACTATACCACAGCATGACGATATTGTACCCACTAGTGTCTCCGGGTTGTTCATGTTGTAGACGCAGTTAGCTGCCGGCAAATCAAATCTGCGTTGTAACACATTCAAGAATATTTCATCTGAGAAGTGTCCTGTCGTGAAACACTTATAGCTGTAGCCTTTTTCAGAAATACAATCTATGACCTGTTTCCAAAACAAGAGTTGCTGTTCTTCGCTGTAATCTATCGTGTTGTCCTTAAAAATACCGCTACGGACAACCGCCAACCCTATTGTTTTTGTCTGCCCCACCTTATAGCTCTCAAATATCTTGTCGGCAAGCACAACGGGGTCAGAAACCCTTGCCGTAGCTATGCCGTCTTTCTCTATGAAGCTACGCAGAGAAACAATGTCGTCTCTTGTCGTTGCTTGAGTCGTGCTTGATGAATTCAACGCCCTCTTGAGCTCTTGGCATTTTTTGTTGTACGGTGAATATTTTTCTACACCGATACTTGAAAAAACCACCGGCGTATTGTATTTTTTTGCCAACTCAAGTGTTATGATTGTACGCTTATAAAAGGCTTGATAAGCAAAGTTAAAGACCGGTGCGCCGCCAAAAATAATTAAGTCTGCGTTCTTTATTGCTTCAATTGCGCCGGTTCTCGTCAAGTATTTTTCGTCAAGAGTTCTGAGGTACTGCTTGCTTATAATCCCGCAGGCTCTACTACTAATCTTGTATTCGCTTTCAGAATACCCTAAATTTTTCATTATCGTATGTATGATGCTAATGTCACATGCTTCAATCATTTGATCTCCAACATTATCCGAATCTCTGTTAGTGAGCAACAGAATACTGAGGACACGTTTTTTTGCTTGCGTATCGCTATCTTTCATAATTTGTATCTCCCTCATAAATTTGTCTGTGACAATATTTGCATTGTGCCCCCAAAAACCGCTACCTCTCCGCAAACGCTTCAAACGCGTGCGTCACTCTTTTTTCCTCCGGCGGCAGCTGCATGTAGTCTTTTCCGTAAAGCGTCGTCAAGTAGTAATCGTAGTCTGTCGGCGCCTTAAACCGCTCCCCGCAAAATTCATATTCCGAGACATTGTCGTATAGGCTTCGCTTAAACACCGCCTTCATCTCATACGGGCACGGCGTGTATGCTACCCAGTCACAACTATCAAACGGGTACAGCGTCCTCATTTTGTTGATTTTGCGGTAATAATCGTCCTGAACTCGCTCGTCACCCATTGCAAACACCCTTTCGTAACGCCCTTCCCATTCGATATAGGAAACCTTGGTCACAAACAGCCTTCGCGCCATCTCGTCGCTCGGAAGTCCGCACAGTGGGAAAATATCTATCCCCGTATGCGTAATGCGGCGGTGCGGGAACATCGTAATACGCAGCGACACCTCCCTATCCAAAACCCTCAAAAACCTTGCAGTATCTACGCCTCCGTGCCCCAGCAAGTCTCCATGACCCTTTGCGAAACGGCGGTTCCCCTCGAAGGTTCTGTAAAATTCAAGGTAATCCGGATACGGCATGTCAACGTCAACATCGTCGTCCCACGGAATAAAGCCCTTGTGGCGAACCGCGCCAAGTAGCGTTCCTCCGCATATGTAGTATCGTAGCCCATGCTTGTCGCAAAAATCACGGAAGAATACCAGTGAATCAAGCGAGGATTTCTGTATATCGCTGAGGTTAAGTGGCTTTTTGTTACGCTTTTCTTTGTCAAAATCCGTTATGACGTTCCATTCAAGAACAACAAAGTAATGAATGCCCTTTTTGTATCCCGCTTTTTTCAGAATGCGCTCATATTCATCAGCCGTTTCCGGCGGCGAGGCAATGAATATGCACTTCTTCGGATCGAACTTTTTGACGTAGTCTAAGCCATAGAACGGAATAAGTTTCCCGCTGTCGTTCGGATTCAGGAACCTACTCTCAAATACCCTTTCGCTCTCGTTGCGGGTCGTCACGAGCTGAGTTTCCGTGGCGATATACCCACTGCACTCCAATCCAAGAAATAGCAGGAGGCGCGCCGTTCTGCAACTCGGGTTGTCGTGCCCGAAAACAAGCAGTTCGCGAGAACTCAAATCTACTTCTTTTGCCACTTTTTCCAGATTTTCATATAGCTGCGCTTGCATATTCTCAATGTATAACTTCGACAAAATATCACCACCTCACTTATCCAGTCTGTAAAAATGCACATTTTCCACAAATCCCATTTCCTCCAACAGATTTTGGTAATGCTTCGTGCTAACCAAAAACAACGCGTGCGGAATTTCTATAGCCGTATAAAATTCGCACGCCTGAATTGTTACAGGACTTAGGTCGGCAACATACTTTTCGGCGAAAATGGTATTTTGCTTGTTGCGATTATACACTCCTACAGTATCATCAGATGCGAAAGCATAGATATCACGTCCAAGCTCGTGTAACAACGCAGCAGCATTAAGGCAGTCCTCGCTGAATCCCACGATTATGATCTTCGGAGCATCAGGAACGCTCTTGAGTTTTTGCGTTAGTTTGGTCTTTTCCACAGCCAAAGTATCACCCGCTTTCCCCTTTAATCACTCAGCCACTTAATGGTGCGGTCAAACATGGCGAGAACGGCATCTTTATAGCCATGTCGCTCCCCCACGTTCGCCGACCAGCCCAAGCCCTCAAGCCGCGATGCGTCCGTCACCGTTCGGTGCTCGGCGAGATACATTCCGCCGGTGTCCTTTATGTCATACACGACCTTGATTCCGCACCGCGTGGCTACGCGCTCCGTCATCTCGGCGATGGAGCATTCGCTGCCCTTGTCTGCCACGTTGTAGGCGTCGTTGTTCTCGCCCTTGAGCAAAATGTACAATATCGCGCGAACCGCGTCGCTGATGTAGCAGTAATTGCGAATCGTTCCGCCTCTCGTGTTCAACACGATATCCTTTTTCTCAACAGCCGCCCGCGCCAAGTGCGCAAACAGCCGATTGTCGGCATAATCAACGCCGGAGCCGAACGTCTGCGTTAGCCGCGCAATCTTCACCGGCAATCCATGCTGCGTGTGATACGCGGCACACAGGTTCTCCGCCATGCGCTTTGCCTCCGGGTATCCGTTGCGCGGATTGCGTAAATCAATATTGCCCAAATCGGATTCCTTAATCGGGTACGCGTCCGTTTGCCCGTAAACCTCAATCGTTGACAGATAGGCGATACTCTTAACTCCCTTTTTCACGGCAAAATCAAGGATATTCGCCGTGCCGTTGACAATGCTTTTCACGACTTCAACGGGCTTTTCGACAAATTCCTTCGACTGCGTCGGGTTAGCGCCGTGAATCACGTAGTCGATGTCATAAGGAATGTAAATCGGCTGCGTAATATCCGAAACGGCAATGGGCACCGCGGGCAGTCTCGCCAGCTTGTCTCTGTTCCGCGCTACCGCAAACACCTTTGCGCCCCGCTTCGCCAAGACATGCGTGAGATGTGAGCCGATAAGTCCTGTCGCGCCGGTTATGAGCACGTTTTTCCCGTTAATCTTCTCCCACGGAATACCCGCATCCGATGCCGCAACGTCGATATCCTCCAAGAATACTCTCTCGTCGTACATCTCAATACCCCACAATCTGACTGTTTTCAATAGCCTCGTAAATCGCACGGAAGGTGTAGTAATCCGTGGCTGTAGTTACCTTTATGTTCACATATGTGCCCTTGACCATATGCAGCTTGACGCCGTAGCAGTGGCACAAATGTGCAGATTCAATCGGCGTGAGCCCCTCTTTTTTCGCGCGCTTATACAAATCATATATCGTCTTGTACTCAAAGGTTTGCGGAGCCTTCGTCGCGTACTCAACGCTCCTGTCGGGGAAGTCGTCCACGGTCTCCCCGTTTGTTGACACGATTATTCCCTCGGAGACTGGCACGCTGGGAATCGCGTTGCCGTTCTTTTTAGCGCATTCGATGCAGGACGTTATCGTTGGCTCGTCCACAAGCGGCCGAACGCCGTCGTGAATCAGAACGATATCGCCCTCCTCCGCTATATCCTCCAGCGCGGCCAATCCGTTCAGGATTGAGTCAAAGCCCGTCTTGCCGCCGCTCACGATTTTTACGACCTTTGAGAGTTCGAACCTGCGGACGAACTTCTCAAGCTCGCCGATGACGCTCTCAAGGCTGACGATTACGATTTTGTCTATCTGCGGGTGGTACTCAAATTCTTCAAGAGTGTATATGATTATCGGCTTGCCGTGCAGCTCAAGCAGCTGCTTCGGTTTCTGCTTGCTGTTCATGCGCTGCCCGCTGCCGCCGGCAAATATCAAAGCTATGTTCATGGACAATCTCCTTAAAAAGCTATATGAATTTCTTTCGCGTGTCGGGGAGCTTCATAATCTCGTTATAGACGCGCTCGCAGTTGTTTCCGTCGCGATAGGTAAAGAAATCGTCGACGCGTTCCTTGTAGATGTCGGGCATCACGCACCCGTCGTCAATGTATTCGATTATTTTACCGATTAGCTCGTCAATGCTGTGACAAATCTCACCGAAGCCGTTTTCCTCGTACATCCAATACGTCTCGTCGAATTTCGTGTTTTCGGAGATATGGGCGTAGAGCAACGGTTTTTCCAAGTACGCAAACTCAAAGGCGATTCCGGAATAGTCGGTTATCAGCAGGTCGGACTTCTCGAACAGGTCGTATTTGCTGTCCCAAGCTGTAACAACATCAACGTAATCAGGGAAATCAAAGTCAATAAGATTGTTGTTCATAAGGTAGTGCGGCTTGAAAAGCAACCTGTAGTTCGATTTGCGCAGAATTTCCGCCAATTGCTCGGAGTTCAAAAATGCATTGATAAACTTAAATTGCGCCGAGATTTTGTACTGCGGCATATAACGGTCCTTCGCCGCAGCATTCCTATCAAACGATGGCGCAAACAGAACATACCCGCCCTTTTTCCTTGAACATCTGAGTGCTTCAAGCAAATCATATTTCGGTAACCCCGTCATTTTCACCCTGTCGGACGGTATTGAATGCGACAGCGTTTGTATGTAAGCGTATTCCCGCTCTCCGACGGAGGTAATAAGCGAAAACCTCTCGTGGTTTTTGTTCAAATACGTGCTTATGTCTCCAAAAACAACTCCATGTTGCAAGTGCACGATGTCTCCGCGAAAAAACTGGCGCGCTATCTGTCGGAAGTTTTGTACTTTCGCAAATCCCTCCTCGTTATCGGCCGATTCAATACCAAAGCTGAGCGAAATGCCCTCTGCAAACAAAAATGAAGATATAAACTTCTCCGCCTGTGTGAGCAAAACCCTGAATTGCATGCTGCCGAAAACCACCGTATTGCGCCCCCTGTATCGGCATGTATATGAGGCATACGGGATAACGAACCATTTTTCTATACCATCGTCAACCTCCGCACAATACCTAAAAAGCGCCTCTGCATTGTTTTCAACCTCCATATGTCGATCCATAAACAGCCAAATACGACGCTTGGCAAAAATCGAGTAATTCGATACAATCAGCTTACTCAAATACACAAAATCAGAATCGACGCTGTGCGTATTCTTCTTTTCGGGAGCTGTGTACGCCTGTTGTCGTTGCGGTGTGGCGGAGAGCACCGACATTGTAAGCGGCTCATAAGACAGCTTGTTTTTCTGCGCAGTCTTGCTAACGCAATACGAATCACCAAAGAAAAACGTATTGTTGAAGCAAAGACTTGATGAATTGCCGAACCACAGATCCTTTGAGAGTCTATGCTGAACCGCATCATAATCCTCATATATCTCAAAAAACGATATTTCACCGAAATCGGATAGCTTAATCTCTATCTCGTAGTATTTAAGCGGGTAGAGCTCGCAGCCCAACAGTCCAACTTTTCGCCTGTTCACGTAATCGCTGATTTCCGTGATTAGAACGTCAGAGTCCGAAGCAACAACTAATTCATGCCTTGAAACAAACGTACATCTGGTTAGTGCTGTAATATGCAGAACTCCATCTTTTTCAAATATTTGGTTGACAACCAACAGCTGCGACAATTGCGCAATTTCCATGACTTCTTCTTTATCGTAGTAAACTAGGCTCGGCACATTCGATGGGTAGTCGATATACAGTCCGTGATACTTCAACTCGTAAAGTTTAATCCTGAGCAATGGGTGCACGAATTCTCGCTCAAAACACTCGTCGCTCATATGTATTAGAATGTACTCGAGTTTGTGCGTACGGAGTTCCGCTTCAATGTTATCGATGTCCGCATCAACAGATGCCTCCGAAATAAGTTCAATGGCAAGGCTTTGCAGGTAAGGACTGACAGCATTCCCGCTTTCTGCAAAGAGACGATGCAGAAAATCAATGATAGCATCGGGTGTGGTCTGCGTATCCCCCGAGCGACTGTTGTAGACAGATGTTGCGCAATAACAGATTTGTTTCACCAAAACAATTGAGCATAAGAATTCCAATTCTGCGCTAAACAACTCGTCTTCGGAGAAACGTAGGCTGAGAGTTTCTGCACGTCGGAACACACCTGCGCAAACATTGGTGAAAACATATCGGCTCGCATCGTTCATTACGCCCGACTGCCTGTACTCAAGCCGTCTGAATCTGGTTTCCAAGCCTTGAGCGTCGCCAATTCGGAAAACGCCAACTCCTACAAACGCGCACTCGACATTCATGTTGAGCATACTAACGCACTCGGAGAAGAATCCATAGTTCAACCTATCATCCCCGTCCAAGAACGCGACATACTCCCCCGTCGCTACATCCAGCCCCGCGTTCCGCGCGGCACTGACGCCCTGATTCTCTTGCTCAATATAGACCACGTTCTCCGGGAAACGCGCCCGATAGTCGCGGCAAATCTCGGCGCACCCGTCGGGGCTGCCGTCGTTCACCAGTATCAGCTGCACATTTTCCTCAAAGCCGATTGACTGCGCTATAACGCTGTCCAGAGCCTCCTCAAGATACTTCTCGACGTTGTAAATCGGCACAATGCAGCTAACCAAGTATTCCTGCCTCGTCGGCATATCTACGCGCGGCTTGCGTGTTCGCATACCGCCACTCAGCGCAATGCGGTTGATTCGACCGTAAGCGTTTTTCGCAACCACGGCTCGCGCCAGAGCCTCCGTGAAGTCCGCTTCAGAGCCTCCCGCCGCCTTGACGTCGCGTGCAAAAACGGCCGCGCCGCGCACCGTTTGCGGCAGGTCATCATTCGGCATGGACACTCCGCCGAGCGGCAAATCCGCGAAATTGCGGGGTAGCCCGTTGTCCGCGCTCTCGCGCACGGGAATGTAAACGGGGCAGTCGTTCTCGGCAAAAAAGCTGTCGAGGTAGAGCGTGTAAAACGGCGATACTTTGTCTCCCTCCCGTAGGAAGAACAGGATTTCGTCGTCGCTGCCGCTCAAGCATCCGTCATCGCCGCTGAAATGAACGCTGATGTTTATGGCGCTCGCGTCGCACAAATCGGCAACAGCCTTAATGGACTGCGGCAGTATTTCATACTTCTTGCCGTTAAAAATCAGCGCAACCCTGCCGTTTTCCGCAAAGCCGTTGATTGCCGCTAAGCTCTTTAGACTGTCCTCCAACGCTTCCGCGTTGCCGTCGCTGAATAAAAGTCCGCAATATCTGTACATTCGCTCACCTCAATACGTCGTAGATGCGTTTGCAACTGTTTTTATCCGTATGCGCAAAGTAGCGCTCCGCCTGCAATCTGTATTCCTCCGCTATCTCACAGCCGTTTTCTATGAACTGCCGCACGCGGAGCGTAAGCTCGTCAAGCTCGGAAACCGTCTCGCCGAACGGCATATCCGCCGAAATGCCGCCGCCCGTGAAGTCGAAGTAGATTATCGGCTTCTTCAGGTACGAATACTTCGTCGTCGCCTCGCTCGTTATCAACAAGGCGGCGCTTTGCAGCAACGCCTGCCGCGGTTTCCCCTGCGGTATTATTTCGACGATTTCGTCCATTTCAATATCGCCGAGCTGCGTGTACGTTTTTTCGTGCGGAGCGTATTTGAACGCAAATCCCGCGCCCTCAACGGCGTCAAACAAATCGTCGTCGCACAAAAAGCCGCTTACAAGCTCGCAATATTCGGAATCCTTAAAGTCAGGATTGTACAGATTCTCGCCTAAATACAGCGGCTCGTCGCAGGGCGGCATAAAGAGTATTTCATTCTCCCTGCAATCTTCGATAAAGTCGTATTCCGGCCGTCCCGTCATAAGGATTGCGTCGCCGGGGATACCGATGTCAATTAGCGCCTGCCTTTCGGTTTCGGATATGACGGCGATATAGTCGGGCGACGCCTCCGCAATCGCTTTTGCGGTCTCCTCGGAAATGTCCGCGCACGGTATATACACCGTTTCGCAGTGCGTCAGCCCTGCGAACGCGTTCCCGTACTCGCTGAGCGGATTGCTGTCAGCCAAGTCCGAAACTATATGCTTTTCCGCGAACAGATACATCAGCTTGTGCATCTGCGAGCCGTAATCCAGCACGTTCTCGCCCGCCTCGCTCAATCGCCAACCGTCTGGCATGTTCTTCCGAATAACGAAATGCTTGTCAATATTGTCATTCTCTCCCTTGCAGTGCGTAAAGAGACGCTCCGCATTTCCGCCCGCACTCAGCGCGCCGTCGGAAAACATCCAAATCCGAGACTTTGCAAAAAACGGATACATGCGCAGATACTCCGCAAACAGCTCCGATGCAGCCGCTTGGTTCTCCAACGCGCCAATGCTGTTCTCAACAGCCGCCTGCACCTTATCTGCTGTGCGTTCGGCAATGCCAAAGCCGCTCTCCGCTGCCGTCACGATTATTCTCCCGTCAACGCAGTACGCGTTATTCCAACGCAGTCTTACGGGGTACTCACCAAGCTCCGTACGCACTGCGAGCGTGGCATTGCCGCGCAAAATGGGAAGCGCGAAGGCGAAGCCCTTGGCATGGTGCACAGTGTGTCCGAAAAACACCAAATCGTGTCTGTGGTTCTCCACCTCGGTCGGCTCGTGTCGCACGCCGCCAACCTCGGCTTCAAGCGTAATTCCGTCGTAGCTCGGCAAGCTGCAATAACCGCGGACGCACAGGGACTCGTCCTTTATCCGCACTTTCTCAATCACTATTTCGGGACACAAGTCCTCAAAATGCACGTCTCCGACATAGAACGCCGACATACCATCAGTCTTTTTCAGCGTAACATCCTTGTGCTTGAGCTTGAGCAAGTGGCACTTAAACGCATAACTGAGCGTTCGCGCATACTTGATGATTACGTCATCTACGTACTGCAAGCAATCGAAAATCTGCTCCGTTTGCGCGTCGTCAAGCGTCTCCGAGCGTCCGATGCCGTCAAGCAGCTCGTGTATGATAAGATATTGCGTGTACTGCGTAACGCGACTCTTTTCGATGAGCGAGAACTCCGTAAGCGCCTTTGCAAATTCGGCACTGTTAGTACTGCGCCGCGGCTTGTCGTGGACGCGATAGAGGTAATGCGGCTCGGCAAGCACCGAATAACGCCCCTGCCGCAACAGCAATCTGTGCATGAATTCCGCGTCCTCGTGGTTACTCAGGCTCTCGTTGAACTCCAAGCCCTCCAACACAGTTGCGCGGAGCAGAACGCCGCACGCGCTGAATTGTGTATGGTCGTGCTTGTCCTCAATATCAATTTCAGCCGTTTTCTCAAAGCGGAAATTCAGCGACGGAAGCCGCGTATCCTCGCCTGCAACACACTTAATCGGGAACGCAACGATATCTGCGGCGTTTTCCTTCTTATCCAAGTGCTTTATTCCCGATTCCAAGAGCTTAGGCTCCAAAGCGTCGTCAGCGTCAAGGAACGTCACGTATTTGCCCATCACAACCTTTAGCCCCGCGTTCCGCGCGGCACTGACGCCGGCGTGTTCACGCGATAAATACGTCACGTTGTACGGGAATTTCTGCGCATATTCGCGGCAAATTTCATCGGTATCGTCGTCACTGCCGTCGTTGACGAGTACGATTTGCGTGCTTGAAAAGAAATCAAGCGACTGAGCCCTGATGCTCTCAATAGCCTCGCGGAGAAACTGCGCGCCGTTATAGACGGGCACAATGCAACTGACCCTGTAGTGCGGGCGCGACACGATTTTCGTGATGCTCAGCGTACCGTCCTCAACGCTCGCGCCGTAGTTACGCAAATCGCTCGGCAGCGTAACGGCCGCAACGGTCTCGTCACCGTAGAGGAACCGCATTTGCGCCACGCTGTCATCCAAGCCAACCCGCGCGCGAAAGCTCATTTTGTTGTTGAATCGGTCAATCCAACACTCCTCGATTTTCTGCGTTTGCAGTTCGCAAAGGCTGCCCGCGCTGAGCTCCGCCGTCAGCTCACGTATATCCGAGCGGTTCGCGTAAAACACGCCCGAAACGTCAACCTGCGCATAGTAATTCTCCACCGCGACAATCTCAATCCAAGGCTCGCTTGTTCCAAGCTCAAGGTGCGTTCTGAGCAAATCCAGCCGCGCATCGGCCTCGCTCAGCGGCAAGCTCATCTGCGCCTCCGCGTATTCGCGCATATAATCCGTAAAATACTGCGGCATACCGCCGATAGCATCCACGCAGAGCCTCGCGGCAAAATGCAACGACTCCGCCATACAGGAGATTGCGCCGTTATCGCTTATTATCCTCGCCGTGTTCAGTCTGCCGTACGCACCGCTCGCCAAAATCGCGCGCAACAATAGCGCATGGTACACAACCGCCACGCAATCCGAACCCTCTACGAAATCAGCATTCGGCATTGTAACCGTCTGCATCACCGCACCTTTTAAGGTATCCGGCAAGCCGAAACTGTCGTCCGCGCGGCAAAGGCCGCCGAACGGTGTATTCTCAAAACCGCCCTCCGCGCTCCCCGAAACAACGGGAACAAACAGCGCGGGGCAATCCGAATTATCTCTGAAAAAATACTCCGAATATGTCAGCAAATGGGGCTCAATCGTGTCGCCCTCCTCCACGCGCAGCACAATCTCCGCGCCGCTTTGCCGAATACTCTCCGTCAGAATATCGCAAACAGAAGCATTTTCAACGATGATGATGCTCCTGATATTTTCCGATTTGTTGTTGAGCAGAGCGACTATCTCGGTGTCAAGTTCGTACGGCTTTTTCCGAAAGACAAGCAGAAGCTCCGTCTCGTGAAACTCGTCCGCCGACACAACGCTTTCAAAGCTCCTCACGAAGCCCGCCGCGTCGCCGCTATGCTCTAAAATTATGCAAAACTTGTACTTTTTTTCCATTTTTTACTCCCGCTTTTGCGGCAACGGAGGAATGGGTCGTACCTCCGCCGCCGCAATTAGGTCAATTCTTAGTGGTTTAGTAGATCGCGTCGGGGGTCTCTGGTAGGGTGCTCCAATCGTTGCCTAACGGAGATGTAAGCATCTCCTCAAGGGTAGCTTGGGCTGCGTGTTCGCTGAATTCAACCCACGTCGAGCCGTCCTCAGAGACCTTAATGCTCTCGCCGCTCTCAAAGGCTTCCTTGAGTTGCTGCTTCATGCGCTCTTGGTCCGCTCCATCGACCGTGGTCAAGTCATACTGCAAAACCTTGCCGTCGGGCGTAGTAATCTGAATAACTTCGGCATCAGCGGCCGCCGCAGACAACGAGCCTGCGGACAATGCCGCAATCGCAACCGCTAACGGGAGCGTTTTAACTGTTTTGGGTATACCCTTTTTCTTGCGTCTCATATTGTTCACCTCCTATTTAATTGCAGTCACGTGGATAGCACTTGCTTCATACTCGCCATCTACAACAAGTCTCCATTCAAAGGGCTTGCCGGCTTGCTGCTTAGCAGACATGCCGACTACGGTACTTCCGTCGATGGTTACGGTAACAGATGTTGCCACCTCGTCAGTGGTAATGGCGATATACGTCAAACCCGCCAGCGTACTCACATTCGGTTCGGCAAAGGTTACCGGCGCGCCGATAAGCTCGATAGAACCATCGTCCATGTAAACTCTCGTGACACGCGCGTCAAAGAAGTCTTGAACATCAGTGCCCTCGGCAACTTTGTTTCCGGCAGTGCCGGAAATGCTAAACGCTTTTGTAAGGTTGAACACACCACGCGAAGCGGGCACGCCACCTGTCACAAGATAGTAAACATTAGCATCCTTGCCGTTCGCAGCGGCTTCAGCGATGAGTTGAAATATTGCTGATGTGTTGTATGACGGAAGATAAACATCGCCTACAATGACAGCGTTAGTAACGGGTGTCGGTTCATCAACCGCCACCGCGAAGCTGCTCATGCTGCACACCATCATGGCAACAATAATGAGGATTACCAGAATCCTGAGCCTTTTGCTTGATAATTTCAAAATGCGTTTCCTCCTATTTTAGGTTACATTGACAACGTGCACACCAACACCAACGGGAGGTACATATGTGCCATCATCATAATTTGTATCCGTGTGATTGAATATAGCAGTTTTATTGGTGGCGTCCGCAGCACCGGTGACCAAAATGCATCGCGTTCCGACCGGAATTAACGCGCCTAACGGACCCGCATTTAGCTCCCCATCATTTGGTACTGTCAATCCGTACCAGCATCCGTTCGAAGCAAACACATAAAGCGTAGAGCCTGTAACCGGCGCCGAACCATCAATCTTGATGCTAAAGAGAATATCTGTCAATACAGTGCTACGCGTAACCGTCACTACCGGCGGGGTGTAGAACACCACACTCGCCGATTGGCTCGCCGGATTGAACGTCACGCCCGTCTTTGCAACCGCAACGTCAATCGTGCCGCTCGCGGTAATGCCGGTCAGTGCGAGCTCGTATACGCCCGTTCCTGCTACTTTCGCCAGCGCGCCCTTTGTTGCGCCCGTGACTGTAATGTCGCCCGCCACAAGACCCGCGATGTCCTCACTGAACGTCAGCGTGACCTTCGTCGTCGTTGCTGCACCTGCGGTGCCGTCTGCAAGGGCGCTCGTAAACGTAACAACCTTGTAGACCGTTGCCGCCGGAGCTGTGACAGTGACCTTATAGCCGGTTTTAGCAACCGAGGCTACAGTGACCGTTCCGCCTGCGTTTACGGTAATCGTAAGCGTGTAAGTGCCGGGCGTTCCAGCGGTCAGCGTGCCCTTGGTCACGTCTGCGGTTCCACCGAGCGTTATGTCTGCCGCAGTAAGCCCAGTGATTTCCTCGCTGAACGTCAACGTGAGCGTTGTCGTCGTCGCGGTCGCGGAACCGTCCGCCGTCACAGTACTCAGCGTTACAGGTGTCGGCTCGGCTGCAATCGCGGCCGTCTTGGCGCTTGTCGCCTCGGAGCTGTTCGCGCCGCTAACGATGACGTACACGAATTTGCCCTGCTCCGCAGTCGTGAGCGTGTAGCTCGCCGTAGTTGCGCCCGCGATTTCGGTGCCTGCGTCGGCTACGGGAGCCGTGTCGGACACATACCACTGGTACGTCGGACTCGTCGCGTTGCTCGGAGTAACCGTCGCGCTCAAAACGCCCGTGACGTACTCGTCGCCGGCAATCGTGACACTCGTGACTGCAACCTGCCGCGAGCCGCCGCCGCCGATGAAGTCATCGCCGGTGGACTCCGTAACCGTAACGGCGCATGTTGCGGTCTTGGCGCCGTCTACCGTCGTGACGGTAATCGTCGCGTTGCCCTTCTTGATTGCGCGGACGATACCCGTGTCGCTGACCGTCGCGATGGACGTGTCGCTCGACGACCACGTTACGGCCTTATTCGTCGCGTTCGACGGCGTAATCGTCGCTGAAAGCTGACGCGTGGAACCGACCGCGACGGACGCAGAACTCACGTTGAGCGAAACGCCCAGTACAGAGACGATTCCGTCGTCGCCGTCGTTGTTCACGACGACGTTTGCGTCGCTGCGCAGAACGACTCTGCCCGTGATGGTGACGTTGTTGAGCGTAACCGTACCCATGTCAACGCCGTCGGCGATGATTAGGTCGCCCTGAATCGTAAGGTTTTCAAGCGTGACACCACCGACGCTGATGACAACATTGCCGGGAACGACGGTCGTGACCGTGCCCGCGGTTCTGATGTACGTCTTGACGATGTTGAACATTACCTGCGCAAACTCCGCGCGGGTGATGTTGCTTTTCGGGTTGAGCTGCGAGCCGTTACCGTTGACATAGCCAGCTGCTACGAGCGCAGCGACCTCTGCCGCCGCCCAGCTCGACACTTGGCCTGCATCGGTGAACTTATTCAGCGCGGCGGTCGAACCCGCCGTCAGCTTGAACGCGCGCGCAAGCACAACTAAGGCTTCCTCACGCGTAATCTGGTCTCTCGGACGCATTTTGTTGTCGCCGGAACCCGTGAAGGTTCCCATCGCAACAGCCTTGGCGATTTCATCATAGAACCACGCACCGACCTCTACGTCGGTGAAGTTGCTGATGTCCGCCTTGTCAACCGCGCCGAAGGCGTTGTTGATGATTGTTGCGAGCTCTGCTCTCGTCAGATTATCCTTCGCGCGGATTTTGCCGCCCGAACCCGACATCAAGCCGTTGTCGACCGCCGCTTCAAGTGCGGTCGAGGACCAGTCGTCCGGCCAGTCGGTGAACTCCGCGTTTGCCGCCAATGCCGAGATCGACGAGACTATCATCAGCACGACGAGCAAGACGGAAATACCGCGACGCATATGTTTTTTGTACATATAACACATACCTTTCTTTTTTGTTTTTGTTACGCTAACTGCTGTGAACACACAAAGCATTCGCGAAATGTCACAAACAGTTTACGAAGTGCCGTGAACTGTTCACGAGATTTTGTTGAAGCATTCCTCCCTCATGATGTAGTATGGTTAAGCGAACAAATTATATCTCCTTTCTCTCTGCAAATGACGGGTGTGTATTCCTCACGGATACGGCGTAGCAACAGTCATACCGTAAGCGCATATTCCTTACCCTCAACTTACATAGTTGGAGATACATGCTCTCTCAGATGTTGCAAATGCTCACTTTTCTTCCCGCTTTTTGTCGCGGCTGACGGCTTATTTGACGGCTTATTCGTTTCCGACAGCACATCAATGCGGCTCACGAGTCCGCGCTTGTGTTCCGAAACGCTGTGCGCGTAAATCTTCGACGTTATCGCGGAATTTGAGTGTCCGAGGAGCTCGGAAAGTGCCTGAATGTCGAAATGATTCTCCAGGCAACGCGTCGCGTATGTGTGCCGTAGCGAGTGGAACGGCAACGCAACGCCGAGTTTTTCCGTCACGCGCTTGAACTGCGCACGCAATGTTCGCGGCTCAAGCGGTGTCGTACTGCCCGACAGCACGTAGGCGTCGCGCTCGGCGGCGGCGCGGTGTTCGGCGAGCATGGTGACCAAGCCGTGCGGCATCGGAACGACGCGACGAGATCGTTTGCTCTTCGGCTCGCTCTCCAACAACGTGGTTTTTGCGTTTTTTTCGTCGATTACCTTTATTCGTTGCAGTGTGCGCCGCACATGCACATCGCCGAATGCAAAATCCACGTCGCGCCACCGCAGCGCGCATATCTCGCCGATGCGCAATCCTGTGTACAGCGAGAGGAACACTCCGAGCCGAACGCACGATTTATCGTTTGCCGCGTGTGCCTCCAACGCCGCCTGCTCCGAACGCGACAGCACGCGAATCTCACGCTCGCGCTCCTCCGGCAATACCATATTCGCGCAGGGATTTGATGTCAAGAGGTGCAATTCAAGAGCTTTGGCGAGAATCGACTTCAGCAGCCGTGCAACCCCCGCAATCGTTGACGGCGCGAGGTTCCGTGCTTCAAGCATCTTTATGAAAGCGGCGATTTGACTCTCGTCTATCCTGCGGAGCTGCTGTTCACCGAAGTGTGGCGCAATATATGAATCGACGCGCTCGCAGTACCGCACATACGTCGATTGTTTCACGCGCGGTGCGGCGCAGTTTTCAAGCCAATAGCGAACGAACGCGGCTGCCGTTCCGTCGCCGAGCGTTCGCAACGATTCACTATGTGACGCGACAGCCTTGGCGAGCGTCAAGCGTGCTTTGACTGCTGAATATGTATAATCGTATATGTAGCCGAAGCGCGGCTTACCGCAGGCCTTGCGTCCGACGATATATCGCCCCTCGTAACGTCCGTCCTTGCGCTTGTAGATGTTTTCGCCTCGTTTTGCCATTTTGAGTTCCTTTCTTATTCGCCCGCAGTTTTCTGACGGCTTATTTGACGGCTTATTCCGATTCTAATTCGGCGAAGCCCAATAAATCCTGCTCTCAGTGCGCAATGCAACGTCCCTGAGCATGCGCTTTTCGGTAGATACACTTTGCCGCCTTTTCGATGTCTCAACCGCGACAAACGCCGCGTTATTGAATTTTCTTTCGTTTTTGCTTGACATCGTGGATAAAAATTGGTAAAATGCAGGTTAGGAATGGTGTGCTCCGAAGGACGTCCTCAACTATGTAAGTTGGGGGCGAGAATGTACTTTAGACGCCCTCAACTATGTAAGTTGAGGGCGTCTTTTATATGTTTATCCTCGATATTCGTTCACGAGCGTAGGAGAGCCGTCTCAGCCTATGTATGACGAAAACCGCGCGGCTTTTGCTCCAAAAAGCAAAGCCGACAAGTCGTTTTCGGTGACCTGTCGGCTCTGGTATCTATGTAGTTTTGCATTTGAAGTGCGGGGGCGGCAGATAGCCGAGCTGTCCGTTCGCAAATTCCGCATATGATTCGGCGCGTGAGGACGGATGTCGTGCACAGCATTCGCGGCGGCGTGGTTGTCGCGTTCCCAAAGAGTGCGACAACTGCGTACTCCAACAAAAACAACGTCTGCGACATTGAGAAATCCGAAGATTCCGCCACGCACAGGGTGCAACGGGTGCACCCAAAACCACGCGTGCTGCGGAAAAAGGAGATTGTCGCGGCAGCAGAGCAGGCTCAGTTTTCAAACGCCAAGGATGAAATGCTTCTTTTCGTCGGAAATAGATGCGGCTTTTCAACGCACCTGTGGATATCAGAGAGAACTTCCGCCTAAACGGAAATTCTCACGATGGTCCGGGCGACAGGATTCGAACCTGCGGCCCCTTGCTCCCAAATATGTGTCGCGGCAGAGGTGCGGTGATTTCGCGTCCACGTGAGCCTGTTTAGTCGCAGTTTCGCGCTACTTCGTTGCTAAATTCTCCATTGCGTCCACCCGCAACTCACCTATCTTGGGTCAAAACTTGGGTCAGAGTGGAGTTTCCACAACGCAAACCCACGCGCAGATTACTGAGCATCGGCGAAAACCAAATCACTTAACCTCATGCAATTCATGCAATTCGTGCGATACAAAGACGCCCGCCATCCACCCCCTGCACTCCCCCACCCCACCAAATGTA
>JGI994J12354_10001521_pt1 | contig 23404 bp, 24 predicted proteins | sample IntmicLarv3ML3BL_FD_12354 | JGI IMG/M metagenome (IMG submission 12354) | reverse complement strand
CAAAGATTTAGCACGCTCTTCAGAAACGAACGGGTCGTAGCCGAGGATTTTCATGTTAAAAGCCTGAGCGCGTTTGGAGACTTCAATGCCGATACGGCCAAGACCAACGACACCGAGCGTTTTCCCGTTGAGCTCAACACCCATGAATTTGTTGCGTTCCCATTTTTCAGCACGAAGCGAAGCGCAGGCTTGCGGAATATTGCGGGCCATAGACATCATCATGGCGCAAGTATGCTCGGCGGCCGATAATGTGTTGCCGTCAGGCGTGTTGGACACAATAATTCCTTTCTTCGTTGCCGCTTCCGTATCGACATTGTCGACACCGACGCCGGCGCGGCCGATGATTTTTAATTTGTCGGCAGCTTCAATTACGCGGGCGGTCACTTGCGTTCCGCTGCGAATAACGAGCGCGTCAAAATCTTTGATTTTTTCAACAAGCTGGTCTTCGGAAAGGCCGGTATCAACGACAACGTCAAAACCGCTTTCCTTTAAAATTGTCAAACCCTCTTCCGAGAGGGAATCGCTGACTAAAATTTTCATATCGAATCTCCTGTAATAATTATCCTGTAATAATAATTTGAAACTGAAATGTCTAAATGATTTTATTGTTTTTAACTTTGTTTTTCATATTTATTTATGCGCAAAGTAAGCGATAACCTCATCGCCGTTCACCGCATCGATTCTGCAGAACCCGAAACGTTCAAACTGAACGACCTTGTCCGCCTCTTCTTTAATGTGAGGCTCGCCGATTCCCGAAACGGTACCGTCGGGACCGAGAACCGTCACCTTAACACCGTTTAACGGCGCCCAGTGAATAATTTTCATTTTATCCTTTTTGGCGGTGTCCATGGAATTGTCAATCATTTTCGCCGTCAGCGGTGAGAGTGATGTGATTTCCACGTTGCCCAAATCCTTCAATCTTATTTTCGAGCCTGCCGTCATTGCCGACACATCTTCTTTCGTGACAACAACCATGTCACCGACAGAGATTTCGCGCATTTCCGGCTTGTTCGGATAAAGCGGCGCCGAAACAACACCGCCGCCGTAGCCGTCGATTTTCATTTCAACCGGATCGGCGACAAAAAACATACGGTGCGCAATCGGGTCCACAATTTTACGGTTTTCGGCGTACAGATTATTCATGCTGACGCTGACATCCGTCTCGCCGACGCCCATTTCCGTCATGAATTTTTTCAGCGCCTCGGCTTGAATACCGCGGCGGCGAACAGCCATGACAGTCGGCAGTCTCGGATCGTCCCAGCCGGAATAAATGCCGGCCTCAATGTCTTTTCGAATGCCGCTTGTACTGAGTTTTCCGAACTCTTCAATTCGGACGCGTCCCCAGTGAAGTGTTTCCGGATACGTCCAGCCGAGATAATCATAAATGTATTTTTGGCGTTTCCCGCTGTCCTGCAAATCTTTGCCGCGGATGATGTGCGTTGTTTTCATCAAATGATCTTCAATCGCGCCTTCAAAATCCAACAGCGGCCAAACAATATATTTGGTTCCGATTTCGGGCCGCGGATGGTCTTTCTTTAAAATACGGAACGCGCCCCAATCGCGAAGCGCCGGGTCTTTGTGCAGAATATCCGTTTTGATTCGAAGAACCGCCTCACGCTCCTCATATCCGCCGGCCAGCATTTTCTTCCAGTACGCCATATTGTCGGCAGGGTCGGCATCTCTGTGCGGACACGCCTGCTTCTTGTCTTTTAATCCTTTAAACGTCTCGCCGTCACAGAAACAAACATACGCTTTGTTCATTTCAATCAATTGCTCGGCAATTTCGTAATATTTTTCAAAGCGGTCGGATGCCTTAATTGTTTCATCCGGCGTGACGCCGAGCCATTTGAAATTGTCAACATACCAATCATACGCTTCCAACATCGGCCGTTTCTGGTCGGGGTCCGTATCGTCGAATCTTAAAATGAACTTCCCGTCATACATTTTTGTGTATTCGGAATTGACAATCATGCCGCGGGAACTGCCGATTGTCGGCGGCCCGTTCGGATTCGGGGCAAAACGCATGACGACTTTTCCTTTTTCCGCATTCGGCAGTGCTTTTAATCCTTTATCCGGCTCCTTCTTCACGGAAAGTTCTTCCAAAAGTTCCGGCGCAATTTCAATCAGCCTCTGCTCCCATTCTTCCGGCGTTGTTTTTCCGAGTTTTTCGGCAATGTCTTTTATCGCCTGTGTCACCTCAGGAACGCAGCTTCTCAAATGCGGCGCAATGCCCATCATTTTTCCGAGAACCGCCTTTTCCTGCGGAACGGCTTCATACTTCACAGCGTTTTGAAGCGTGTATTTTTCAATCGTCAATAAATCTTCGGGGTTTAATGCCATAATTTTCCCTTGCAAATCCGTAAAAATAATAAAATGAAGAACAGAATTTCCTTTTCAGATATTTATAGATGCTCATCGCCCTTGGTTAAAAATGAAAGGAGAAGAAATCATCGGACAATCTCATTGCCGTGTTTTTCAATCAAATTCAAAAGCGCTTTAAGTTCTTCAAAATTTTCCGCCGCCGTTTCCAAAAACAAATCCACATTGTCGCCGGCAACCGCGCCTTGAGGTGATGCTTTAATCAGACCGTTCTGTTCCAAAACACGCAGCGAATAACGAACTTTATGCGCCTGCATGCCGGTCACTTCCGCCAATTTCAAAATGCCGATCGGTCCCTGTTCAATAACAATTTTCAAAACCAACGTGTGGCGGTCAATTAATTCCAATTCGTTTCGGGCCTGATCAAACAACATACAAACAAAACCTGATTTTTTTAACTTAAGCCGATACCACCGTGTTTCTTAAAACGCCGATGCCTTCAATTTCCACTTCAACAACATCGCCCGCCAAAAGCGAACCGATTCCGGCCGGCGTCCCTGTCGCGATGAGATCGCCTTCTTCAAGCGTCATCACCGACGAAATAAATGAAATCAGCTTTGGAATACTGAATATGAATTCGGATGTATTTGAATCTTGTCGAATTTCCTCATTCTGATTCCTAATGACGCGGCACATAATATTCAAATTATCGGGCAATAAATTTTGCTGCTCCAGCTCTTCCGCCGTTACGATAAACGGTCCGAACGGCGCAAATGTATCAAAACTTTTGGCGCGCGTCCACTGTCCGTCCGCCTTTTGCAAATCGCGCGCTGTCACATCATTAAAGCAAGTGTAACCGAGAATATAATCAAAAGCATCTTCTTCGGAAATATTTTTTCCGGATTTACCAATTATGATTCCAAGCTCAGCCTCATAATCGACCTGACCGCTGTCATTCGGATAAACAATTAACCCTTCATGCGGCAAAGCAGCCGACGGCGGTTTTAAAAAAAGGAGCGGATTTGCCGGCAGCGTCATATTCAATTCAGCAGCGTGATTTTTGTAATTCAAGCCGACACATATGATTTTAGACGGCAGGACCGGCGGCAGAATTAAAAGCGAATTCAGCGGATATTCGTCATTCAGTTTCTGAAATATCGGATCGGGATAGACGATATCGTCAAAGACATCTCCGAAAAAAACGGTTTTATTATACTGAAAGCGACCCAACATTTTTTCACCGGTTCGATAATCGTATCACTTCAAAAGCTCTGCCAATTCTTCTTTTTTGAATCCCGAGCGAATCAGCCGTGTTCTTCCTTTCGAGCCTTTGCCGGAAAAATCAGCGGTGAGATAACCGGCGGAAATCATTTTGTTGATAATTTCATAAAAACGAGTATAGCCGATTCCCGTATGTTCTCGGAATTTTTCATACAAATCGCCCGCAGAAATTTCGCCCGCATCGGTCGCCTGAATAGCCAGATATTTTTCATTCTCCGTCAGCACCGAAAACATACGCGACAAGTACAAAGACCGGGATGCGGCGTAAGCTTTGTTGACGTCTTCGATATCGATTTTTCGCGACGAACGCTTTTCCGCGTTCAGACCTGACCGCTTCATCAAATCAATTCCGACACGCAGATCGCCGTTTTCGCTGACATATTCCGTCATACATTCGCGAACCGAATCGGAAACAACGCCGGGGAAAAACCGCGGCGGATTCTGTCATCTAAAATGTCGTCAATTTCGGCCCATTCGTACCGAGGGAATTCGATTTCTTCCGGCAGGAAAATAGAGCTGACACGTTTGTCCAAGCCGTAAATGATTTCGGGATCGTTGACGATTGCAATGACGCCGATTTTGGATCCCGGATATTGTTCATGAGCACGGAGAAGCGAATACATCACTTCGTCGGCGTGACCTTCGTAAAATAAATAATTAATATCGTCTAAAACCACAATCAAAACCTTATCGGAGTCGATAAGTTTCTTGACGAGTTTGTCAAAAATACGATTGAATGACACCCCCGATGACGGCGGAGACACATTTAAAACGGTTTTATAAATTCGAGAAATAACAGCAAACCGTGTGGAATCGATTTGGCAATTGACTTTGACGGTGATGACTTTATCCGTGTATTCTTTTAATTCATCGAATATTTTCAAAGACGCGCTTGTTTTTCCCGTACCGGGCGGACCGTAAAGTAAACAATTTAAAGGGCGGCCGCCGCGAACGGCCGGTTTGAGCGCGTAGCGGATAGAATTCAATTGATTTTCGCGATGCGGAAAGAAGTCAGGCAAGTGATCCAATTCAAAAATATCGGATTCGCGAAAAAGAGTTTCGTCCCACATCAACATATCTTTATCCGTCACTGTTATTCACCCGCTTATGGCATTTGATTCCTTATGAATGACATACTGTGGCACAGTATATAAATTATTTTCAAAAAATTATTGGAATTTGTCGAGCTTGCATTTTATATCAATAAACTCAGCGTCCCGATTACAATTAATATTAGCCCCGCAGCCTGTTTTTTCTTCAGATTTTCGTGCAAGAAGAAAATGCTTAAAGCAACTGTTATCAAGATACTCAATTTATCAAGGGGTACAACCACGCTGACCGGACCGCCTTGTAAAGCACGATAAAAACATAGCCATGAAAGCCCCGTCGCAAGACCGGACATCCCGATAAAAAACCAGCTTTTCTTGTCTATGTTTTTTATTTTATACTGTTTCCTCTGCATTAAAACAATCATCCAAGCCATGACAAGAACGACCATTGTTCGTATGGCTGTCCCGAGATTTGATTCCACATCTGCAATACCGATCTTGCCTAAAATAGCAGTAAGGCTCGCAAACACAGCTGAAAGAACCGCATACATCAGCCACTTATTTCCGTTGTGATGATCTGCGGTACTTTCTTTTCGATCAATCATAAGGTATGTGCCCGTGCCGATAAAAACCATTGCGGCTGCTTTCAGCCAAGTGAGTCCTTCATTCAATAAAATAAAAGACAGCAGCATTGTAAGAATAATGCTTGATTTATCAACAGGAACAACCTTGTTGACATCTCCGATTTGCAATGCTCGAAAATAACACAGCCACGATCCTCCTGTAGCGAGTCCGGAAAGAATCAAAAAAACAAGACTTTTCGCAGGGATATGAGCAATCGTATTTTGAGAACCGACAGCAAAGACCACCACCCAAGCGAAGATGGCGACGACAATCGTCCGAAGTGCCGTCGCTAAATTGGAATCTGTGTCCTTTAGTCCGATTTTTGCTAAAAATGACGTGCTGCCGGCGAAAAAAGCAGATGCCAAAGCGTAAATAATCCACATCATAAAACTCCTTTTCAAAACCAACGCTTTTATTTGGCTTAAATATATCTTATCAATGGTAAATTCCAATTTGCTTGTCCCATACTATTTTGGCAGTAAAGTGCTTCAAAGAGGAATATAAATAATAAAACGAACAAAGAATACAAAAATAAAAAATAACGGCAAGGCAAACTCAAATGGAAATTGAATATAAGTTCGGAATTTCAAACGATGAAACTTTTCACTTTTTATCGAAATTGGAAAAAGCCGGCAGTTATGTTTTAAAAGATAAATCCCGTCCGCTCTTTACGGATATTTTTTACGATACGTCTGACCTTTTACTTTATTCTCTCGGTTTTTATCTTCGAAAACGATTTGAAAAAGGAATCGAAGAGGCGGAATGGACATTAAAGCAGGCCGATACCGCCGCCATCGATGTTCATCACCGCAATGAATTCAAACAAAAACTGTTTTCAGACTCAACACCAAAAGACTTGACCCAACCGGATTTTCAAAAAATTTTAACTCTTTTTGTCGGCGAAACGCCGCTTCTCCCGATTTTAACGCTTGAGCAAGACCGTTTTTTTAAAACCGTTTTCAAAGAAGGGATCGTGGAAGACGAATTGAAAAACGATTCTCGAGAAAATGTATTAGCCGACCTTTCCGTTGACCTTGTCACTTTAAAACTGTCCGGCCAAAATTATTCTTTTACGGAGCTGGAAGTCGAACTTGCTGCCGGAACGGAAAGCGACTTAGAAGAATTTGTATCCGTTTTGCGCCTTCTTCCGGAGCTTCAATCCCGCCTTTATCCCAATACTCTTTCAAAATTCGAGCGCGGATTAATTCTTTTCTTTAACAGGGATAAAATAGAAGGAAACGCTGTTTCCGGTTTTGAATCACCTGTCTCTGCGGCAAATCTCACGCCCGAATCCGACACCGATGGGCAGTCCGATGGCGAACCATCTGATTTGCCGGCCGAATTCAATTTTATCGATTCCGGATTTTTGACGCCTCGGGAAAAAGCGGCGCTGATTCAAATTTGCGAAAAAGAATACACGCTTGACCCGACAGATTTTTTCGGAAACACGGGATTTTTAAAACAAACCGGCAGCGAGCTTTTCGGTCTTCATACACATGACGCCTTTTTCAAAAAAGCCTCTCTTTTACTGGCGCTTGACAGCGGAATGCCTCTCGGATTCGCTGCGATGACTTTCCGGCTTTCAAAAAGTGAGGTTTCAGCGATTCGTCATGAATTTGAATTTTCCCGACTGAATATGTTTCCTTTTTCGTTTCAAGCCGATATCGCTTCTTCTTATCGCTATCGAAATGCGGCCGGCAAAAAAACTCAAACAAAAGAGGAATTGGCGGCTTTGTACGGCATGAATTCGGTCTTTGCCGAAAAAAGAGCGAAAAATGCCGCTTCTCTTTTTGATTTTCTCGGTCCGGCTTACGGTCTTACGGAAAAAGACAAAGACGCATTGACAGCCGTCTCATATCTAAACGGAATCGGAAACGGCATTTCCGTTGAGACCGATGTCTGTGTTTCGACAGATATTCTTTTGACACATCCTGTTTCCGGATTTTCGTCTTATGAATTGAAAATACTCGGCTTAATTTTTATTATAAACGAGCAAACGGCAAAAACCTCGGAGGATATTCTAAAAGCCGTCCGCTCCGCCGGATTTTTTGTTCCGCCCGTCGCTCAGAAAAAAGCCTTTATTTTAGCGCTGCTTCTTGAAATTGTCGGAATCGCCGATGAAAATCAAGCGGAAATCTTTGAACTGAAACTGACCGACAAGGTATCCGATTATGTTTCCAGACGGGAAATCGAAATTGTGTATTCATCCGCTTGGGAAAAATTCAAAAAAACAGATATCAATTCTTTAAATACCTCCCTTGAATCCGTATTCGGGTTTTCAATTCGTTTTACAAAATCGAAAACTGCTTCGGCCATCGATAATTCGATTGACAGGTCCGACATTCAATTCGATTTCCAAATTCGGCCGGAGGATGAAATGGCGAACGCAGCCGAAAAAATCCTGCTGTCTCAATTTAGAGAAGTGGAAAAAGCGGAACTTGGTGTCATTTCGGCAAATGATATTGAAGACGTTCACGACATGCGCGTTGCGCTTCGAAAAATTCGCTCGGCCCTTCTCATTTTCAGAGATTATTTAGATTCCGTCCGTCTGACACCTCTTGAAAAAGGCGTTAAGAAAACGCTTTCAATACTCGGCCCGATTCGGGATTTAGATGTTCTTCTGGAAAAAACAGACAGTTATTTGAAATCCGAAGCGATTGACCCGAAACAAATGTCTGCTTTTTATGAAATCGTTTCACGTGACCGAGAAAAAGCACATGAAGAGGCTGTCAAATATTTAAACTCAAAAGAATATGTCTCTTTCAAAAAAGAATTCAAAGAAACATTGGAAATCGGCGTTTATCTGGGCAATCCCTCTATTAATCGTAAAGGAGATATCGCCCCTGCTCGGATCCGAGATGTTCTGCCGTCTGTTTTGTATAAAAAAGCGGCAGATGTAACGGCTTATTATGAATGGCTGGAAGGTCCGTTCCTTTTTGTCGATAAACTTCATCGTCTTCGAATCGCGGCCAAAAATTTCCGTTATACGTTAGACTTTTTCAAAGACTGTCTCGGCGACGCTTCTGTGAAATTGATAAAAGAGTTTAAAGAACTTCAAGATATATTGGGCGATTTTCATGATGCCGTTGTTGCAATTGAAATGATTGACGCTTACATGAAGCGCATTGAAAGCATGAAATCCGAAACCACTTCAAAAACCCGTATTCGAGAAATTGAAGCCGCCGCCGAAGCGCTTGGCAATTACAAAGCCTGCCGGGAGCAGGAAATTGAATCTCTGCTTTCGGCTTTTCAGCTGAAGCATGAAACGATGACGCGCCGTTTCTTCCATGAACGGCTTTCCAAAATCCTAACAGATGTTGATTTTTAAAATAATTTGAATGAACTCGAAAAATAAGTGATTCTATGTCCGGAAAAAATCTCAATAAAAAGTATAAAAAAACAGCTTCAACGAGCAATCCAAAAAATCAAATCCGTCAAAACAAGTCCGGTAAAGTCAAGTTGGAACTTCCGGCGGAATTGCACGACAAAATAGAAGCTGAAAAAAATCCGAGTGAAATTGCAGCCGAAGCGCTTTCTGCATATTACCGCGGTCAAAATCGAAGAAGTGAAGCGGCTGTTCAAAAAGAAATCGACAATAGCATCATCGAAATTCAGCGCAGGCATATTTCGGATTTGAAAGATCAACTTACGGTTTCCAATAAAAATTATGAAGAACTGATGAGAACTTATCAAGCTTACATGCTTCAAGTTCAGCCGATGATAGAAGCTGCGCAGAAAAAGGAAATTGAAACAAAAAAGCCGACAACGGAAGACTCTGTAAAAAATGAAAAACAAAACGAATCCGTCAGTGAACCTTCGAGTGAAGGACAGACCGTGCGGCCGACATCAGAAACTAAAAAATGGTATGAGTTTTGGAAATAAAAATTAAAAAATTGAAAGAAAAATCAATCACAGATTGACAAATTTCATTTATTTTCAATTTATTTTCAATTTAATCCCATGCACTCCGATTGTTCATCATCCAAATTTGAGAATCCAGCGGCTCTTCTCCTTCTTTTTGTCCCCTTTTTTCAAACGAGCCGTCGGGAAGACCGATACGCAGCTTAACGTTATCTTCCAAATGCTTTGTTAAAATGATATCTTTGATTTTTCGAAGATATTCTTTGTTGACCGGGAACAGGATTTCAACGCGGCGGTCTAAATTGCGCTCCATTAAATCGGCGCTTCCCAAATACATTTCTTCATCGCCGTTGTTGTAGAAATAATAGGCGCGGGAGTGCTCTAAAAATCGACCGACAATAGATGTCACATGAATGTTGTCGCTGATTCCGGGAAGTTGGGGACGGATGCCGCTGACGCCGCGAACCTGAAGGTCAATTTTAACGCCGACCATTGCCGCTTTATACAATTCGCCAATACATTCGGGATCGACCAGAGAATTTAATTTGAACAAAATGTAACCGTTGCCATTGATTTTATGATTCTCCGCCTCTCTTCGAATTCTTTGAATCAGTTCACCGCGCATCATTCTCGGCGCAACCAACAGCTTTCCGTAATTCATTTTTCTGGAATAGCCGGTCAACGCGTTGAACAAATCAACCGCATCTTGACCGATGTCGGGATCCGCCGTGAAATATTCAAAATCCGTATAAACTTTTGCCGTTGCCGCATTGTAATTGCCTGTACCCATATGAACGTAAGGCACAATTCCATCCTCTTCCTGACGCAAAACCATACAGATTTTGGCATGCGTTTTCAAATGCGGAACACCGTAAATCACATGGATATTAGCGTGCTCTAACTCTTTTGCTTTGGCAACGTTGTTTTCTTCGTCAAATCGGGCTTTCAGCTCGATGAGAACGACAACCTGTTTCCCGTTGTCGGCCGCCTCTTTTAAATGTTGGATTATCTTTGATTTTTTATCAACGCGGTAAAGCGTGATTTTGATGGCAATCACGTCCGGATCGATTGACGCCGCCTGAACAAAATCAATCGCGCTGTCAAAACTGTCGTAAGGACGATAAATCAACACATCTTTCTTTTTGATTTTTGAAAAAAGGCTTTCCTTCTTTGAGATGTCCAAATACTTTTTCTTTTTCGAGACAAGCGGTTCATATTTCAGATCCGGCCGATTGATGTCACAAATTTCAGAAACGGAACCCAATCCGACAGGGGATGTCAACGCTTCCACTTGTGATGAGCGCAGTTTCAAATTTTCCATTAAAATTTTCAAAACGCGATCGGACATTTCATTAATTTCAAGTCGAAGCGCCGTTCCAAAATAATTGACGCCCGATTTCTTTTCAATGGATTTCATCAAATTATAATCGCCGTCTTCATCCAGTCCCTAAATCACCGTCGCGGGTGATCCGAAAAGCATGCGCTTCTATAATGGACTGGCCCGGAAAAACCATGTCCAAATGATCAATAATCACATCTTCTACCCACACAAAATTATATTTTCCGGATTTTCCGTTCGCCATATTTTCTTCCGTTTTTCCGGACTTCAAATCTTCTTTGGACGGCACCGGAATCAAGCGTTTGATATTGGACGGAATTTTCAGCCGAATAAAGACGTGACCGTAAAGGGGATCAGAAATCATGACGGCTAAGTTAATGCTTTGGTTTGTAATGTATGGAAACGGCCGGCTCGAATCATATGCAAGCGGCGTCAGCAGCGGAAAGATGTTCTTTTTAAAATATTTGCTTAAATATTCTTTTTGAAAATCTTCCAATTCGGTGTATTCCTGAATGAAAATATTTTGCTTTTTTAATTCGGGAACCAGAATTTCGCTCCAGCATTCCTCTATTTTTTTCAGCATGGACGGCAGTTCGGTATAAATTTTTTGCATTTCCGAATAGGCACGCGCTTCTGTATCCAAAGTCATGCTTTCTTCCAACACGCTTTTATGAACTGTCGGAATGCGAACCATATAAAATTCATCTAAGTTGCTGGCGCAAATCGAAAGGAATCGAATGCGCTCAAGAAGAGGATTGCTTTCGTCTAAGGCTTCTTCCATAACGCGGTCATTAAAGTAAAGCCAACTAAAATCTCGGTCAATATACAAATCGGGGCCTGTCGATTGGACAATGTTTTCAAAATTCGGATTTTGAGAATCGGACGGAGACGACCTGTTCTCATCGGGTCGAGTCGTGTTTGAATTCATAGTTTTTCCATTGAGGTGAATAGAGTATAGGGTGCTTTTTCAGCTGTTTTCGTCTTTTCGTTCTTAACAATACATGCTATATTTGTCACCCATATTTATATGCTCTTTAGATTTCCTTTTGAAAAATTGTCGATGACGGCAGTTTTGAAAAAAGTTGAGAGCGACGCCGAATTTAAGTTTAAAAAAATGTTGTAAATATAATGATAAATAAAAACAAATCCGGATTAAATCTTAAAATTTTTGAAAAAAAAAGGTTTACCCAAAAAAAAGGCTGGGGGAACAGAAATTTTCCCGAAAAATATGGTTGGGAAAACAGAAATTTTCCCGAAAAATATGGTTGGGAAAACAGAAATTTTCCCGAAAAAAATGGTTGGGAAAACAGAAGTTTTCCCGAAAAAAAATATGGATTTATTGCGAAATTTGCACAAAATCAATATTTAGAACGCTGGAGGGCCATGAGGTCTTCCATTGTGAGCTTGCCGCCGTCTTTGAACTTGTCGAAGATGTCTTGCGCATCTTTTTCCTGTTCTTCTCTGTCGACTTTGGTCTTGGCGTCCTTGTCCTTCTTCTTCGCTTTTCCGTTTTCTTTGTCGATGTCACGGATTTCTTTTTGAGCTTCGATGAAGACTTTGTGCTGTTCATCGGCTGCTTCTTGAGCGCGGATGAAATTTTTGTGAGCGACATCGGATTCGGCACGGATTTTGTCGGCTTCTTTAAATGTACCGATCATTTGCTCGTGGAATTCCTGTGCCTGTGCGGCATAGACAGCCAATTGCGCGTGATATTCAGAAGCTTCATCGCGGATGACTTGCGCTTCGTCTAAAACGGCTTTCAAGTCGCTGTTTTCTTCCAGCTGCTTCTTTTTCTCAGCATATTCAATTTCAAGTCCCTTGATTAAAGTGACAAGTTCCTTTTCCTTTTTCGGATTCATCACAGAAGTCTGCTGTTTAAATTCGAGATCATCGATCTGTTTTCGAATTTCTTTGATGGAGGGGCCGACAAGACCGCCTTCTCGTCTGAGTTCGTCAGCTTTTGAAAAAAGGGTGTTTGCACGCGCATTTGTTTCATCGCGGAGTGTTTTGTATTTGCTGACATTGATATTGACTTCATCACGTTTGATTTTTACATCTTGGGCGATAATAATCAATTCTTTCGTTTTATTGTTTAATTCATTTCTTTCGGCAGCGTATTTACTGGCTTCAGTGTTCAACTGATTTCTCTTTTCTTTTGCCTCTTCAGAAATATCTTTCAATTCTGCTTTTCTGGTTTGCAGTTCATTCGTCATGGTTGGTTCCCCCTTCCCGTAAAATATTACGGGGCGGTTACGTTACGCTTTAAGTCCGACTGAGCCGGCTTAAAGAAATTATTACTTGAAATCAAATCCGCTTTTTAAAAAAACGCGCTTTTTGCTTTTTCAATATAATTGTTATTTAATTGCAGCTGATGTATCCGTTATTGACTCAATTACCGGAATGATATTCCGCAAGTCTTTCTCTTTTACAATCGTATCTGCTTGTTCCTGAACGATCGGTTTTGCATTAAATGCAATCGAATATCCTGCTTTTTTAAACATACAGATATCGTTTGCCCCGTCGCCGATGACCATGCATTCTTCATACGGGACACCGGTTTTTTGAACCAGCTCGCCCAATACTTTCTCTTTGGAATTCGTGGTCATTAAAGGCCCGATTGCTTCTCCTGTGAAGCATTCATTTTCAATAATCAAGTGATTTGAATAAACATAATCTATATTCAGCTGCTTTCTGACATCATCTGCAACGATACTGAATCCGCAGGTGACCATTGCCGTTTTTCCGCCGCAGTCATGAATATATTTTATTAATTCGACTGCGCCGGGCATCAATTGAATTTTCTTTATTTCAACCGCTGCTTTTTCAACCGGCAACCCTTTCAAGCAGGCGACGCGCATTTGGAAGGATTCTGTATAATCCATTTTTCCGCTCATAGCCGCTTCGGTTATTTTGGATACTTTTTCTTCAACATTCGCCGCTTTTGCAAGCGTGTCAATAACTTCCGCATCAATCAGCGTGCTGTCCATATCAAACACAAATAATTTGAATGAATGAAGTGCCGGTTTGTTGAAATGAGAAAAGTCCACAGAATCATAACCCTTTCTGCTTTTAGGAGTATAATGTATGTCAAAATCAAACAAACGAATGATAAAATTACAATCGGCAGGTTTGGATTTTTCAAAGAATTTGATGCCGCCCGAGTTCGAAAACTTAAAAAGCGGAATATACATCAAATCGCAATTGTTTTGATGAATAACAGCCATTGCTTTTAAACCTTGTGGATAAATTGGTTTATGAGCAATTAATTTGTCAATGAATGAAAGAAAAGAATAATATCTTAAAAACGCCAAGGATAAAATAATGACCGGAAAATTAGTCACTTTTGAAGGAATCGACGGTTCCGGGAAAAGCACAATGCTTACCCGTCTTCAGACACGTCATGAAAAGAATCCGCTGTCGTCGGCAGGAGTTGTATTTACGCGGGAGCCGACAAAGGAGACGCTGACCGGAAAAGCTGTTTATGCCGCAATCGAAAACAATGTCGATCCGCTGGCTGAGCTGTTTTTATTTTTAGCGGACCATGCCGCGCATATCGCAGAAACCGTTCGCCCCGCACTGCAAAATGGGAATCTGGTCATTTCGGACCGCTATTCCGACAGCCGATGCGCTTATCAAGGCGCAACGCTGGATGCCGGCATTCCAAACGCTTTTGATTTTGTCTGCCGCCTCCACGAACCGTGGACAATCAAACCGGATTTGACTTTCTTTTTTAATATTTCTCCGGAAGTTTCCTGCGAAAGATGCAAAGACCGCGGCGCGCAAACCAAATTCGAACGCGCAGACTTTTTAAAACAAGTCACGGAAAACTTCAAAAAATTAGCGGAAAATGAGCCGGAAAGATTCGTTGTTTTGGACGCCGAAGCTTCTCCGGAAGAAAATGAGCGGCTGATTTTGGAAAATATTCAAAAATTAATAAATAAATAATTTTTAAAACCGAAAAGACGAATTAATCGTCTTCTCTCGCTTTGTATTTTTTGCTTCTGGCCATAAAAAACAGCCAAAGGCCCGTAAAAACAAAGATACAGATGATTCCGACAAGCGACCACATGTGTTTATCGGAAAATCCCATGTACAAAATGAATGTCATTAAGACGGCCAGCACGGCTACAAATACGCCGGTCGAACGCGTCAGCGCTTTTTTGTTGTACAATTCCTGATCTTCTTTGGGAAGCGTATTGTATCCGGAAATTAAGAACGCGCCGCGGCCGCTGAATAAATAAAGCGCCAATAATAACATTAAAAAAGGAATGATGAATCCTAAATATCTGTATTCAAACTCAATCATTCGCTTTCGTCTCCGCCGATTTTATCGAGTTCATTTTCGTCGGCAAATTTAATAAGCGCCTCACCTAAAACACGGGTATGTTTCGGGCTTAAGTTAAACCGCGCTCTTTTTTTGCCGGCCCGCTCTTTTGAGATTTCAACATATTCTTTATCAAAACGCTCGCTTCTTTCAAGAGAAATTGCCATGTACCAGCCGCCTCCCATTTTAATTTCAGCGTAAGCGGTCGGTGTGTCATCACCGACATCTGCGACGACTTCTTCAATTTTCTCGGTTTTTGCCATAACAAGTTCTCCTAATTTTCGTAAGCGATAAACAGTATTTTATTAATAATTACAATAGATTTATTAAATATATGAAGTGAATTTTACTGAATATATGAAACGGTAATCATAAATATTTTTTGACATAATTATAACAAACTGTTTTTAACAAGTTTTTAACAAACTGTTTTTGAAAAAAACGGAAATTGAGAAATCATTTCTGATTTCGAAAATCCCAATGATTCGCATCTCTGACTTTTTGAAGATAAATCGGATCATAGAGAACGTGGCTGTTTCTTTTTTCCCGAAGCTCCGGCTCTTTTCTCATCCGTTTCCATATTTTTTCAAGCGGCTCTTCATTCACATTTCCGTAAGAAAGCGGAATATAAGGATCGGGCCAAACATTTCCGTCTGTTGTGATATGCAGCCAGCGGCGTCCGGCCATTGAGCCGAACATTTCTCCTTCAAAAATCGTATTTGAAAAAATGCGCGGACCGTCCTTGGAAGATGCGTTGACCTTTTTGTACAAATCATTGATTTTCTTGCGGTCGGCATCATTCATCATTCGCTCGCCTTCCAATGTCGGTACAGATTCCCAAATTGAAAATTCATGAACACCTGATTTTTCAGCTAATTTCCAAAGATTTTCCAGCTCCCCCATTCTTTTTTCATCCAAATGAGTTGCCATCGTTACCAAAAGACCGGCATCCAATCCGGTTTGAATGGCCTGCATTGCCTTTTCATAAGCGCCCGAAATTCCGCGTTTGGCATCATGAATGGCGGGGTCGGCGGAATAAATGCTGACCAAAAGCGTCTGAAGTCCCGCTTCTTTAAGCTGCTTTGCTTTTTCAGGAGTGAAATCCAATCCCCATGTGTAAGCCATAACAACCGCCTTTTCCTTGTCAACATAGCGAACATATTCGACAATGTTTTCATTGAGCATAGGGTCTCCTTCCGTAAATGTAATCACAACCGCGCCGGCCAGAAGCGCTTGATCAATCGCCGTTTTTATTTGTGATTCGGACGGATCGGAAACGCTGTCGGCCTTGCCGCCTTTAGCATTTGCTTTTTTGGAATACTTTTCTGCGTTTGCGTTGTGCTTGCGTGTCACTTCAATAGATACGGTTTCCGGTACAAATTTTCTGTAACTTGTTCCGATTTCCGCATTTATCAAGCGTCTGAAAGCAGGGCCCGGAATCGGCGGCAGCCAAGCTGACGGATAGACGGTATCGGCGGTCACTTTTGCGGGTTTTTCCGCCGCCAAATGCTTATTGGCAATAGATAAAAAAGGATCAGCTGCGAACTTAAATATTCCTTTTCCCGCCAATTCAATTTTCCCGTCCGATTTGGGGACGGCGTCAATTGTTAATCCCGACATCTGAAATACATTTACAGGTTCCTGCATCATATCACATCGTTTTCGATTGAAATCGGCTTTGATTGTTTTTAGGATTAATTACTTAATCCGCAAGCTTCATTTGTTTTTTACAAAAGGATATTTACACTTTTTCTGCAAAAGCCAAATATCCCGAAATCTTTTTAATTTTGACATTTAAAGTCTGCCCTTTCGCGGCGCCCGGAACGAAAATTGTAAATTTATCGAACTTGGCGATACCGTCGCCTTTTGAGCCGACCGCTTCAATATTAATTTCGTAAGTGTTTCCTTCTTCAAGTGTAACAACAACTTTGGCGGCTGTTGTCTGTCTCTTCTTGACGGGGCGGTGCGCACCGCAGGCGGAACACTGTAAAATCATAACACGTTCCATTTTGCCGAGCGTTGTGTCCGGACGATTGCATTCGGAACACATAACGTATTCGTCGACATAATTCTGAATATTTGCATCCATCTGATCTCTTGTAAATCTTCCCTGGAAAATAGCACGGCCGCCTTCGAGTTTTCCGGCCGTTCCGAGTTCGCGGGTAAGATATTTCATAACGTGATCGGGATCTCTTCGAAGAACACCGACAATATTTGAAAAGTTGTCTAAAACGGTTGTCTTTCCTTCTGAAAATATTTTTGCTTCGGGGACAACGAAACGCTCATCCGTCGTTTCTTCCTCCGGAAGCTGTTCAATTGCCCGATTCAAAAGTCTTTCGTATTCGTCCATCGTTGATTCCTCTCTGTTTTTTATTTAATTAAATTATCTGAATTTGGATTGTAAAAACACAAGATATTATAAAAGGCTTTACAATTCGGCATTTGCGATGCCGTACGCTACTCGAATAAAGAATTTAAAAAAAGGTAAAATCCGATAAAATCGGATTTCATGAATAATTTGTGTTTGAAAAACGCTTACAAAACCAATTCTGCGCCCTGGTCGATAACGATTCTGACGGGGGTCGGCAGCTTTTGTCCTGCATTTTGGAGTGCTTTCTTAGCCGCAAGGAAATGTTCCTTGTCGATGGAAATGGTAAAGATTTTCTGGAGCGGAACGACACGTGCGGCTGTTCCGACATTTTTACCGAAAGCGCCTCTCATACCGCTTGAAACACGGTCGGCACCGGCGCCGGTGGCCTGTTTGTTTTCTCTGAGAACTTCGTGCGGATAAATTCTCAACTTAATGTGGAAGTTTCCTCTGCCGGCTTTGTTGACCATGTGTCTGTTTGCCGTAATACGGGCTGCTTCCAATGCAGTGTGTCTGATTGCACATTTTTCTTCAACGATCAATGAAAGTTTTACGGGGTAGTCCTGTCTTGTTAAGTTACCCATGTCGTAGTGAATAATCTGAACACCCGGAACACCGCCCATGTATTTTCTTCTTGTGAAGGAGCGCTGTCTGATGTTTCTGTACATACTTGCCGGCTTTCTAACCATAATAATTCTCCGATAAATAAATTTGAAATTTGTTTAATAAATGATGCCGAAAAATAACGGCCACTGCCGCATTAAAAGACATTGAAAAATAATCCGCTGATGCATCAATTGCTTCTCTGGCCATTTCAAAGAAACATCCTATGTATGATGGTTAGCCTCCGACGGCGCGGATTCTTTAAATGGATTTAATCCATTCAATTTGTAACCCCCTAATACATTCAGGGTTTATAAATTTTATTCTTTGAAAATAACAAAAACGATTTTGTTGTTATGCACACTTTTCGAATTCTTTCATGAAGAACATTTATTACGACGGACAACTTTTCAAGGTCTAAATCAACATATAAAAGGTACTTCTATGGACAAAGTTAAACTGTATACATTAAAGAAAGAATCCGTTAACCTGACACCGCTTTTAAGCATAGGGAAAAATGGAATTACGGATTCATCGATTGAAGAGCTTAAAAGGCAATTGAAAGTTAAAAAATTAGTAAAAGTCAGAATTCACGAAAATTCCGGCGAAACAGATGATTTAAAACCGACAGCTGCAGAATTATGTGAAAAATGTAATGCGGCCTTGATTGACATACGCGGAAAAACGGTGACATTGTACAAGCAATAAAAGGATTGAGAAGAATGCTTGATGAAGAATACGCTGATATAACTTATTTTAGCAAAAACGGATTTTTGGAAAAGGAATGCACCAAATGCGGTAAAACCTATTGGACGCGCGACAGTGACAGAAAAACCTGCGGCGATCCCCCCTGTGACCATTACACATTCATCGGAAAGCCGATTTTTTCAAAGCCGATGAATCTCACTGAGATGAGAGAATATTTCCTCCGCTTCTTTGAAGAAAACGGGCACACAAGAATCAGCAGATATCCGGTTGTCGCCCGCTGGAGAGATGATATTTATTTGACAATCGCATCCATTGCGGATTTCCAACCGAACGTCACGTCAGGACTCGTACCGCCGCCGGCAAATCCGCTGACAATTTCTCAGCCGTGTATCCGTCTCAACGATTTGGATTCGGTCGGCCGAACAGGCCGCCATTTGACAACGTTTGAAATGATGGCGCACCACGTTTTCAATTACAAAAATAAAGAAATTTATTGGAAAGACAAAACCATTGAACTTTGCGACAAATTGCTGACAAGCCTCGGCGCCGATGCGACCGATGTCACCTACATTAAAAATCCGTGGGCAGGCGGCGGCAATGCAGGCGCATCCGTTGAAGTCATGGTCGGCGGTTTGGAATTAGCGACGCTTGTGTTCATGAATTTGAAAGAAGCCAAAGACGGCGACATTGAAGTCAAAGGAAAAATGTACAAAAAGATGGAAAATTACATTGTCGACACCGGATACGGTTTAGAGCGTTTTGTTTGGGCTTCTCAGGGAACGCCGACAATTTATGATTCCGTTTTCCCGGATATTGTCCGGCAATTGACAAACATGGCCGGCATTGACCATGAATTAGACGATCCGAAATACGCTGAAATGTTTTCAAAGAATGCGCAATTCGCCGGCATTATGGATGTCAGCGGCAGCGCAAATTTGCTGGAACTCCGAAAACAGGTTGCTGACAGTATCGGTATGGATGTGGAAGAACTTTCCCGCATCATGGATCCGATGGAAAAAATATTCGCCATTGCCGATCACACGCGCTGTTTGACATTTATGCTGATCGACGGCATTATTCCGTCCAACGTAAAGGCCGGATACTTAGCACGCCTCGTGATTCGCCGAACCATTCGAATGCTTGCGGATTTAAATTTGAATGTGCCGCTTTTCGATTTGGTGTCGCTTCATATTGACAGCATGTCTGAATATCCGGAATCGGATGACAACATCAAAATCATTGAAGAAATTTTGGCGCTGGAAGAAGAAAAATACCGCCAAACCATTGAACGCGGCAGAAAAATTATTCAAAAATCTGCCGTCCGTTATCAGGAAAAAGGCGAAAAGCTGCCTCTTGAAGAATTGATGGAAATTTATGACAGCCACGGCATTCCGCCGGAGATTGCTAAAGAAGCGGCGAAAGAAGTCGGCGTCGAAGTCGATTTCCCCGACAATTTCTATTCCCTCATTGCCGATATGCACAGCGAAGCCGGCGACAGAGAAGCAGCTTCCGAATTCAAATATTTGGAAAAAATCGGACGTCTGCCGCCGACAAAGCGGTTTTATTATGATGAACCGGAGCGTATGGAGTTTGAAGCCGTCATATTGGATGCTTTTGATGATTTTGTTGTCTTGGACAACACTTATTTCTATCCGGAAGGCGGCGGCCAGGAAGCCGACCACGGTATGATTATGACCGGCACATTTGTTTATGATGTCATTGACGTCCAAATGTATCAGGGAATTGTGGTTCATAAATTAAATGTGAAAGACAAAGACATGCTGATTAACCGCGGCGATATGGTGATTTGCCAAGTGGATAAAAAGCGCAGAGTGGCACACTCCCGTCATCACACGGCAACGCACATTATTAATGATGCCGCCAGAAAAGTGCTCGGCAGTCACATTTGGCAGGCCGGCGCACAGAAAACAGAAACGCGCGCACGTCTGGACCTGTCTCACTATAAGCATATCACGGAAGAGCTCAATGAAATCGAGCTGATTGCCAACAGAACCGTCATGGAAAATAAAAAAGTCGGTTTTGAAAACATGGAGCGAACCGCTGCCGAGCAAAAATACGGCTTCGGCTTGTACCAGGGCGGCATTCCGCCGGGCAAAATGCTTCGTATCGTTAAAGTCGGTTCAGACATTGAAGCCTGCGGCGGTACGCACTGTTTAAATACAGGCGCGGTCGGTCCGATTAAAATTCTGAAAACCGAACGCATTCAGGACGGTGTGGAACGATTGGAATATGCCGCCGGAGAAGCGGCTGTTATCGCCGGTCAGGAAACAGAAAAATTATTGCAGGATTCTGCGGACATTCTCAGCATTCAGCCGGAAATCTTGCCGGCGACTGTAGATCGTTTCTTTGACGAGTGGAAAGAACTCAAAAAAGAAAACGAAAAGCTGAAAGAAGAAGTTGCAGGCGCCCGAACAATACGTATGCTTCAGAATGCTCAAGATATCAACGGTTTTTCCGTTATTGTTAATGTTTCAAAGGGAGATGATATTGAATCTCTTCGAATGGCAGCCGCCGAGATTTTAAAGACGGATCATGCCGTTGCGATTCTCCTCAGCGAAAACGACGGCGTTAAAGCCGTTGCCGCCTGCGGTAAAAATGCCGTTGCTAAAGGCTTAAAAGCAGGCGAGCTTGTTAAAATCATGTCTGTCGCTGTCGGCGGCGGCGGCGGCGGACGGCCGGACCTTGCCATGGGCGGCGGTCCGAATACAGCCGGAATTCAAAAAGCAAAAGAAGAAGCAACAGACAAAATTAAGCAGATTTTATCCGCTTAATTTTCTTTTTTCGTCTCTTTTTTTCTTTTTTCTTCTTTTTTGAGAGGGGTTTAAATGACGTTTTCTAAAAAGGACGCAGATGCCTGGAATTTAGAATACGTGCATTTAAAATGGGGCGGACTTGCCGAACTTTCTTGGATTCAAAACTATTTGAAAGAGGGCGCTTTTTTGTTAGACGCCGGTTCCGGCGAAGGTCGATATCTGCGTGAATTTTGTTTTCAATATTCATGTGCCGGCATTGATTTGTCCAAAAACGCTCTTTGCCGTTCATTTCAACAAATTGAAAATGCGGCGGAAAAGAAGAAAACAGATTCCTCTTTTATTGTTCCCGACCATTTTGTTTCTAATGTGTTTTCTCTTCCGTTTGCGGATTCTGTTTTTGACGGCGTTTTGTGTTTGGGCGTTTTGCAGCATCTGACGGAAGAAAACAGAAAAAAAACAGCAGAAGAATTATTCAGAGTTTTAAAAGAAGGCGGGCTGCTTTTTTTCGAGGCCTTCGGAGAATCGGATATGAGGTGCAAAGGCGATATTTACCCGCCGGAAAAACCTGAAAACCGTACGTTTTTGCGTCAAAACGGAATTGTTTACCATTATTTCGATGAAAACGAAATCTATTCTCTTTTTGAAAACTGCGGCTTTTCCGTACTTGATATTAAATCTCTGAAAAAAGAAAAGAAATATGACGGGAACAATTTCGTCCGCCATCATTATCGCGCTGTTCTGAAAAAATGATTTTCTGTTTAAAACGAGAAAAAAATTCCGTTTAAAACGAAAAAAAAGATTTCCCGTTTAGAACGGGAAAAGGCTAAAAAGATTCAGTATAATCAACACCAATGCACCGAATGCACCGGTCAATGCGGTAACAAGAATTGTCACGAAATTGAAAAGCGGAACATTGACACCCGGTATCAGCCAGTTTGAAACGATGATTAACAAGAAACCGACAATGATATTAACTGCCAGTTTTTTTACGGACTTCAGACCTCTATACAAAATATAAGCGATAATAATCGCCAGTACAATTAAAATTATGTCTATAAATAATCCGGGAAGAGCCATATGCGTACCTCTTTTTTATTCTAATAATTAATTACAATCGTTTTTGATGTTTTTTAATAATATTAAATCATATATATGCATTACTCTTCCCGATTCGTCTTTTGTCGATATGTTTTCAGCCGACCCATAAGAAAAATCCTTTTAAAATCATGCCGATTCCGACTAAAAATGTGATTAAAGAAAATAAAACTTTGACGTATTTCGGATTGATGCGATGAGACAGTTTGGCGCTTGCCGTTGCCATCAAAACGCCGGGAATGACCAAAGCGGTCCACATGAGCAGATTAATGTACCCCAAAGAGTAAGGCGGAAGCCCGACGGCGTCGATGCCGTTAATGATATAGCTGAGAACGCCGCCGAATGCCGTGAAAATGATTGTGGCGGACGAGGTTCCGACCGCCTGCCGAATCGGCATTTTTATTAAAAATGTGACGAGCGGGATGAGAACAAGACCGCCGCCGATGCCGGTCAGACCGGCTAAAAGACCCATAACCGCCCCGCAGAATGCAAATAAAAACGGATTTCGAGACATTTCGGAATCGCTTTCTTTTTGGCGGGCGGACATGAATTTTAAAGATGCGCCCAAAACAACAATTCCGAAAATAACAGATAAAGAGGCGGCGTGTAAAAAAGAGGCAATATAGGCGCCGAGAAATGAAAATGAAAAGCCGAAAATGCCCATTAAAACGGCTTTATTCCAAAGAACGGTCCCTTTCGTTTTTGAATGACTGTAAGCACTGCTGAACGATGTCGGGAAGGTGAAAAAGAGTGCCGTTGCAATTGAAACTTTTAAAGCGACATCCGGCGGATAACCGATTTGTGTGAGCAGATAAAATTGAAGCGGAACCAATAAGATTGAGCCGCCGATTCCGAGAAGACCGGCAAATGTGCCGGCGGCCGCACCGCCGATAATGAGAGCTGCCAATACCGGAATATAAATTTCGTCCATTTTACTCACTTATTTTTCGTTTTTAATTGCTCAAACATTATTTATTTTCATTTTTAATTAACTTCAAACATTATTTATTTTCATTTTTAATTAACTTCAAACATTATTTATTTTCATTTTTAATTAAC
>JGI994J12354_10001520_pt1 | contig 23408 bp, 37 predicted proteins | sample IntmicLarv3ML3BL_FD_12354 | JGI IMG/M metagenome (IMG submission 12354) | reverse complement strand
CCTATGTTTTACGGCGGAAGTCAGGAGTACGGTCGCCGCGCGGGGACTGAGCCTCTGCCCGCCATTGCCGCCTTTGGCGAGGCGGCGCGCACGGCGGCGCTTGAGCTTGACGTGAATTTCCGCCACGCAACTGCGTTGCGAGAGATAGCCGTTTCAGAGCTTCGCAACCGCATAAAATTTCTGCACTTTATCGGTGAGCCGGATTTGAGCGCGGGTGGGGTGAGCCCGTATATTCTGAGCATTGCACTGCCCGGTTATCACAGTGAGGTGCTGATGACGGCGCTGGAGGCGCACGAGATTTATCTTTCGCGATCGTCGGCGTGTAAAAAGGGAGCGCGAAGTCACGTGCTTGAGGCGATGGGTTTGCCTGCCGAGATTATGGACGGCGCGTTGCGTATCAGTTTTGCGCGCGACACGACGGAACAGGAAATTCGCACGTTTGCCGCCGCGCTTGAGGAGATTTCAAACACGATTTTCACCCGCAAGCCGCGTATTCGTTAGCAAATTTGGGAGGTTTTTTTGATGAACGCTATTGTAACCGGCTCCTCACGCGGAATTGGGGCGGCTATCGCCGCCGCGCTTGAGCGCGATGGATTTGCCGTGCTTCCGCACTCGTCCGCTGTGGCAAACGTCACGGACGCTGAGGAGGTGCGCCGATTTGTGGCACATGTTGGCGCGGTTGATGTGCTTGTGTGTAACGCGGGACGCGCGATGACGGGCGTTTTTCAGGATACGGCTCCGCAGTGGCACGAGCTTTTCGATGTGAATTTCGGCGGCGCGGTCAATTTTATTGACGCGGTTCTGCCTGAAATGATTGCAAAAAAACACGGACGTATCATTCTGATTTCATCCGTTTGGGGCTCTGTCGGGGCGAGCTGCGAAGCGATTTATTCCGCTTCAAAGGCTGCTCTGCAAGGGCTTACAAAATCGCTCGCAAAAGAGCTCGGGCCGTCGGGGATTACGCTAAACTGCGTCGCGCCCGGTGTGATTGATACGCAGATGAATGCGAATTTGAGCTCCGCTGACCTTGCGAACTTGTGTGACTCAACGCCTCTTGGGCGGATTGGTACTCCGAATGACGTTGCGGAGGTTGTATCGTTCCTTGCGTCTGACCGCGCGGCGTTTGTTACGGGGCAGATTATCGGCGTTGACGGTGGATTTGAGGGCTAGGCAAAATATATACGCTTATAATGTTTTGATATAGCAATAAGAAACCCTCCACTTTCGTGGAGGGTTTCTTATTGCTTTTTGTGTTTTTGTTACGCGTCTTTCTCGACAAGCTCGAGAATTGCCATCTCGGCGGCATCACCGCGGCGGGTTCCGATGCGCGTAATGCGCGTATAACCACCGTTGCGGTTTGCGTAGCCGCTCGAAGTCTCTGCAAAGACCTTCGTGACAACATCCTCACGCGTGATGAACGCGAGAGCGCTGCGGCGCGAAGCAAGCGTATTCTTCTTGCCAAGTGTAATCATCTTCTCAGCAAGCGGAGCAATCTCCTTGGCGCGCGTGATGGTCGTTTCCATTCTTCCAAAGTCAAGGAAGTCCGTGACCTGCTGGCGCAACATAGCCTTGCGGATGTCCGTCGGCTTGCCTAATTTGCGTGTTCCGGGCATACTAATATCCCTCCTTAATCATTCTCGCTCGCGAGGGACAGCCCCATCATAGCGAGCTTGTGTACGACTTCCTCAAGCGATTTGCGCCCGAGGTTTCTGACTTTTATCATCTCATCCTCTGTCTTTGAGATGAGGTCCTCAACCGTGTTGATGTTCGCGCGCTTCAAGCAGTTGAAGCTACGGACGGACAGGTCAAGCTCTTCAATCGTCATCTCAAGAACCTTGTCACGCTGCGTTTCCGTCTTTTCAATCACAATACTGCGTCCGCCCGCAACCTCCGAGAGGTCGGTGAACAGCGTGAAATGATCGGAAAGAATCTTTGCGCCTAAGCTCAAAGCGTCGCGCGCCGTCAGCGTTCCATCAGTCCAAACTTCAATCGTCAGTTTGTCGAAGTCCGTCATGTTGCCTACACGCGTATTTTCAACGGCATAGTTGACCTTTTTGACAGGTGTATAGATTGAGTCAATCGGAATTACCCCGATAATCGGCGGCGTGAGTTTATTACGCTCTGCCGTGACGTACCCGCGGCCGTGGTCAAGTGTCATCTCAATCGACAGGCTTGCGTCGGCTGACAGAGTTGCGATATGCAGGTCGGGGTTCAGAACCTCAACCTCGCCATCTGCCATGATGTCGCCTGCCGTGACCTCACGCTCGCCGCGCACATCGATGTACACCGTTTTCGCCTTAGGCGAATGGAGCCGCGCGACAATGCGCTTGATGTTCAGAATAATCTCTGTTACATCCTCTTTAACGCCGGGAATCGTTGAAAACTCATGCTGGATTCCAGCAATTTTAACGTTCGTGACAGCCGTACCCGGCAAGCTCGACAGCAGTATGCGCCGAAGCGAGTTGCCAAGCGTCGTTCCATATCCGCGCTCAAGCGGTTCTACAACATATTTGCCGTAAGTCTCATTCTCCGGAGTTTCGAAGCATTCAATACGCGGCTTTTCGATTTCTACCATATATACATTACCCTCCTTACAATATCCGGCATCGCGCCGGTTTCAGCACTTATCCAATGAGGGTTATCTTTATTTGGAGTATAACTCAACGATGAGGCGCTCTTCGACGGGAATGTCGATATCCTCACGCGCCGGCATGCGCAGGACTTTGCCCTTTAAGGCATTCTTGTCCCGGTCGAGCCAAGAGGGGGAATTGATGATAATCGCATCCTCACCCGTCAGTCTTTTGAACATGACGGACGCGCGGCTCTTCTCACAAACTTCGATAACATCACCAACGCTAATCAGATAGGACGGGATGTTTACGCGCTTGCCGTTTACAAGGAAATGTCCATGCGTAACGGCCTGACGTGCCTGACGGCGCGTCATTGCAAAACCGAGACGATAAACGACATTGTCAAGGCGGCGCTCAAGGAACACCAAAAGCTCTTCACCCGTCTTGCCGGGCGCCTTAACTGCCTTCTCGTAATAGCTGTGGAACTGCTTCTCAAGAACGCCGTACACGAACTTGACCTTCTGCTTCTCGTTCAGCTGCATAGCATAGTCGCTCTGCTTCTTGCGAACGTGTGCCTTCGGGTCACGCATCGTCAGCTTCTTGTCGTATCCCATAAGCGTGGGGGAAATGTCAAGAGCCTTGCAACGTTTTGCAATAGGCTGCATATTTTTTGCCATATATCTCTTCCTCCTATCCTAGACGCGACGTCTTTTCGGCGGACGGCATCCGTTATGCGGTATCGGTGTGACATCCTTGATCATCGTGACTTCAAGTCCTGCGGACTGGAGGGCGCGAATCGCCGCCTCACGTCCCGAGCCGGGACCCTTGACGAACACTTCTACGGTCTTTAAACCATGCTCCATCGCCGCTTTTGCCGCAGTCTCTGCCGCGGTCTGCGCTGCAAACGGAGTGGATTTACGCGAGCCCTTAAAGCCCATCTCACCGGCGGACGCCCACGAAATCGTGTTGCCCGACGTGTCGGTGATTGTAACCAGTGTGTTATTAAAGGAGGACCGGATATGAACGGCTCCTTTTTCGATATTCTTCCGTTCGCGGCGACGCGTACGGGTCTTTTTACCCTTAGGTGCTGCTGCCATTTATACTGTCCCTCCCTTACTTCTTCTTGTTCGCAATCGTACGCTTCGGACCCTTGCGGGTACGGGCGTTCGTCTTCGTGCGCTGTCCACGGACGGGAAGTCCGCGGCGGTGACGCAGTCCGCGATACGAACCAATCTCTGTCAGGCGCTTGATATCAAGCGCGACAGAACGGCGAAGGTCACCCTCCACCATATAGTTTTTGTCAATCGCCTCACGAAGTGCGGTTTCATCCGCCTCTGTAAGGTCTTTTACGCGCGTGTCCGGATTAATTCCGGTCTGCTCGAGGATTTTCTTCGCGCTGGTGCGTCCGATACCGAACACATAGGTAAGCCCGATCTCGATGCGCTTGTCTTTCGGCAAATCAATGCCAGCAATTCTCGCCATATTAGCAACCGGTCCTTTCTATCCTTGTCTCTGCTTATGCTTCGGGTTTTCGCAAATTACCATAACTCTGCCTTTGCGGCGAATAATTTTGCATTTTTCGCACATCGGCTTTACTGACGGTCTGACTTTCATAATCTTATGCCATTCCTTTCTTGCGGGAATTGCACTAACAGTGCAATTCCGATATTGAAAGCGGAACTTTCAATGTAAATCTTTATTCGTCCTTAGGGGGCTGTCGCACACCCTTACTTACTGCGCCATGTAATCCTGCCGCGAGTTAAATCGTACGGTGACATCTGCACCGTGACCTTGTCACCCGGCAATATTTTAATAAAATTCATGCGGAGCTTACCGGAGATATGTGCCAATATCGTGTGACCGTTTCCGATGTCTACCTGAAACATTGTGTTCGGCAGCGATTCGACTACGACACCCTCGAGCTCAATCATGTCCTCTTTAGCCAATGGTCATACCTCCTTCCGATTCCTCCGCCTCGCCGGCGTAGTCTGAAAGACCGCGGCGCAGGTCGGCGTTAGTAACCTTTTCTCCACTTTTCAATTTCTCAACAGCGCGTGAAGCGGATTGTCCGACACGCTCCGTATGTTTTAGCTTCTTTCGCTTCGGTTTTTCGATTCTTCGCCCGCGTCCGTCGGCGAGTAATACATACTCACCATCAAACCCGATTACGAAGAACAACTTACCCTCATCCCGTCCGTTAACCGAACGTACGATGTCCGCGAGCTCGTAACAGTCCGCCGGCATTGCCGGTATAGTTTGTTTCGGTGTCATATTCATACCGCCTCGCAAACTGTAAGTATCTCCGGCTCACCATTCGTTATCAAAACGGTGTTTTCAAAATGCGCCGAGAGACTTCCGTCCTTTGTCACGACCGTCCACCCGTCAGGCAACACGCGAATCGCTGCCCCTCCGGCGTTAATCATCGGCTCGATACAAAGCACCATCCCGGGGACAAGCCGCGGGTCGGCTCCGCGGCGAGGAGTCTGAATATAATTCGGAACCTCGGGCGCTTCATGCATCTTTGTGCCGATACCGTGACCGACATATTCGCGGACTACGGAAAATCCGTTTTGCTCCGCATACTTTTGAACTGCACGCGAGATATCGGAAATCCGATACCCGGGCTTGGCATACGCCAAACCGGCATAGAAGCTATCACGCGTTACACTGACGAGCTTTTGCGCTTCATCAGTTCCCTGCCCGACGATAAAGGTCGCCGCGCAATCTCCGAACCAGCCGTTTTTCTCAACTCCGACATCTACGCTGACAATGTCACCGTCGCGCAGCACTCGCGAGCCGGGAATACCATGTATAATCTCGTCATTTATCGAAATGCACGTACTGTTCGGGAACCCGTTGTATCCGAGGAAGGCAGGTTTACCTCCCTCAGAAACTATAAATTCTTTTACTGCTTTGTCGATTTTTTGGGTTGTAGTGCCGGCGATTACCAGTTCCCCTGCCAAAGCACGGGCAGCCGCGGTAATTTTTCCCGCCTGACGCATTAGCTCTATTTCCAAGGAGGTTTTGAGTTTAACCATACTCAAATTCCCAGAGCCTCACAGATAACCTTGGTGGTTGCCTCAATTCCGGGGAGATTATCCACCATTTTGAGCTTGCCGCGCTCCGCATAAAAATCCTTCAGCGGCTCAGTCTCACGATGATACACAGCAAGGCGGTTCTTGACCGTCTCCGGCATATCGTCCTTACGAATTGTCAGCTGATGTGAGCACACATCGCAGACATCTTCGACTTTCGGAGGTGCGGAATCAACGTGATACGTTGCACCACAATCCGTGCATGAACGACGGCCGCCCATTCGCGCGATAATCTCATCATCAGAGATTTCTATCGACAGCGCGACTTCTACCGCAATACCGTTTTTCTCAAGCGCTTCCGCCTGAACAATCGTTCGCGGCATGCCGTCCAAAATATAACCATTTGCGCAATCGGGCTCTGCCATACGCTCTTGCATGACACCGATTATTACCTCGTCCGGAACTAGGTCGCCCGCGTCCATAAAGGCTTTCGCCTTTAATCCGACAGGTGTTTCGTTCTTGACTGCTGCGCGCAAAATGTTGCCCGTTGATATAGTCGGAATGCCAAGTTTTTTCGAGATGACATCCGCCTGTGTGCCCTTGCCTGCGCCGGGCGCACCGAGTAGAACCAGTTTCATCTACCTCGCCCTCCTTTATTCAAGGAAGCCCTTGTAGTGACGCATTAACATCTGCGACTCGAGCTGTTTCATCGTCTCAAGTGCGACAGAGATTACGATGATGATACTCGTTCCGCCGAGGCTGATACCGCTTGCGGCGGCAGACGGCGAAAAGTGAGCAATCATAATCGGCGCAATCGCGATAACCGCGAGATAAATAGCACCGAACAGTGTAATCTTTGTCAGAACGCGGGTGATAAAGTCGCTCGTCGGACGTCCTGCGCGGAATCCGGGAATAAAACCGCCGTTCTTTTTCAAGTTGTTGGCAATTTCAATCGGATTAAACTGAATCGTCGAATAGAAGTACGAGAAGAACACGATAAGACCGAAGTAAACAGCCATATACAGCCAGCTCGTCTGTCCGAAGATAGTGTTTACCCAACTTTCAGGACGGCTCAAGCTCGGGACGAACGCTGCGATTGTCGCGGGAATCGACGCGATAGACTGAGCGAAGATGACCGGCATAACGCCGCTCATATTGACCTTCATCGGCAGGTGCGTGGACTGTCCGCCGTACATCTTACGACCGACAACACGCTTTGAATACTGAATCGGTATACGCCGCTCAGAATTCGTTACGATGATGATAAGAACCATAATCGCAAGCGCGCCGAGGAGCATCAGCGCAGCAATCCACCACGGGAGGTGCGAGGGATCCGCGGCAGGCAGCGCAACGCGCGTAATCGCACTTCCAATCTGAGCCGGGAAGCGCGAGATGATGCTTACGAACAGGATAATCGAAATACCGTTACCAATACCGAACTCTGTAATCTGCTCGCCCATCCACATAAGAAGCGTGGAACCGGCGACAAACGACGCGACGATGATAGCGGCAGGCAAAAAGCCCGATGCTCCGGCAGAGAGGAAGCTCTGACCGCCGGCGCCTGTCCTGATAATCGTATAATATCCATATCCCTGAAGGACACCGATAGCAATCGCGGCATAACGCGTGACGCGCTCCATCTTCTTTTTGCCCTCTTCGCCGCCCTCTTTCTGGAGACGCTCAAGAGCGGGAATTGCAATCGTCAGAAGCTGGATAATAATGCTCGCGTTGATGTACGGTTGAATGGAAAGCGCGAATATCGAGGCACGCTCAAGCGCGGAGCCCGACATTGTATTGAGCAGTCCGAGAATCGTTCCGTTATTGCTCGTAAAATACTCGCGGAGCAACGCCGTCTCGATATACGGTACTGTGACTGCGTTACCGAGGCGGTAAAGCAGTACGAAGAACAGTGTAAAAATAAGTTTCTTTCTGATTTCTTCGATTTTCCATGCGTTTCGGAGCGTTTGGAGCACCTAAACCACCTCAGCCTTTCCCCCGGCCGCTTCAATTTTTGCTTTAGCCGACTCGGAGAAAGCCGACACTTTGACCGTCAATTTTTTCGTGATTTCACCGTTTCCGAGAACCTTTACGCCATACTGGCACTTAGAAAGGATACCCTCAGAAAGCAGCGCTTCTGCATCAACCGTCGCACCGTCCGGAAAACGGTCGAGGTCACGAATGTTAATTGCCTCCAACGGCTTTGCGAAAATGTTGTTAAAGCCGCGCTTCGGAACACGACGCGCTAAGGGCATCTGGCCGCCTTCGAACCCGACGCGAACGCCGCCGCCCGAACGTGCCTTCTGACCCTTATGACCGCGACCTGCGGTCTTTCCGTTACCCGTACCATGACCTCTGCCGCGACGCTTTGAAACGTGCGTAGAGCCAGCCGCGGGTGAAAGCTCGTGAATCTGCATTTCTCAGTTCCCTCCTTATGCTTCCGTCACGGTGACAAGATACTTAATCTGGTGAATCTTGCCGCGTGTGCAAGCGTTGTCCGGCTGAACCGTCTCAGACCCGATTTTCTTCAAACCGAGGGATTCCGCCGTTTGCTTGTGCTTGACGAGCCTGCCGTTGAGGCTTTTTACAAGCGTAATCTTTAAGTTAGCCATAACAGCAACCTCCTTATAATTCTTCTACCGTTTTGCCGCGGATTGCCGCGACCTGAGCCGCATCGCGCAGCGAACGCAGACCGACCATCGTGGCAGCAACTACGTTCTGCGGATTGTTAGAGCGCAGGCACTTCGTACGAATGTCCGAAATACCGGCAGCCTCAACGACGGCACGAACCGCACCGCCCGCGATAACACCGGTTCCCGGAGGAGCCGGCTTGAGCATGACGCGTCCTGCACCGAATGCGCCGATGACCTCATGCGGAATCGTTGTTCCCGAGCGTGTAATCGTGACGACATTCTTTTTTGCATCGTCGATACCCTTACGGATAGCTTCCGAAACTTCGCCCGCCTTGCCGAGTCCGAAGCCGACGCGGCCTTTGCCGTCGCCAACTACGCACAGGGCTGCGAACTTAAAGATACGTCCGCCCTTAACCGTTTTTGAAACACGGTTGAGAGAAACCACTTTCTCTGTAAATTCCGGCGGCGCTTCCTCGCGGCGGTTGTCGCGGCGATTATCGCGGCGGTTGTTATTGTTATTATCGTATGCCATTTTAGTGTTTCCTCCCTCCGTTAAAACTCGAGGCCGCCCTCACGGGCTCCCTCTGCAAGCTCTGCGACACGTCCGTGATAGACATAGCCGCCACGGTCAAAAACGACCGATGTAATGCCTTTCGCCTTGCCGCGCTCGCCAATCATAAGACCGACTTTCTTCGCGGCTTCCTTGTTTCCGCCACCCTCGAAGCCTTTTTCAACGCTGGACGCGGTGACAATCGTGACACCGGCAACATCGTCAATCAGCTGCGCGTAGATGTTATTCGCACTGCGGAAAACGTTCAGACGCGGACGCTCCGGCGTGCCGGAAATCTTACCGCGAACTCTCTTATGGCGCTTTAAACGCTGCTCGTTCGTATTGGGTTTTTTAACCATTTTTCAGCACACCTCCCTTATTTCGCGCCGGTCTTGCCTTCTTTACGGCGAACGACCTCATCAACATATTTAATGCCCTTGCCCTTATACGGCTCCGGCGGTCTCTTCTTGCGGACATCTGCGGCAAACTGGCCAACTGCCTGCTTGTCGATTCCCGCAATAATAATCTTGTTCGGACCGGGAACTTCAATCGTGATACCGTCAATCTCCTCAACGACAATCTGATGTGAGAAGCCCAGATTCATAACAAGCTTTTTGCCTTCCTTGGCGACACGATAACCGACACCGTTGACATCAAGCTCTTTCTTGAAGCCATCCGTTACGCCAACAATCATATTGGAAATCAGCGTACGGGAAAGCCCATGCATAGAGCGATGAACCGGTATATCGGATTCGCGCGTAACATTAATGGTATCCCCTTCGACCTTTACGGTGACTTCGGGACGAATTGTGCGCATAAGCTCACCCTTCGGACCCTTAACCGTGATGACGTTGCCATCTGCGATGGCAACTGTGACACCGGCCGGAATTGCAATGGGGGTTCTTCCTATTCTAGACATATCAACTTCCCCCTTACCACACGAACGCAAGGACTTCGCCGCCGACGTTCAAGGCGCGAGCCTTCTTGTCGGTCATGATGCCCTTCGACGTGGAAATGATCGCGATACCGAGTCCGCGAAGCACCTTCGGAAGCTCACTCGCACCGGCATAGACGCGGAGGCCGGGCTTTGAAACGCGGCGGAGTCCTGCGATAGAGTGGATGTTTCCGTTGTATTTGAGCGTAACTTTGATGATTCCCTGAACACCGTCGCTCACTATCTGATAGTTCTTGATGTAGCCTTCTTCGAGCAGAATCTCCGTAATCGCCTTTTTCATGTTAGACGCGGGGATGTCAACCGTCGAATGCTTTGCCGTGCCTGCGTTACGAATACGCGTCAACAGGTCGGCAATAGGATCTGTAACCTGCATTGGATTTCCTCCTTAATTTGTTACGATACTGAGCTAACCGAAGTTTCTCAGCTTCGTTTACGCGGCGAAGTCCCGGCATGCGCCGACTTCTCGCCGTCGTGCGTGGGTTAGTTGTTTTGCACTCCCTTTCCTGCAATCAGTCGAAATTTCAGCTAACTGCCTTGCCCTATAATCGTAGGCAAGAGTGCGAAGCTTGAACGGCAAAACCGTTCGCGCGGGTGTATCATTTTTGCGTTAGGCGACGGCGAACTGGCGAAGACAGTGCGAAAGCACGGCAAGCCGGCTCGCCTAAGCATGACGCGAAAATTACCAGGATGCTTTGCGAACTCCCGGAATCTGACCTTTATAGGCAAGGTTGCGGAAACAAATACGGCAAACGCCGTAATCGCGGAGGTAGGAATGCGGACGACCGCAGATTTTGCAACGGTTATACGCACGGGACGAGAATTTCGCCTCGCGCTGTTGCTTGAGTATCATAGACTTCTTAGCCATTTATTCTCTCCCCTTTCCTATGCTGTGATGAACGGCGCGCCGAGTCCGGACAAAAGCTCGCGAGCCTCCTCATCCGTGTTGGCGGTCGTGCAGATGATGATGTCCATTCCGCGGATTTTTTCGACCTTATCATAGTCGATTTCCGGGAAAATCAGCTGCTCCTTAATACCGAGGGCGTAGTTGCCGCGGCCGTCGAAGCTGTTCGCCGAGATACCGCGGAAGTCGCGGACACGCGGCAGAGCAACATTGAACAGACGGTCAAGGAACTCCCACATTTTATCGGCACGCAGCGTAACCTTTACGCCGACTGCCATTCCCTCACGGAGCTTAAAGTTTGCGACGGACTTGCGAGCCTTCGTGATGACTGCCTTCTGTCCTGTAATCTGCGAAATCTCGCGGACGATTGCGTCAATCGCTTTCGCGTTGTCGCGTGCATCGCCGGCGCCGACATTGATGACAACCTTGTCGAGCTTCGGAACTTGCATGACGCTCTTATACTCGAACTTCTTCATAAGTGCGGGCGCGACGTCAGCTTTATACTTTTCTTGCATTCTTGGCATTATAAACGTCCTCCCTTACTTATATTTCCGCGTTGCATTTCTTGCAAACGCGAACCTTGGTGCCGTCAGCCTTAATCAGGTGCGCGGTACGGGTCGGCTTGTCGCACTTCGGGCAGACGCGCATAACCTTTGCCGCATAAATCGGGGTCTCTTTCTTGATGATTCCGCCCTCTTCACCCTGTTGACGCGGCTTCTGATGACGCTTTGCTACATTAATGCCCTCAACAATCAGCTTGCCTGCCTTCGGGTTGGCGTAAATCACCTTGCCCGTCTTGCCCTTGTCCTTACCGGACAGCACAATAACGGTATCGTTAGTTTTAATATTCATTCTTCGGTCCTCCTATATGACTTCCGGAGCCAGCGAGAGGATTTTCATGTAATCCTTATCGCGCAGCTCGCGCGCCACGGGTCCGAAGATGCGGGTGCCGCGCGGGTTTTTATCCTCACGAATCAGCACTGCCGCGTTCTCGTCGAAGCGAACATATGTTCCGTCCTGACGGTGTAAACCGTGGGCGGAGCGGACGATGACTGCTCTTACAACCTCGCCCTTCTTTACGGTTCCGCCTGGAGCGGCCTTACGGACAGATGCAACAATGACATCTCCGATGTTTCCGTACTTGCGCTTCGAGCCGCCAAGGACACGTATGCACTTGATCTCTTTTGCGCCGGTATTGTCGGCGACCTTGAGGTACGATTCCTGCTGTATCATTTTTCGTCGCCTCCCTTACTTCGCTTTTTCGAGGATCTCGACGAGACGCCAGCGCTTATCCTTCGACAGCGGACGCGTTTCCATAACGCGAACGCGGTCGCCGATGCCGCATGCATTCTCCTCGTCGTGAGCCTTCAGCTTATACGTACGTTTAATGATTTTGTTATAGAGGGGGTGCGCAACGCGGTCCTCAACCGCAACAACTATTGTCTTGTCCATCTTGTCGGATACTACTTTACCGACACGCGTCTTGCGCGAGGACGTTCTGATTTCACTCATATTCTATCCCTCCTACAGTCCGAGCTGCCGCTGGCGAATTACAGTCTTGATCCGGGCAATATCGCGCTTTGTCTCTGCGATTTTTATCGGGTTGTCAAGTTGATTCGTCGCATGCTGCATACGAAGGAAGAACAAATCCTTTTTAAGATCCGTCAGCTTCTCGTTCAGAGCCTTCTCGTCGAGCTTAATAACTTCTGCAGCCTTCATTATTCACCGCCTACTTCCGTAGCGACAGGCTTTGCAACAGCCTTCACCACACCTGCGCCGACCGCGGGTTGATCCGGGTTCTCACGCTTAATGAACTTCGTCTTGCACGGAAGCTTATGCGCCGCAAGGCGGATAGCCTCACGCGCGACCTCTTCCGAAACGCCGGCAATCTCAAAAAGGACACGGCCGGGCTTTACAACGGCAACCCAGTAATCGGGCGAGCCTTTACCGGAGCCCATTCGGGTTTCAGCCGGCTTTGACGTAACGGGCTTGTCAGGGAAAATCTTAATCCAAACCTTACCGCCACGCTTTGTATAACGCGTCATTGCAATACGCGCTGCCTCGATCTGATTCGAGGTAATCCAGCAAGGCTCCGTCGCCTGAAGACCGAAATCGCCGTTGGAAACGAAGTTTCCGCGTGTGGCGACGCCCTTCATGCGTCCACGGTGCTGCTTGCGGTGTTTAACTCTCTTCGGTAAAAGCATTATTCGTTACCTCCTTCTGAGGGTGCAGAAGCCGCCGGTGCTGCGGGAGCCGCCGGTGCTGCTGCTCTCGGAGCCGGGTTAGCCGTGCGCGGGTTGTTGCCCTGATAACCGCCTGTACGGTTGCCACCCTGATAACCGCCGGTGCGATTTCCGCCCTGACCGCCGCCTTGGTAGCCGCCGGAACGGTTGCCGCCCTGATATCCGCCGCCGGAGCGGTTTCCACCACGGTTGTCACGATATCCGCCGCCACGGTTTCCGCCGCGGTTGTCGCGCTCACGGCGATCACGCGGGGGCTTGGAGGTATCCATCGTACGCGGTGTGGTGCGGAGCGTCTGCGAGAGAACCTCACCATTGTAAATCCAAACTTTTACGCCGATACGACCGTATGTGGTCGCCGCCTCGGCGAAGCCGTAGTCGATATCCGCACGGAGTGTCTGAAGCGGAATTGTACCCTCATGATACATCTCGCTACGGGCAATTTCCGCGCCGCCGAGACGACCCGAAACCATAACCTTAATACCGCGAACGCCGAGCTTCATCGCGCGGCCCATCGCGTTTTTCATCGCGCGGCGGAAGCCGATACGCTTCTCAAGACGCTGTGCGATGTTCTCAGCAACGAGCTGAGCGTTGGAGTCCGCATTACGAACCTCGACAATCGAGATTGCAACGGGCTTGCCAAATTTTGCCTCGACCTTGGCGCGAAGCGCCTCAATCTCGGTTCCGCCCTTTCCGATGATAACACCGGGGCGTGCGCAGTGAATGAAAATCTTGATTTTCGTGCTGTCGCGCTCAATCTCAATCTTTGGGATACCGGCAGAGAAGAGAAGGCTCTTCAGATACTCACGGATTTTATAGTCCTCGACAATCAGGTCGCCGACTTTGTCCGCACGAGCATACCAGCGGGAATCCCAGTCTTTAATAACGCCGACTCGGAAGCCGTGCGGGTGTACTTTCTGACCCATTTAAGATTCCCTCCTTACTCTTTCTCCGTCACGATGACGGTAATGTGTGATGTGCGCTTATTGATACGGAAGCCGCGACCCTGGGCACGCGGTCTCATACGCTTGATAATCGGTCCGCCGTTTGCATACGTCTCACTAATATAGAGCTTATCGGGATCCATTGCGAAGTTATTCTCCGCATTGGCGACGGCACTCTTAATCAGCTTGATGACAAGCTCGCTTGCGGCCTTCGGCGTCGCGTTAAGAAGCGCGATAGCCGTTTTTGTGTCCTTGCCTCGAATGAGGTCACAGACGATTTTTACCTTACGCGGCGAAATGCGTGCGTAATTCAGCTGTGCCTTGGCACTTGTTTGTGTTGCCATTATCAGTCTGTCCCTCCTTACTTCGTTTTACCGCCCGAGTGACCCCGGAACGTTCTTGTCGGCGCAAATTCGCCGAGCTTATGTCCGACCATATCCTCAGTAACATAGACCGGGACGTGGCGGCGACCGTCGTGGACGGCAATCGTGTGACCGACGAATGTCGGGAAGATTGTCGTGGCACGCGACCAAGTTTTAAGCACCTTCTTCTCGCCTGCGGCGTTCATCGCGTCAACGCGCTTCAACAACTCCGGCGCGGCGAAGGGACCTTTTTTAACACTTCTGCTCATTAATCAATACCCTCCTATTTACCACCGCGACGCTTGACGATGAACTTATTGGTACGGTTCTTCGCCTTACGCGTCTTATAGCCGAGTGCCGGCTTACCCCACGGCGTGACGGGGCCGGGACGTCCAACAGGGCTCTTGCCCTCACCACCGCCGTGCGGGTGGTCGTTCGGGTTCATAACAGAGCCGCGGACCGTCGGGCGGATGCCCATATGACGTTTACGTCCTGCTTTACCGATTTTGATGTTGGAGTGATCGGCATTGCCGACCTGTCCGATTGTTGCCTTGCAACCGATACGAATCAGGCGATACTCACCGGACGGCATACGAATCTGCGCAAGCGCGCCTTCCTTTGCCATCAGCTGAGCTGCCGTACCGGCACTGCGGACGAGCTGTCCGCCCTTGCCGGGATACATCTCGATATTATGGATAATCGTACCGACGGGAATCGACGAAATCGAAAGCGCGTTACCCGGCTTGATGTCAGCCGACTCGCTTGCGATGACGGTGTCGCCCTTCGACAGACCTACAGGAGCGAGGATGTAACGACGCTCGCCATCGGTGTACTCAATCAGAGCAATAAATGCAGAGCGGTTCGGGTCGTACTCTAAACGGAGCACTTCGCCCGGGATATCCATCTTGTCACGCTTGAAGTCGATGATACGATACTTCTGACGGTTGCCGCCGCCCTTATGGCGAACGGTGATACGACCGTAGCTGTTGCGACCGGAGTGCTTTTTCTTAACCTCGGTCAGTTTCTTTTCAGGTTTTGCCCTCTTGTCAACTCCCTCGAAGCCGGAGACGGACATATGACGTCTTGACGGAGTGGTGGGCTTAAAGCTTTTAACAGGCATTATTCTCTATCCCCCTTATACCATTCCCTCGAAGAACTCAATCGTCTTCGATTCCGGAGTTAAGCGGACAACCGCTTTCTTCCAATTCTTACGCGCACCCTCAGGGTAGCGCCCGCTGCGTTTTACTTTACCCTTCATATTAAGGGTTGTGACCTTTTCGACCTTTACGCTGAAGATTTCCTCAATCGCCTTCTTGATTTCAATCTTGTTGGCGGAGGGGAGAACCTCAAATACGTATTTTTGAAGGTCAACTGCCTCCATCGACTGCTCCGTGATGATCGGGCGGACGATGATATCGTATGCTGTTCTCATTACGCATACACCTCCTCAATCACGGCAAGCGCCGCCTTGTCAACGATCAGCGCGCCGCCGTTGACGATGTCGTACGTAGACAGAATGTTCGCAATCGTCGTCTTAATGCCCGGAAGGTTCCGTGCAGACTTGACGATGATGGGGTCAACATTCTCTGTGACGACATATGCCTTGCCCGTAACGCCGAGCTTTGAAAGAAACGCCGCGAAATCCTTCGTCTTGATTGCGTCAAGCTTCAAACCCTCAATAACATAGACCTGCGAATCCAGAACCTTCTGGCTGAGCGCAGATTTAAGTGCGAGACGGCGGAACTTCTTGTTCAGGCTGTAGCTGTAGTCACGCGGCTTCGGCGCAAACGCCACACCACCGTGTGTCCACTGCGGAGCACGGGTCGAACCCTGACGGGCACGGCCGGAGCCCTTTTGGCGCCACGGCTTAATGCCGCCGCCTGCAACCTCAGCACGCGTTAGCGCGGACTGGGTTCCCTGACGCTTGTTCGCGAGGTGGTTCTTGACCGCCTCGTGCAGCGCAGGAATATTCGGCTCAATACCGAAAATTGCGTCGGAGAGCTGGACTTCGCCTTTTGCCTCGCCCGACATACCGTAAACTTTAACTGTAGGCATCGTTATCTCTCCTCCTTACTTGTTTTTTACAGTGTTCTTAATGAACACGACAGAGCCCTTCGGGCCGGGAACTGCGCCGCGAACGGCAATAATGTTCAGCTCGGTATCGATTTTAACGATCTCGAGGTTCTGAATCGTAATCTGCTCGGCTCCCATGTGACCGGCGCCGATTTTGCCCTTGAAGATACGGGACGGGTCAGTACCCGAACCCATAGAACCCGCGTGACGGTGGACAGGTCCACCACCGTGGCTCATCGGTGTGCGGCGAGCGCCGTGGCGCTTGATAACACCCGCGAAACCTTTACCTTTGCTGGTTCCGGTGACGTCGACATAGTCGCCCTCAGCGAACGTGTCCGCTGTGATGACATCGCCGATATTTAGCGCGTCGCAATCCTCAAGCTTAAACTCCTTGAGGTGACGCTGCGGGGCAACGCCCGCCTTTTTGAGGTGTCCATTTTCAGGCTTGGAGAGGCGCTTCTCAGCGACTTCCTCAAATCCGAGCTGAACGGCGGAATAGCCATCCTTGTCCGGAACCTTTTTCTGAACAACGACGCAGGGACCTGCTTCGAGAACCGTGACGGGAATTGCGTGTCCGGCTTCGTCAAAGATTTGCGTCATTCCGGCCTTGCGGCCGATGATTGCTTTGACCATTTCGGTTTTCTCCTTCATATTCAGGTTATTGGTTGACGCTTATCGCGCCAACATGACCAATCACACAACGGCGCGCGACACAGTACGAGCCGCTGTTAATTGCATGAGGTTTTGAGCTCTCGCTCAGTGCTTGTGGTTTAGAGTTTGATTTCAATCTCGACGCCGGCGGGAAGTTCAAGACTCATAAGGGACTCGACCGTCTTCTGCGTCGGATTTAGGATATCAATGAGGCGTTTGTGCGTAAGGCGCTCAAACTGCTCACGTGCATCCTTATACTTGTGAACTGCGCGGAGAATCGTGATGATTTCCTTCTGCGTCGGAAGCGGAATCGGACCGGAAACCTTAGCGCCTGTGCGCTTGCCGGTTTCGACAATCTGACCTGCTGCGACGTCAATGAGCTGGTGGTCGTATGCTTTGAGTCTGATGCGGATTTTCTTGTTTCCTGCTGCCATAAGTAAATTCCCCTTTGGTAAAAAATTATTGGGGGACAGTGAGTTTTTCGTAAACGCCGCCGTGTGTATCACTCGCCTTGGTTAAATTCGCCGGACAATCCGAAGATTAAACCGGCAAAAATGCAAGAGCGCGATATACACAGTATCGCCGCCGCCCGAATTTCCCAGCCGCCCGATTACACAGCCGCCTTGCAGCGCAAGGCTTGACTGCCGGACTACCACTCCCCGAAAGTTACCGGCAAAAGCCGCAATCTCCCGGATCAACGCGTGCCGCTTTTCATATAAAAAAGGGCGCAAAAGCCCTCTCGTAAATGGAAAGCCTTTGAATTATACACGTTTGCACCACGCTTGTCAACACTTTTCACAAAGTTTTTTACACTTTTTTGTGCAATCACAACGATATTTGCTCTGCGCCTCAATTTCCCGCGCCGCCGCGGTAGAGGCTCCGCCACACGTTCTTGTGGTGCGTTTCCAAAAATTGCTTGCTTTCTTACTATATAATGTGTTATGATGGGGTTGATACATTAAAATAACAAATTACGTGAAATGGAGCAATATTATGACCGCCAACGAGCTAAAACTCGTATTCCCGACAGCGGCGCACGAGCCTGCGGTGTGGGCGTTCCGGCAGAAGCACTTCGACAATGGTGAGGCTCGAATCAACGGCAGCAGCGCACTGCACAGCTACGACAGCTACGCCAAATGGCTCGCAGATGCGGAGAGTGACCTGACAACGTCAAAGCCTGGCTGGGTCTGCGCCACGATATACCTCGCAATGCTCGGCGACATGGTCGTCGGCATGATTCAAATCCGGCACGAGCTCAATGAGCACTTGTCGCAGGTCGGCGGACACATCGGGTACAGTATCGCTCCGTCACTGCGCGGGCGCGGATACGGCTCGCGGCAACTCGCTCTTGCGGCTCGACAAGGCGCGCGAGATGGTATTTCGCCGCGTGATGATAACGTGTAACGAGGACAATGTTGCCTCAGCACGGACAATCATAAAAAACGGCGGCGTTTTCGACAGCAACTTCGTTGAGGAGGACGGTAATGTCGTCCAACGCTATTGGATTGAGCTATAACTATACATTATAATACATCACACGAAAGGAGCGCGATGTACTATGCCCATAAAAATACAGGACGGACTCCCCGCGCAGGAAATTCTTGAGAATGAGAACATTTTCGTAATGACAGAGCATCGCGCGATTCATCAGGATATTCGCCCGTTGCGCCTGCTGATTCTAAACCTAATGCCCACGAAAATCGTGACTGAGACACAGCTTTTGCGCAAGCTGTCAAACACGCCTCTGCAAATTGAGGTCGAGTTTTTGCAGGTCACAAGTCACGTCTCAAAAAACACGGACAAATCACATTTAGAGACGTTTTATAAGACATTTGCGGACGTGCGCGACTCCCACTTTGACGGGCTTATTGTCACCGGCGCGCCCGTTGAGCAACTCGAATTCGCGGAGGTTGACTATTGGGACGAGCTGTGCGAGATTCTCGACTGGGCGGATTTAAACGTCCACTCGACATTACACATCTGCTGGGGAGCGCAAGCCGCGCTATTCCACCGTTACGGAGTGCAAAAGCGAGAGCTTCTGAAGAAGCTCTCCGGCGTTTACACGAATCATGTATTAAAGCCGACGTCGCCGCTGTTTCGCGGGTTTGATGATTACTTCACGGCTCCGCACTCGCGTTATACGGAGGTCGTGCCGGAGGATATCCTCGCCTGCCCGGATTTAGAGCTTTTGGCAGATTCCGAGCAGGCGGGCGTGTTCGCCGTCAAGAGTGAGGACAGCCGCCGCTTTTACATAATGGGTCACCCGGAGTACGACGCGGAAACGCTGTCGCTGGAGTACTTCCGCGATGTCTCCACGGGTATCAACCCCGATATCCCCGCCGATTATTTTGAGGATAACGACCCGACTAAGCCGCCGCGAAGCACGTGGCGCAGTGCGGCACAGTTGCTGTACACGAACTGGTTGAATTATTACGTTTACCAGTCCACACCGTTCGCGCTCGGGCGGGAATAGGCGCTCGTATGCAAATAAGAGAATGTACTACTGCAGATGTGCCGTTATTAGCTGAACTGAATCAGCAACTTGTCGAAGATGAACGTGCTGAATCCAACTTGGATTTATCTCAGTTATCAAATCGAATGAATGGCTTCATCGCCGCGGAATACAAAGCGTTCCTCTTCTCTGAGGGCGATACAACTATCGGTTATGCGCTGTGCGATTTGGCGCGCGAACCCGTTTATCTGCGGCACTTCTTCATTTGCCGCGGCGAGCGGCGCAAAGGATATGGCGGGCAGGCAATTCGCACTCTGCTTGACCATCTTAACATTCAGAAAATCGACATTGAGGTATATACTTGGAATGACAGAGGCATTGCGTTTTGGAAATCGCTCGGATTTGAAACGCGCTGTTACAGTATGCGGCTAGATACCACGAAATAGATTGCCGCGCAGTTCCCCATTCACTAATTCACACCGAAAGGACATCATATGTCAGCAAAAAAGAAGCAACAGGAATACGGCAACGACAGCATATCGTCGTTAAAGGGCGCGGACCGCGTCCGTAAACGCCCGGGCGTAATTTTCGGCTCGGACGGTCTTGACGGCTGCCAGCATGCCGTGTTCGAGATAATGTCGAACGCCATTGATGAGGCGCGTGAGGGACACGGCAACGTCGTCTCTGTCACGCGTTTTGCCGATTTCTCCGTCGAGGTTGAGGATTTCGGCCGCGGCTGCCCCGTCGACTGGAACGAGGCTGAGGGTCGCTTCAACTGGGAGCTCGTTTTTTGCGAGATGTATGCTGGCGGCAAATACGGCAACGACGAGGGCGAGAGCTATGAGTATTCGCTCGGCTTAAACGGGCTCGGCTCGTGCGCGACGCAGTACTCGTCGGAGTACATGGATGTCACAATCTACCGCGACGCGACGAAGTACACCCTGCGGTTTGAGAAGGGCGAAAACGTCGGCGGGCTGAGCTCTGAGCCGTATTCCGGTCGCCGCACGGGTACTGTAATCCGCTGGAAACCGGATTTAGATGTTTTCACTGACATCGCAGTCCCCTCGGAATTCTACATGGACATAATGAAGCGGCAGGCGGTTGTCAATCAAGGCGTGACGTTCCGATTCCGCAATCAGAAACCGACGGGCGGTTTTGAAACGACGGACTTCCTGTACAAAAACGGAATCGTCGACTACGTGAACGAGCTCGCCGCGGCGGTGAATTATATTCCCCCGACGAGCGACGAGGGCGACGAGGACATCACCGACGAAGCCCCCGAAACGGATGTCGAGGAGGAACCCGACAACGTCAATAACGAGGTCGGCGACGAAATGACGGCTGAGGGCGTTTTGACAAAAACGATTTTTGCCGAGGCTGAGCGGCGCGGTCGCGACCGCGAGGACAAGCCGGAGTATAAGGTCAAGCTCTCGGCGGCGTTTTGCTTCTCAAACCGCGTCAGCGTGACGGAGTATTACCACAACTCCTCGTGGTTAGAGCACGGCGGAAGCCCCGAAAAGGCGGCGCGCTCGGCGTTCGTGTCGGAATTTGACAAGCTTCTCAAGGCGAGTAACAAGTACACGAAAAACGAATCCAAAATCAGCTGGAACGACATTTGCGATTGCTTGATTTTGGTAACAAACTGCTTCTCGACGCAGACATCGTACGAGAATCAGACGAAAAAGGCGATAACGAACAAGTTTATTCAAGACACCACGACAGAGTTTTTGCGCCAACAGCTTGAGATATTCTTCCTCGAAAACCCGCAGGAGGCGTCGCGCGCGGCGGAGCAGGTGCTAATCAACAAGCGCAGCCGTGAGACGGCGGAAAAGACACGCCTGAACATCAAGAAAAAACTGTCGGGAAGCCTTGATATCTCGAACCGAATCGACAAATTCGTCGACTGCCGCACGAAGGATATCGAGCGGCGAGAGATTTATATTGTTGAGGGCGATTCGGCGCTCGGCGCTTGTAAACTGAGCCGTGACGCAGATTTTCAAGGCATAATGCCCGTCCGCGGCAAGATTCTAAACTGCCTAAAGGCGGATTACGAGCGCATTTTCAAGAGCGAGATTATCACAAATCTGTTAAAAGTCCTCGGTTGCGGAGTTGAGATTCAGAATAAGCACTCACGCGACCTATCGGCGTTCGACTTGAACGCACTGCGCTGGAATCGCGTCATCATCTGCACCGACGCGGACGAGGATGGTTTCCATATCCGCACACTGATTTTGACGATGCTGTACCGCCTTGTCCCAACGCTGATTGAGGAGGGTTTCGTCTACATCGCGGAGTCGCCCCTGTTTGAGATTAACTGCGGCGCAAAGACATATTTCGCTTATTCCGAGCGCGAGAAAAACGAGATTGTCGCCGGTTTCGACGGAGCAAAGCATACAATCTCGCGCTCAAAAGGACTTGGTGAGAACGATCCCGACATGATGTGGCTGACGACAATGAATCCGGAGACGCGCCGTCTAATCAAGGTAATGCCGGAGGACGCACGCCGAACCGCCGACGCGTTCGACCTGCTTCTCGGCGACAATTTGCAGGGGCGCAAGGAGCACATCGCCGATAACGGACACAAATACCTCGAAATCGCGGACGTTAGCTAGCCCACCGAAAATTGTTTCACAAGAGAATTGGGCTCGCACATGCGACATAGCAAAAATGATGTATAAGGGGATAGAACATTGACTTTCACCGAATACGCCGCCGAACGCGGTCATCTGCTCCGCGTCGTTCCAATCTCGCGGATTGAGGATTTGCGGCGCGAACAGGCAAAACTTACCGAGACGAATCAGCTCAACGATTTCCAGAAAAAGCTGATGAGCGGGCGGTCACTCGCCCTTCCGGAGCTTCCTTTTGTGCCGAAATCTATCATAATCGCCGTCACAGAGCATTACAGCTACGCCAACGTGACGTTCAATCACAAAGGCAGGCAATATAATCTCTATTCAGCGTTCGTGGACATGTACGACACCTCAACTATTGACGCTTTCGGGGCTGAGGCTCTGCCGAAGTTCAACGCCTCCGCCGTGCCGGCGCACGGTTTGTTTCCCGAAAAACTCCTCGGCGTGATGTGCGGCTTAGCCGAATACGGGCGCAACAACATCACGTATATCAACACCGAAACGCACGCGCTCGGAAGCTATTTCGGCTATTCGACATATTACTCCGACCTTCCGCCGGAGAGTGACTTCTGGCGCGGTGGCGGAGCCGTCGCAAAGCAGTGCGAAACCTGCGGCGCGTGTGCCTCGCTGTGTAAGACGGGCGCAATTTCACGCGAGCAATTCCTTATCGACACCGATAAATGCTATTCGCGAATGACGACGGCTCCCGGCGATTTTGTCGATGTGCCGAGCGCCGCACACCACTCGATTATCCGCTGTATGAAGTGTCAGTATCGCTGTCCGATGAATCGCGAGGCAAGTCAGCGAAAATATCGCGACGTCGAGTTTTCTGAGGCTGAAACAGACTTCATCCTGCGCGGCGAGAGCTATGAAAACGCGCCGGAATCACTGCGCGAGCGGGCGGTCAAATTTGGACTGGATTTGTTTTCCGAGTACGCCGCGCGAAATATCAAAAAGTGCTTTGAGCTAATCGACAGCGGCGAGACGCTTACATTATATTAACAGAGGTATCAAATGGCAAAGAAGAAACAGCCGACAGCAACGAAAAAAACGAATAATCCGAACGTCATCGGTCTGCGGGCGGAGGTGTTGGAGCAACCAATCACAAACACGCTTGAGACGAATTTCATGCCGTACGCGATGAGCGCGATTGTCTCGCGCGCAATTCCGGAAATTGACGGCTTTAAGCCGTCGCACCGCAAGCTGCTTTATACGATGTACAAGATGGGCTTGCTGACGGGCGGGCGGACGAAGTCTGCGAATATCGTCGGGCAGACGATGCGCCTGAACCCGCACGGCGACGGCGCTATTTACGACACGATGGTGCGCCTTTCAACGGGGTATGAGGCTCTGCTGAATCCGCTTGTGGACAGCAAGGGCAACTTCGGCAAGTCGTATTCGCGCGACATGGCTTG
>JGI994J12354_10001519_pt1 | contig 23417 bp, 23 predicted proteins | sample IntmicLarv3ML3BL_FD_12354 | JGI IMG/M metagenome (IMG submission 12354) | reverse complement strand
TCAATCAGACAAAATCTCTCCAAATTTATCCAATTTCTCTAAAATATTATACCAATTTTAGTGCCCCATTGTCAATAATTTGTTTTAAATGGCGTTTTTTGCTGTATTGTTTACCTCCAACAATTATTCCAAAGGATTACAAACAGCACAAGGGGAATGAAAATAAGTATTGCTATAAGTAATACAGTTCCTTTTTTCATCTGTTTCATCTCACCACCAAACTTGTAAAATTAAAGAATTATAATTATTATAGCTTGTTTTTCGGCAATCTGCAATAGTTTATTTAATTATTTTACATTCTTTATCAATCTAAAAATTGTTGTTAAACTGAAATTAGAGGTGATTAGCATGAGTATAGATTATTATTTGATTGGTAAGAGAATAGCAAAACGTCGAAATGTGCTAAATATAACACAGGCTGAATTAGCAGAGTTAGCTAACATTAGCGCTACCTATACAGGAAGTGTTGAGCGTGGTGCAAAATGCAGCATAGAAACAGTGATGAAACTTTGCGAGGCACTTAAAGTTACACCGGATTATCTTCTGTTGGGCATTGATAAAGAGTATCGTAATGATAATTTGGACGATGTTAAAGACTATATTTACCGTTGCGATCCAAAAAAGAAAAAGACGATTAAAGAATTTATTAAATGGTATGCCGATCAAGAAACATAAGTAATTGGCAACTATATAACTATATGTGTTCTTGCAAGAATCAGCAAGGCAGTGGTTATCAATTTATTCTACAGAAAAGAAAACGGCCAGATGAATTCATCAATCATTGATGAGTCCATCCGGCTGTTCTCTATTTCATAATCTTTTAGCTCTATATCTAAGATATATAACTGTTATCTCTCTGTAGAATAAATATATAATCTTAGAGTGGGATATTCCCTTGCCACAGGAAACGCGGGCATAAGCCGCCGCCCTCATGAGTTTCGGCATCGGGATTACCGAGGGCTTGATTTCTTTAATAATTCTGGCCATGTTCAGACCTCCTTTCCATGTTGTATATTCGCTCTAAAACCACTATTTATCAAGTCATTTTCGCGATATATACTACACGAAGATAGTCCGTATTTGGCGGCTGTAATTGTATCAATTTCAGCAAAATCATCCCATGTGATGAACCCAGCGGCAAGCCATCTCGAAAACACGGAAATAGCCGCCCTATAATGCATAACCGCTTCCGCTTTCGTCATGAGCTCTCCACCGCCTTCGCTTTGGCGTAACAGGCACGGGAGCAGTATTTTCGGTTTTTGTTACCATAGCTTTCAAAGGGCATATGGCAATGACCACAGACAATTTGATAGACGGCGTTGCGGTTCAGGGAGTCCGGGTTCGCCTTCCACCATGCCATACGACAGGCTTTACTACAAAACCGCTTTGTCTTTTGTCTTGATTCGCCCAGCGGACGCTTGCAGTAACCGCAAAGACCGAGTTGCTGTAATTCGTATGCATCAGCAACACCGCCGAGATCATTTCTCTGACAGTACGATTTTACTGTGTCTTTTGATAAGCCAAGCACATCAGCTATTCTCTTGTAACCGACTCCTGCTTTACGGAGCCGAGATATTTCGCTTTTCTGTAAATTAGTCATCGGCAGTTCCTCCTACCGATAAACCAAAAAAGCGGCTAAGTGTAACCCCCTAAAATGAAAAAATACTCGCCGAAGCGAGAAATTTATTTGTTTCATTGCGTCCACAACTGAGGACGGCTTAACCGTCTGTAATTTATTTTGAGCAAAAAAATAAACCCGCATCGTGAGCCGAAACTCATGATGCGGGTTTTGTTTATAGTGCGGTACCGTTTATCGCTTTTGAACATAGTCGAGGCTGATCCAGCCCGCGCCGCTCTTCAGCTTGCCCCATTTGGCAGCACCCTGACCAGTGGATTCCTCCACAATAGTATAAACACCTTTGTCTTTAATGCTTCCATTGGTATCATAGTTCGTGCCGGGCCCTTTACGGATATTGAGTTCGCTGGCGGTTACCTTGACCGTGTAGGAGGTAAACGCCGGGGCTGTGGGCGTAGCCGCAGCAGCACCAACCACCGTGAGGAATTTGACATTGACCGGGCTGCAAATGGAATTTGTGCCGGCCACGTTTTTGTCAATAACAGCACGGTCGCCGCTGACGGAACTGACGAACCAGTTCTGCCCCTTTACCCACGCCGGGATTGTTTTGCCATCGTAATATGTGGCATTGTCTGCAAGTTTCACCGCGTCTCCCTTTTTGATTGTGCCTGTCGGCGTGGGAGTCGTTGGTGTGGTCGGTGTCGTTGGCGTTGTTGCGCCCATACCTTTCTTGACGGCAGCACGGAAGCTGTCCATGCTCTCGCCGTGCTTGGGAAACCAGTTCTTCGGATCGCCGTGGTTGCTGGCGATGCCGCGCGAGTATCCCTCATAATGCCCGATGATAACGCCGTCCTTCGCGGGGTCGAGATTATACATCTTGCAAAGATAAACGCAGAGTTCCACAGCCTCGTTAAAGACCTTGCGGAAATAGGTGGCATCAGTCAGACCGTCCTCACAGATTTCAAACCCGATGTGGGTGTCATTGACAGACCCCTTCGAGCCGGAGCCGCCATGCCAGCCGCGATGATTCCACGGCAAGGTCTGATAGGTGGCAATGGAGCCGTCCTTCAGCTTGCCGATGAAGCCGTGAACACAGACCTGCCGCTGGTCGGGCTTGTCTTGGTTCCAGTGGTTGCCATATGTGTTTTTGCCGAGCAGTCCGTCATCCGGGCCGACATAACGACAGAGGTTGGGGTTGTTCGCCCCGGTGGAATGCACCATGATTCCCTTGACGGTGATGGTGCGGCCTGCCTTATAGCAGGCATTATTCGTGAAAATTAATTTTTTCAGATTCATTGTCGTTTTCCTCCATTCCAGTTTCGGTCGGCGATTCCACTTCCGGGTGCGGCGGCGAAACTAATTCTCCGCGATTATCCTCGGTAGGTTCATCGTCTTTTGTAACGGGTTTGTTGCCATGAAGCTGTGCCAGTACCGCTTTCAATTTATCGGGTACAGGCAAGCCCAGCCGTGATGTGTTCTCAAGCAAGGACACGCCTTCGTTTGCGATGTAGAAAAAGATAACCGCCGTGCGAAGAGCAGAGCCGCTGCCGAGGATGTGGATGTCGAGAATGTTTCCGACCGCCACCATTGCGAAGATGAGAATCTTCTTAAAAATCCCGCGAAAGCCCACAGAGCTATCAAGATTTTTGTCCACCACCGCGCACATAACCCCGGTGATGTAGTCGATCACCACAAAGGCGATCAGCGCATACAGAAAGCCGTCAACGCCTCCCATTGCCCAGCCGAGCCAGCCGCCGATTGCGGCAAAGCCGATTTGAATCCAGTTCCAGATTTCTTTCATTGTCTTTTACCTCCGATTTTGTAATAAAATAGCGCCCGCCCGAAGGCAGACGCACGATGCGTTGGTCTTTCATTTTTTGTCCCACGGCCAAAGACCGGCAGCCGGGCATATAAGCTATTTCATCATTTTCACCTCCGCTTCCAGCACATCAAGCAGTAAGTCCAAAGGCTATCTCTTTCTCGGCAAAGTAAACTATGCGTTTGTCATAGGCGATCACAAGCCCATTTGAGAAACGAACTTCCTCCCGCACTCTCTGACGCTCTTCCCGGCGAATATGTGCGTTGACCCTCGCAGTCAATTCCTGCAGACTGAATGGTTTTGTGATATAGTCATCGCCGCCCACAATTAATCCGCGCACTTTATCTTGCTCGGTAACCTTGGCAGTAAGAAACAAAATGGGGGATGTGACATATTCGCGGATTTCCTTGCACAAAGACAATCCGTCCTTCCACGGCATATTTATATCAAGCAGAATTATATCGGGAGAGGCATTCAACCCTTTCATGGTGCTTTCGTGGTCTATTGCTGTATACACCATATAGCCTTCAGCGGTAAAATGGTCTTTTATCAAATCAAGCATCATCTGCTCGTCATCAATTGCAAGAATTTTTTTCATGATCCTTCTCCCATTTTTGGTTTGTAGATTTATTCCCATTTCGTTCTCATTGTTTCACTCAATTTCCTCATAGTATTTGCACTCGAATTCGTCTTTGATTTCACTACCTGCAATTCTCGCCCTGCATCATACATAGGGACTCTTCGTCATTCACGGCAGTGTTTATTCAAACACACCTGTAATTTCACCCTGTTGCAAGATGTGTCCTTCCATCGCTGACAGCAGGTGTTTTTTCTTTGCGTTGTTTTTCAAATCAAGCTCGCAGTCGAGGACGCAAAGGATAAACTTATATACGTGCTGCTTACCCTTCGGCGGCTTCGGACCGGCATATTTGTGTCGTCCATAACCAACCCCCTGTAGAGCACCGCCCAGCGAGGGAACAGTTTTACCTGTGGGAATCGCGGCGGGGATGATGTTTGTTGCTGGGATATTCCATATGACCCAATGGTTAAAGGTTTTGAAGATATGATGTTTCACATCATCCATGATAATCGCAATTGTTTTGGCATCCGCCGAAAGATTGTCTATGATGAATCCGGGAGACTCATCGGCTCCTCGCCCTGTAAATTGCATAGGTATTCTTCCTCCATCGTCAAAAGCGGAACAAGTAAAATTCAAATCCATAACGGTGACCTCCTCAGATCTTTTGTATTTCCTACTAGTGAGCGGTATCTTGCCCTTGAAAATCACTTAGATGAAGTAAATGAACAGATACAGGCTCGCAAAATCAAACGAACTTCCATGAAACGCTTTATGGAAACAATTGATTCACAGCGCCGGATAATAACAGAATTTGATGAGGAACTATGGTATGCAACAGTTAAATCAGCAAAAGTCACAGCGTCAAAAGAACTATGTTTTTTATTCTTGGATGGTAGCGAAAAAACGATAAAACTATAATTAACAAAAAATCAGCTCCTACAATTGCAGGGGCTGATTTTTTGCGTAATTAGGACTCATTCAATTTTTATATAAGCAAGGGTAGCTTTAACACCATTTATCAATACATTTCAGTAAAGTTTCACTTTTACGCGTAAATCATACTTTTGAGCGAAATAGAAATTAAGACTCTGTTTTTGCATACCCTAATGAATAAATGCTTATTTTATAAAATGAATTGCAGTTGAATCTACCTGATTTTCAATAACTTTTTTGCATATGGAAAAGGAGAAATCTCGAAGAAGCCCATAAATCAAGGGCTTTGAGTAACAATAGCCGCCCAATGTGGGCGACTATTGTTACTCAAATGTGTTAATTTCTTCTGGTGCACCCGAGAGGACTTGAACCTCCACGTACTTGCGTACACTAGAACCTGAATCTAGCGCGTCTGCCAGTTCCGCCACGAGTGCAAATTGCGTTTCTTTAACGAGCTCAACAGAACTCGCCTTGTCACACGGATAAGAAACTTAAAACCGGGGCATCGCTATTGCTTTGCATTTATAAAAACGAGAATGGTTACTCGATTTTAACATATATTATGATTCTCAACGCCAAAGCATCCTCACATTACTAAAGCAAAACTTCGATAATTTCCTTTGCTTTTTCCAGCGAACCGGAAGGCACATACATGTCAATCCCGGAGTTTGTATTTCCTGAGAAGATTTTTACATGTAAACCTGCTCCACGATATTTTTTAAGAACAGGAATATCGTTATCCCTAAGCATTGCCTCAATCATATCGGCGGACATCACACTGTCAGCTGTAGTAAGGAATGTTGTATCATTTTCGGCCATACCATTCACAAATAACATCCCCCAAATCTCATAGTGCTCAAAATATAATATCAAAAAAAACACCAATTGTCAACACTAAAACGTAAAAAAACGTCCTGTACACAAAAATCTGCTGCAAACACAGTGGTGTTCACAGCAGATTTTGAATGTAATGCAGCTATTTTGAATACCAAAACGACGCGGACAGCTCACCACCGTTGATAAAAACTTCAATAGTTTTGGTATCGCGCAATATTCTCACGTCACGAACCTCGTCCGGACGAAGGGTCATAACAACCCTCTCGCCGTCGAACATCTCGACCTCATTCCCACGAACCCGAACATGCTCATCCGAATCAGTCAAAAGATGCCACGCTTCCTCAACGGGGAAATTAATCAGCTTACCATCATTCATTTTTATCTCCCGCGGAATGGTCAGAGCACCGACATAATCCACCCCATCCGGAGTTTTTTTCTCCCAGTTATACAGCCAGCCAATCATAATCCTCCGCCCCTTATCATCCTCAAACGTCTGCGGAGCATAGAAATCCGGACCGGCTTCGAAGCAGTGGATGGAAATTGGCGTAAATGTTTTTCCATCGAAATCGCCGTAAATAGCCAGTGACGAATACTCAATCGCACCCTGTTTTGACAGCAGGAGAACATATTTGCCTTCGAATTCAAACAAATCCGGGCATTCCGAAACCGGACCGTAACCGGGCTGATTAAAGACTACGCCAACATATTCCCAATCGAACAGATTGGTGGACTTGTACAGCAACACATGTCCAATATAATCGGCGCTGGAACCGCACACCATATAGTATGTATCGCCAATCAAGGTTACCTTGGGGTCGCGGAAATTTTCATTATTACCAACCGGCGCATCAACAATAACAGGGTTGCCGCTGTATTTTGTAAAGTTTATCCCATCATCGCTGTACGCGATGGACTGGGTTTGCTCCAAATCGTGGGCAACGGAGGTATAAAAAAGGAACAGCCGGTCGTCCTTAACAACAGCCGACCCGGAATAACATCCGCCGCTGGATTCATACGGCCGGTCAGGAAAAAGCGCAATTGGAAGATGCTCCCAATTAATCAAATCATCGCTGACAGCGTGTCCCCAGTGCATATGACCCGACACGAGCGCATATGGAACGTGCTGGAAAAATATGTGATATCTGCCGCGGAAGAAAACCAGTCCATTTGGATCATTAATCCAACCTTTTTGTGGTTCAAAATGATATTTCAGACGCTCTATCAATGTAATCCAGCTCCTTTTTGTTATCTTTTGAGTCATACTATCATATCTTTGCAAAAATGTCCACTCCCATTTTGTGTGGTGTGGATAAACGAACGCTTGTAAAGTGAAAACCTGTCATTCTGAGCAGAGCAAAGAATCTTAAATAGTTCTCCCACTTTCGAAAAACACAGATGCGTTTTTGCGTGGGCGCAAATTGAGGATATTGCCGTTTTCGTCTAAGACTTGAGAAATGTCAATGCGCCCACAAGATTCTTCGCTCTGCTCAGAATGACAATCGTTTGTTTCGATACAACTCTAAATGATGGTGGGAACATAACACAGGGCAGTCACTGAAAGCAACTGCCCTTGGATGGTAAACCGCTCAAACACACGCGAGCACCAACAATGCCGCCAAGATTTTTTTGATTTTTTCCATTTTTAAAAGTCCTTTCTTCATAAAGTTTCAACCATTCCAAAAAGGTTTACCTTTTTGGACGGATTTGTTTATTATATACTGACACCCGCCATAGGGATGAATTGAGTTCATCCGAATCCGCAGCCATTGACTTATCAGGGATACAGTTCGGTGGAACACCGAACCCTGCAAAACCAGAAAGACAGCCTTTTCACATTGTCAATGTTTTTGTCCACTCTTTCATTAAAACGAAGATTGACAATAACTGCATATTAGCGTATACTAAGGTTATATTTTATGGTTGTTTGTTGTGGGGAGAATTATATGCCAAATGTTGGTCTGGTTCTGTCTGGCGGTTTTGCGAAGGGCGCATATCAGGTAGGTGTCCTCAAGGCAGTAAGAGAATTTTTCGCAGACGGTGAAATTAAATATACCAGCGCTTCCTCTGTTGGGGCGTTAAACGCGTACGCTTTTTTGCAGGATAAGCTTGACATCGCCGAAGATATGTGGCGCAATCTTGATTTTGGCGGATTTCGTGCTTTCACCCGGAACTATGCACGCGGCTCACACATTGCCGATGCAATCGCAAAATTTGAGGATACTGCCCGCCCGCAGCCTTTCCTGTACACTACATGCTTCAACACCACAAAACGTAAGCTGAATTACATCAACTTAAAGAATGTTAAAGCGAGCGAGGTACAGGATTATTTGCGGGCAAGCGTTATGCTTCCGATGTTTTCCGGCCCGGTTGTGATTTCCGGTATGAAGTATATTGACGGCGCGATTGTGGACAACATCCCCGTCCGCCCGATTATGCAGCATCCGCTGGATTATGCCATTGTCGTCCATTTTGACAATGATAATTACCTTTTTGAAAACGATTATTTTGACAGCAAGCTTATTAAAATTAACTTTGTCGGCAACGGACTTATTAAAAACTCCCTCGCGTTCGACAAAAATTCCGTGTCATATATGATTAATTCCGGGTATGAAGAGGGTATATCCATACTCAGTATGATATTCAAAAACGGAACAGACGATTTGGATTATATATACCGAAAAATCGAGTTTTTGAACGAACTTCGAGGAAAAAAGAAGTTCCGGTTGACCGGCGATGTTGTTGTAAACAATATAAATAAGGTTCTCAAAAGGATTATTTCTTCCAAAATTTAGTAAAAAGGTATGGTGATGGACTGTGAAAAAGATTTTTCTTCTCCTCGCGTTGGTTTTTGGTGTTCTAAGCGTTGTTTGCGGCATATGCTTCAGTGGTATATGTGTTTCCGACCTGCTCAAAAAAGCTTCATCCGTCAAGAATTCTTTAAAAAGCTTTGATTTGAAGAAGTTCCGTTCTTGAACCGGTAACACACAGTAAAAATCCCGCAGACTTTTTGCAGTCTGCGGGATTTTTTTATCCGTTTCTGGAATTATACGGCAGCTTCCCGGGCCAAACATTCAAAATTTCGGTATACCGTTCATATGCGTGACCAACGGCATCATCCCACGACAGATATATTTTCTTGCCTGCGTTGGCGCCAACTTGCCGAATATTATCACGGTTGCGGCAAACATCCGCAAGAGCAGCGGCACAGGATTTTGCGTTTTCCTCCGCGAGGAAACCGGTATAATTATGCTCCACGCCCTCCGCGGCGCAGCTGCCCCGCACCAGCAGTGTGGGACAATCACATGCGGCGGCTTCTTTGACCACTATGCCGGAGGTGTCATATGTGGATGGAAAAACGAAGGTGTCCGCGAGACTGTAATATGTGCGCAGCTCCTCACGGTCGTATATAGCGCCGGTATAGGTTACGGCATCATTTAGCCCGATTTTTCCGGTATATTCCCGAATATCCGCCGCGTCGTATCCGTCGCCGACCATCAGCATACGGAAATTGACTCCTTCATTTTTCAACAGACGCAAGCTGTCGAGTATCAGCTTAATATTTTTATACCACATCATCCGACCGACAAATAAAAACACCATTTCATAATCTTTAATGTCATATTTCTGACGCAAATCCGCAATTTTTCCCGCATCGGCGATGCCGTATTTGAAATCAGTACCATTTTCCATCACGCGATACCCGCCGCGATATCCAATCCGGCGAAGGTCGCGGGCACATCCCTCGGTCACTGTCCACACCTCATCGGCGGCGTTGATGTTGTCCAACACAAACCGCATAATAACACGCTGGATACCCTTAACCGGCATCCGTTTCGCCACATCCACATCAAATTTAGTGTGGTAGGTAAACACAATAGGAACCTTCGGAATATGGTTCAAATTGCGGGCAAGCAGCGACGAGGTAAAGGGCGCGTGCACATGAATGAGGTCAAACCGCTTTTGGCGCAGCTTAACCAAAGTTCCGATGTCAAACGGGTTGCCCGCTCGATATCCGATACGCTTGTCCAACGGAATGGACTGATAGCGGAACACGTCATAAGGATACTCATCCTTGACATCATTGTATTTAGGCGTAACAACGGTAACATTACCAAAGTCGCGATGCAAAACATTTGCATAATTCTTAACCGTTTGAGCCACTCCATCAATAACCGGCGGGAATGAGTCGTTGAAAAGCCCTACTTTTAATCTGTACATATTTGTTAACCTCACTCCGAACTGTAGTAGGTTTGTCCGCTTCTTATTCTATATCATTTATGGGGTAAAATGCAAGCGTTTTTACATTTTTTGTCTCAAAAACGCAAAATATGTGAATTAAGTAAGCGATGATTAAATTGGGTGCACAGATGGGCGAGACAAAATTTTGTCCGTACAGACATCGTGCCTGATTTAATCATTGCTTACTCAGACCCCTCTATAAATTTGAGACAAAGATTCTTCACGTTGCTCAGAATGACAGGTTCGTTTCTACAATTTCAGAATGACGGGTTAGTTTCTTCAATCATTTGTATAAAATATTAAATACTGTCACTTCTCCGCCGGTCACGGCAGCATTGACAATAACATTGAATGTGCTATAATTTTGCCAAAGGGGGGGTTATCTTATGACATCGGTATTTTTTCAAAAGAAACGTATTTGTTTTTTTATTGCGAAAATTGCGTTGATTTTGAGCGGCACATATCTCTCGTTTGTTTTCAACACCCAGTCGGTTGTGTTTTTTATTCAAGCATTCAAAGGCAATAAAACCCTCGCTTTTTTCTGTATATGTGCATTTGTGATGATTGTATCATCCGGACTTATTATATTGTTGTTCCGGTTCAAGTTCCTTGAAAAGGTGTATGAACTGCTGCGTAAAAGGTCATATCTCGCACAAGCTTTGCTGCTTTTATTTTCGGCGCTGTGCGTGGGAACATATATTTCCCAATTTTACAACAGCGCAAATGTTAACATAGACCACCTCAACGGCATCAATGAATGGTGGTTTCATATCCCCTATGCTTTCGAGTTTGCCAGCCATCCGGCGGACTTCACCCTTCCGCGATGGATTTTAACTTTCATTCTGTTTATTCCACTGATGGTATTTTTTCTGTATTTTATAACAACCCTGACCGAGGTTATCCGGTCGGTGCTTACAACACTTTCAAAGGTTGAAAAAAGATTTCTTATCATAGCTTCTGCCGCGGCAATAGTATATATTGTGTTCATTTATAATTCCACGGACATTTATTATGGCGGCATGGACCGTATTTATTCTTATGACAGCCTTGCCGATTCGTCTTATCTGCTGAATCCATTTTATTACTGGTCATATTATCAATATCCGTTGGAGCCGAACTTTTCCCTGCCGTTTATTGTGCTTGCAAAACAGCTTTCGCCTTACATCCCGCTTTGGGAATCGGTTTTCAGAACGCTTATACAATTTGAGATGCTTTTGCTTGCGATTGTGATGCTGTCACGTATGGTTTCTGACAATCCGGTGACGCGTTTGTTTACATTACTGATTTTTTCCTTCAGCTTCCAAACGCTGATTCTCGCGACAATATATGAGCGCAGGGTTATAACCCTGATTTTTCTCATAATCGCTATTTTCCAAAGCGTACACCGAAAAAAAGACGACAAGTTTTGGATATCGGTGGCATCGGGAGCGATTATTTGTAATGCTTATGTTTCGCTCATGTCGATGAAATCCAAAAAGACCTTCATCAAGGATCTCTTTTTGTGCGGGGCTGTGTTTTTGTTTATCGCGGCTTTCTTGGGAAAGGTTTCAGGGCTGCTCGACCTGCGGACACAGATGGAAAATTTCGAAACCAAAGGATGGCTTGATGCTGATTTGGACATGAAGTCAAAGCTTATCCATTATCTGAATTTTATCAGCTCGTGTCTAATTTCTCCTCTTTCGCATGCGGTGGACGGCAAGTCATGGGAGATGGCAATCCCGAAATTCAACTTCTTCACAATATTGGGGGCTATCATAATAGTGCTTGCCGCCACCGGATTTATCTTGAACTTCAAAAATAAATTCGCGCAAATTTCATTTGTCGGCATTTTAGTGTCATTCTTCTTTTTGTTTGTAAAATCGTTAAATGTCAACGAAAACGCAATTGTGCTGAACACGCTGTTTTTTGCATGGGCGTTTATTTCGCTGACAATTATGGCAATCGACGGGATTTTCGACAATACAAAAGTGAAGCCCGTTATATTATCGGTCATCGCGGGCGGGTGCTTGATTTACAACATGATTGCCGTTGTTCAGCTGTATAATTTCGGGGTTTCGGCGTATCCAATACAATAGGGTTGCAGCGAAACGAAAAAAGCACCGCAAAATATCTCCTCGGCCTGTCATTCTGAGCTTGCGAAGAATCTTTTTTTGGCTGAAGCAAAATTATTTAGAAAGATTCTTCGCTTCGCCCAGAATGACAGATTGTAATGTTCCATTTTTGTTGGTACAGAACACTATATTTCTATTTTTGCTACAACCTTAATGCCAGCGAAGCAGACTACAGCAAGAGTAAATCCCTTTCCATACAAGCAACGCTACAAAAGTGACCGCTTAACTGCGGCGATAAGCCGGTCAATATCGCGCGATGTGCTGAATATTGATGGAGCAATTCGCACCGCGCCGGTGTCGAGTGTGCCAAAATGCCGGTGTGCACCGGGGGCGCAGTGCAAGCCGGCACGGACTGCTATGCCGTCGGCATCCAGCACCGCGGCGGTTTCCTCGCTGGAAACGCCATCCAGATTGAACGCCAGCAACGGAACACTGTGTTCGGACGCGGGATAATCGGTGTACAAAGTTACACCGGAAATGGCGGAAAGCGCGTCCCATGCGCGGGTTATCAGCCGCATTTCATGAGCCATAACATCCTTCCCGCGTATAAAATCTATGCCTGCGCGAATCCCGCATATTCCGGGAAGATTCAGTGTCCCGCTCTCCAACCGGTCGGGAAAATCCTCCGGTTGTGACGGGTCAAGCGACCGACTGCCTGTTCCGCCCTCTATCAACGTATCAAGCGGATGTTCACCGGCGCAAAGCAACACCCCCGACCCCATCGGGCCATACAACCCTTTGTGACCGGGCATACAAAGAAAATCAATATTGTCTTTTTTTATATCTATTGGCAAAATACCGGCGGTTTGCGCGGCGTCAACAATAAATGTTATGCCGCAAGCGTGAGCTAACTCGCCGATTTCGCGAATGGGCAGGCGTGTACCAAAAACATTGGACGCGTGCATACATATTATGGCGCGCGTATTCGGCCGGATAGCCGCTTCAAAAGCAGATGCCGTACTAATCGGGTCGGATGGATGAACCTTGGCGGCGGTATAGCTTATGCCTCTGTCGATAAGCCGGTGAAGTGGACGGATTACGGCGTTGTGCTCCAAATCGGAGATTACCACGTGACTGCCGGGGGTTAACGTGCCTTTTATGGCGATGTTGAGCGACATTGTACAGTTTTGGGTAAATATTACGCCGGACGGGTCGTCCATGCCGAAAAATTCCGCCACAGTCTCGCGGGCGCGAAACACCACTTCCGAAGCCGTCATACTCATACGATGGCCTCCGCGTCCGGGATTCGCTCCGTATTCGGTCATGGCGCGCGCCGCGGCTTCACGCACAACGAGCGGTTTTGGCCATGTAGTGGCGGCATTGTCAAGATAAATTATTTTATTTTTCATAGCTGTTCATCAGCACTTTTCACGCTTCGAATCCGTACACCGTTTTGCTGCAAAACATTCTGCGCTTGAATCTGGTCACCGGTCAGCGTTATTGTATACCCGCATCCATCACGTTTGAGACGGTCGGTCACCCGTCCGACAAAGCAAAAAAATCCATAGCGGTCAAGAATTGCCTTTCCGCGCATAGCGTTTGTATATGTGCCCATACTAAATATTGTTTTTTCCATTATAATCATGTCCTTTCGCGCAGTTGTTGTTATATGGATATGATATGCCGAAAGGGTACAATGAGTGAAAATTCGAAAAAATGTAACAATTTGACCGCAGAAATGGTTGAATTTGAGCGCGAATAGTGGTACAATGGATTTAATTGGCAAAATTTATATGGAAATGAGTTTGAATATGAGAAAAACAAAAATTATTTGCACACTTGGCCCTTCCACCGATGATCCTGAAATCTTACGGCAGCTCATGCTGTCCGGCATGAATGTCGCACGAATAAATATGTCTCACCAAAGCCACGAAAATCAGCGGGTGCGGATTAATCACGTCAAGCGGCTGCGCGAGGAGCTTGGATTGCCAATTGCGGTGCTTATTGATACCAAGGGTCCCGAGGTGCGGCTTGGTGTGTTCCCTGAAGCCACAGATTTACGGTCAGGCGAGGTTTTTGTGCTGACTACCGATAAGGTGGATGGCACTTCCGCGCGCGCTTCAATAAGCTTTGCAAACCTGCCAAACGATGTTAAGGCCGGCGATAAAATTCTTCTTGACGACGGTTTGATTGAACTTCGAGTGGAGCACACCGAGATTGACGAGGTTCATTGCCGTGTTATCAACGGAGGAACAGTATCCTCCAACAAAGGTGTAAACATTCCCGGAATCAAGCTGTCCATGCCTTTTATGAGCGACCGCGACCGCGAAGATATCGCTTTTGCATGCGAAATGGAGGCGGATTTTATTGCCGCTTCCTTCACTCGCCGCGCTGATGACGTTCTTCAAATCCGGCAAGAGCTGGAAAAAAACGACAACCATTCCATTCGGGTTATTGCAAAGATTGAAAACGCCGAGGGTGTTGATAATATTGATGATATTATTAAGGTATCGGACGGAATTATGGTCGCGCGCGGCGATATGGGCGTGGAAATATCCCTTGAGGAAATTCCATCCATCCAAAAAAAGCTTATTCTTAAAGGATATAACGCGGGATTGCAGGTTATTACCGCCACACAAATGCTGGATTCAATGATGAAAAACCCGCGTCCTACCCGTGCCGAAACCTCGGATGTGGCTAACGCTATTTATGACGGAACAAGCGCTATTATGCTGTCGGGCGAAACTGCGGCGGGAAAATATCCGGTAGAAACGCTGAAAACCATGGCGCGTATCGCGTCACGTACCGAGCGTGATATCAACTATATCAAGCGGTTCGATATGCGCGAGGTCGGTGAATCCCCCAACGTTACCAATGCGATTTCCCACGCAACCGTCACCACTGCGCACGATTTGGGCGCGGCGGCAATTCTGACGGTTACAAAATCGGGTTCGACCGCCCGAATGATTTCAAAATTCCGCCCGGATTGCCAGATTATATGCGGAACAACAAGCGAAACTGCGGTTCGTCAGATGAATTTGTCATGGGGTGTTGTGCCCATGCTCACCGATGAAAAGGAAGATATGGACGAGCTGTTTGAGCACGCGGTTCACCGCGCTGTCGAGGAAGGGTTCGTCAAAAACGGGGATTTGGTGGTCATTACCGCCGGAACTCCGCTTGGCATTTCGGGGACCACCAACCTGCTCAAGGTGCATTTAGTGGGCAACATCCTTGTCCAAGGAAAGGGCGCGACAAATTACACGGTCTGCGGCAACCTTTGTGTCGCAAAGGATGAGGAAGAAGCTCTGCTCAACTTCCATCCCGGCGATATCCTTGTTATTCCGCAAACCAGCAATAACATCCTGCATCTTATGCGGGATGCCGCCGGTATTATTACCGAGGCGCCGGGTCTCAACAGCCACGCCGCCGTCGTTGGAATGGCGCTTGAAAAGCCGGTTATGGTAGACACTCAAAATGCTACAAAAATTCTCAAAAGCGGCACGACCGTTACCATGGATGCCGAGCGCGGTGTTGCCATGTACGGGTCGGTAGCTTCCGGCAAATGACGGGAATTGAACGCCGGTCTCCTGATATAGCCTATCGGCTGATGTATAAAAAGGTAAAAAATATAAATCTGCGCGTGCACCCCGATTTGTCGGTTCATGTGTCGGCAAACCGCCGCGTATCGGTGGAATTTGTAGACAGCTTTGTGCAATCCCGTGCCGCGTGGATTGATGCCGCAAGAGCAAAAATCTCCGCTCGCCGCCCCATTGACACGTCCGCGCTGCCGAGCGATGCGGAATGTCTGCGGATGTTCGGCGATATCAGCGCCGAAATATTCCCGTTGTTTGCCAATATTTTGAGCAGCCCACCGGAGCTGCGGGTGCGTGCGATGAAAAGCCGCTGGGGTGTATGCAATATCGCCCGGCGGCAGATTACGCTGAATAAAACTCTCGCCGTACAACCTGCGGGAGCGGTTAGGTATGTTGTTTTGCATGAATACGTGCATTTTCTTCATCCCAACCATCAAAAGGGCTTTCATGATACCATGAAAGCCCTGATGCCGGATTATAAGGAACAGCGCAAAAAGCTAAAAATGTGATTGCATCTGACATGGCTGTCATTCTGAGCGAAGCGAAGAATCTTTCTAAATAACTTCGCTTCATCCAAAAAAGATCCTTCGCTTCGCTCAGGATGACATCAAAATTTTATTTTTACACTTTTAATATGCAATAAATCCTGTGAATACCACAATGTTAAAGACATTTATCCCAATCAGCACGGCGAGCACAACAACTACCAGCAGGTCAGTTGCTTTGTTGCTCATGCGCCGCGACAGTTTCGTGCCAATTATCGCTCCTATTACAGCACCGGTGCACATTGCTGCCATTATTCCCGCGTCAAACGATGGTGTTGTTCCGGTAATAATGGTACTTAGCACTCCCGCGGATTGAGCGCAAAAAATTATAAACAGCGAGTGTACCGCCCGCTCCTTTGCGTCCATACCAAAGAAAAATGCGAGAACCGCAACATTCAGCGGCCCGCCGCCGATTCCCAAAAATGACGCTGTAATTCCGAGTGCCAATCCGATTACTGCACACACCGGAATGCTCTGAACCCCGTCGGAATGAAGCTTTGACTTTTTTGTCAAACAAACCAATACGACTATATTAATCGCAATAAGTATCGCAGCCTGCGCTATGCCGACAATTTTGTCAGCAAAGCTGCTGCACAGCACCCCGAACAGCCACTTTCCCGCCACACCGCCGACCGCCGCGCCAAGCGCGAGAGGAATCCCCGCTCCGCGCCGCAGTATCAGCTTTTCGGATTTGGAAACGGCGGTTGTAAAAATTGAGGTTCCCGCCATGCAAAGCACCGCACATGAGGTCAAAAATCCGATGGAAGCCAGCGGAAATTGTCCAAGGCTGTCCATGACCGGCTTCATCATCACGCCGCCGCCAATACCGCTTATTGCGCCGACTATGCAAATTATCATGCAAAGCAGCAGATGAAATAATTCTGTCAACGGCGTCATTCCCTTCGGCGAATTTGTACTATATTAAATCATTCCTCCCGAATTGTCAATATTCGCGGAGATACATCTGAAATGTTTTGAAAAAATTCACCGAAAATTTGTTGCTTTTTGTATGAAAATATGTTAAAATATTGGCCGTGGTTATTATTTTAAGAAGGGTAGAGTAAGTATGGAAAATTTCGTTTTCCATACTTGGATTTTGTGGCTTTTGGGTTTGAAAAGCCCAAATCTCAGCTGAGCTGAGGCACAGGAATCCACCAGCATAAAAAGAAAGGAATGGTCAAAATCATGGATATGGAAAAAATGATGGAAGAACAGCTCAGCATGCAGCGTGCTGCATTCGAACAGGCGATTGAATCCGCGTTGGAGCAGCAAAAAAAGATGAATGATGAAATGGGGTGGGAAACCACCGAGGAAGCCCGTCAGGAGATTATCGACAGTTACCAGCAGCAATGGGTGATGCAGGAAGCTATGATGCGCCAGCAGTTCCAGATGCAGGCAACGGGAATGTTCGGCGCAGAGAGCGGAAACAACGGCGCATTTGCGGATTATGCTCAGGCGCAAATGGCCGCTTATCAGAACATGGTTATGGACGATGATGACGAAATATCCGACGAGGAATGGCAAGCGTTTTTGGATGCCAATCCTGTGCCCGCGGGTATGGAAAAATATTTGACAATTGGCGGATTCCTCAACAGCGCAAACGGCGAGCCGCAAACGGTGCTTGCGCTCACCGGCGACAAGGAAGATTATCGCGATTCAATCGAGAGCAATTGGGGTATTGAAGGCCGCGATGATGCGCTGGAAATGCTGGACAGCCTTTTGAAAGGCCGCCATTCCGAGTTGTTCAAAGAGGATTATGCAATTATACGCGAGCACGGCATCGAAGATTATTTTGACAACGCCGATGACCCTACATTTGATGAGGACGATATCGAAATGTTCGAGGCCGCTGTCGAAGGAATTACCGATATTCTATGTATTTCCATCGACTATGTCGAGGAATGCGAATCACTCTATGCATGGGACCTTGAACGAATCGGACTGCTGGCTCGAATATTAAGCCACGTGGGTTATATCACCGAGGACGAAGCATACGAATGGCTGAAAAAAGCGGGTAAGCTTGCCGCCAAAACCTTCAAATCGTGGGAAGAATATGCTGTGTCCCTTATCCTTGGCCGCGCGCTTCATCTCGGCTTGACGGAGGAGTTATTTGCCATGACATATGATTTGCTCACCGAAAACCCGGAATTCCTCGAAAAATACCCCATCGAATCGCTGAAATAACATAAAGCAAGCCGCCAATAACGATGTTTGTATCGTTATTGGCGGCTTTTTTTGTGATGAATTATCAGCTAAAAGAAAACTGTCATTCTGAACCGCAGTGAAGAATCTTTTTCCCAAAATGCGTAAAAACACGTTCGCATTTTTCGAAAGTAAAATGAATTTAGAAAGATTCTTCGCTTCGCTCAGAATGACAGGGTGGAATGCAACCTTATTGCAGGCCACACCATCGTCATTGCGGGCGCGGCTTGCGCTACGACCCTAATGACAGCGTTTTTTCTGCCACCACCGTTTTAGTAAATCAGTTTTCCGCACCGCCCATAATCAATTGCTCCACAATTTCCGTAAACCCGCGGTCGGCGGCATAATGCATCGCCGAATGCTCAAGATTATCAACAGCGTTGACATCCGCGCCGGCTTCAATCAGCATGGCGGTGAAATCGTTCTGACCGCTGACCGCCGCGACAATAAGCGGGGTTTCGCCGTCAACATTTTTGACATTAATATCCGCACCGGCATCGGCCAACGCCTTGCCCATAAACCTGTTACCCTGATTGGCGGCGTAATGCATGGACGAATTGCCGTTCAACAGCTTGAGATTAACATCCGCACCGGCGCTAATCAACATGCCGGCGATATTCAGCTCCGACCGCATGGCGGCGATAACAAGCGGCGTTTCTCCGCCGTCGTTGAGCGCATTAACATCATATTGTCCGGTTTTAATCAATGCACCCACAACCTCACTCTGCCCGTTAGCACAAGCTTGGTGCAACGGAGTGTTGCCATAATCATCACTTTCGGCGGCATCGCCGGTCAACATCGCGATTATATCCCGCAGCCCATGTGCGGTCGCGTAATCCAGCGCGGTGTGACCGTCATTATCCTTCACGGACTTGTCTGCACCCAACGACAGCAAAAACTTCGCCGCCTCGGTTTTGCTTTTTGAAATGGTATAAATAAGCGGCGTTTTCCCATCCTTATCGGTCGCGTTAATGTCCGCACCGGCATCGGTCAACAGGTTCATTATTTCCTTGTTACCGCTGGCGGATACCGAATGGAGCGGCGTAATGCTCTGATTATTGGCAATGGAAGCGTCCGCACCACCATCCAACAACAGCTTTATAATATCGCGCGAGCCTTTCATAGCGGCGTAAAACAGCGGAGTGCACCCCATAGCGTCGCGCTTGTCAAAATTGATGCCGCCCTTTTTGATGAACGCCTGAACAACTCCCTTATTCCCCTGTTTACATGCGTTTAAAAATATGTTATCCATTTATAAATTCTCCCTCTTACATTTTATTAAGCAACCATTTCACCAATGGCTCGTTTTCCATCTCGGTGGCAATATCCAGCGGCGACCTGCCATCGTTGTTGACCGCATTAATATCCGGCTTGCCAAATTCAAACAGCATCCCGGTCATGTTTTTTGCCAACGAGTTGGAACGGTTCATCGCGGCATAATGCAGTGCCGTGTTTCCGTCGGAATCCTTCGCGGTGACATCTGCTCCGTTTTCGAGTAATGAAATTTGAATGTTTTCCGCGCCGGTGGAATCCTGCTTGCACACAAACATAAGCGGAGTTTGACCAAAACGGTTGGAAATATTCACATCCGCACCAAAGCCCAGCAAAACGCTAATCAAATAGTCATCGCGCGAGCTGTTATTACGGCATCTATAATTCAACATCGTGTCGGAATCATCATCGACAAACTCATTGATGTTGTAGCCAGCATTGATGAATGCGGAAATAAAAGGCTTAAAGCGTTTATCTTTTTCGGTCAATTGAGCATCCTTTGCAAGGAAATAAAGCGCAGTATGTCCGCTGCTGTCCTTTACTCCCACATTTGCGCCCTTTTCAATCAACAAATTCACGGCATCTATGTCAAACATCGCGGAAGCAATCGCCAACGGAGTATATCCGTTATATTTTTTGCCATCACCGCATTCCTCGTCCAAATCCACGCCGCGGCTTGCAATAGTTTCAAGTGCCTGCAAATCAGCCTTTTCGACTGCTTGATGAATCGTCATACCGCCGGCGGAAACAGCGCCCTCGCTCTCCACATCCTCGCCGGACAGATAAGCCGCAAGCTTTTTGGCTTCGTTTTTGACCGCTATATCAAGTGCCGGCTGGCCGTAATTGTTTTTTTCATCCGGGTCAACCCCGCCGTCAACAAACGCCTTCACCGTCTTGTAAAAATTATCGACATCCTCCACAAGACCTGCATACTCGGCTTCCGCTTGTTCGATAGTTTTGATGCGGTTGTTGCTAAGATATTGTGCCAGCTCTTCCTCGCTGAAATTTCTCTCCGCCAAACGCTCTACAGTTTCGTTGTATCTCTTGGTCGCCTTTTCCACTGAATCCGATGCATAATGCAGTGTGCTCATTGCGCGATTGACATAATCACAAGCAATATGTATGCCGGTGTTGCCGTTTTTATCGGTCATATCGAGCTTTTTACCATTCAATTCTTCCACAAACTCATAATTCCCCGACCGCGCGGCATAATGATAACAAACCATATATTCATTTTCATCCTTACGCAGCGGGCTTACCCCCTGTGCAAGCAAAAACCGCGTACATTCCCGAATATCGTCCGGTTCGGCGACATAATACCGAAATTCTTTCATCGCAAGCTTATGCAGCGGAGTGAATTCGTATTTATCGGTTATATTAATATCCACGCCCTCATCGTCCAGCCATTTCAGAGCTTCGATATGAGCATATTTTGCGGCGAGCCAAAGAAGCTTCTCGCCAACCTCGTCAATACCCTTTTCTTCCTTCAGAGCCAGACAGCTTTCCATTATCGCGCTTTTACCACTGTTATTTTCATAACATTTTTCTACATCCCAGATTTCCATAACAAAATCCATCCCTTTCAACAAGCATTTTTCCACTGATACAACCATAAGACTTCATGCATTACATTATATCAGACCATGAGGCATATTGCAATATAAAACATTTTAGCGAAGTGGACAAATGCGCTGATAATTTAAAAGATTGTCATTCTGAGCGAAGCGAAGAATCTTTTTGCAATGGCGTTTAAGATCCTTCGCGCCAGTCAGGACGACATTGAAATCTGCGCTATTTGGCCACTCCCCATTTTAACAAAATGAAGCCCTGTGTAGGTTTGTCATCCTGAACACCTCCCACATCCTGTCATTCTGAGCCTGCGAAGAATCTTTTTCCCCAACCACGCTCCCATAATCTGTCATCCCACTTTAGAAAAACGCCGAAGCGTTTTTGCGTGGGCACAAATCTTGCTTCAAATTCGAGAAAGCTCAATGTGCCCACATGTTGCTCAGAATGACAGACTTTCACATTATAAGCGCTATTTGGCCACTCCCCAGTACAAAAAAGCATTGACTTCCACGCAAAAAAAATATATAGTGATATATGAGGTGGTTAATTTGAAAATATACAAAAGCAGTCTGTTTATAATCGTTAAAAATGCTGTCTACGGTGTACTTGGCGGTGCCGTCATCGCGTTTTTTCTGAACATATTCCTTCTGACCTATCTTGCCGTAATAATTGGCGCGGTTATCAGCCTGTTGATAGTTTATTTTGCAGCTATCGGTGATAACATACGCGTCGTCATTGACGGAGATACCTTTACGGTGTATCGGCGCGGCAAAGTAAAGCATTCCTTCAATATGTGCGAGGTGTCGTTGGAAGCCCGAATCAAAAATCGCGCTGGTGACTGTATTCTCATGGTCACAGAGCAAAACGGCGAAAGCACACGAATTGATTGCAGCATGCTTGGACAAAACCGTTTTTACCGGCTGTTGGAGGACTTGAAAGTTGTCGGTTCCGACCCGGTGTAAGGTATAAAGCTGTTACAAAAGCTATCATTCCAATGAAAATCAAGAGGAATTTAGCTTCGTGAATTTTTTAATAAAAGTGAAACATGGGACAATAACTGTAATTGTCCCATGTTTTTTACTGGTTGATATTCACGACCCGCGCTTCCATTTCGGAAAGAAACCGTTGCTGGTCCTCCTCTTTCAAAAAACGGAACGCAGTCAAAACACGCGCCTCCAGCGCGCTGCTGACCATCCCCGGAACATTCGCCGCACCCTTGCTCGGGTCAATGTGATATTCCGGTTTGGAATCGTCATGCACCAACAATGCCGAACTTTGCGAAAAATTACCCAGCAGATAGTCGGTGCTGACACCAAAAATCTTGGCAATTTTAACCATTGTCGCGGGATCCGGACTGGTTTTATCAATTTCATAATAAGCATATGTAGAACGCACAATACCCAACTGTTCGGAAATATCCGATTGAGTCCATTTTCTGTCACTGCGCAACTTGCGGAGTCTGTCCCCCAAACCGGCAACTTTTTTTACAGTTTTCATTATTCCGATATCCTTTCATTTACCATACTGTCATTCTGAGCGCAGTGAAGAATCTTTTTCCCAACCACGCCCATAACCCGCCGTCATGAGTACCCACACCCTGTCATCCTGAGTATATTCACCCTAATAACTATATTATACACCAAATGCCGCGATTTTTCCACTTATTTTTAAAATTTCCCACAAAATGTGAATGTTTATCTCTTTTATCGGCGTTTTCCTATCATTTTCTCCAATTTTTTCGCTAAAAATCCTTCTGCCATGTCTGCTCACTCAATTGGGTTGTATCGAAACAAGCGGTTGTCATTCTGAGCTCCCCACCCTGTCATTCTGAGCCCCTACCCTGTCATTCTGAACATCCCCAACCTGTCATTCTGACTTGCGCGAAGGATCTTAAACTCTATTGCAAAAAGATTCTTCGCTTCGCTCAGAATGACAATGCTTCGCTCAGAATGACAATCTTTTAAATTATCAACGCGCTGTATCCACAGCCCTGCCAAAATATTACTTGTAAATTTTCCCGCAATATGATAAAATGTTCGTTATACTTACTTATATTTAATCGAAAGGGCAGGTAACTGAAATGGCTGATGAAAAACGTAAAGAACTCGCCAAAACCTATGAACCGGGCGAGGTGGAGCAATCCATCTACCGCTTTTGGGAGGAGGGTCGTTATTTTCACGCCGAGGTACCGTCCGATCCGG
>JGI994J12354_10001518_pt1 | contig 23420 bp, 19 predicted proteins | sample IntmicLarv3ML3BL_FD_12354 | JGI IMG/M metagenome (IMG submission 12354) | reverse complement strand
CACACCAAGCACTATAGGCGGACACGGGTTAGCATCGGCTTTTTGTGCGACAGATACAATGAAATCAATGATGTTTTCAATTTTTACGCTTGGATTGAACATTCGAATCTGGCTCATGTTTTCACTGCCAAATCCTTTTGGTGCAATTGAAATATTGACATTTTCGCCGTCAATGATGTTCATATGTACCACAGCAGGTGTGTTGTCATCAGTATTTTTACGTTCAAAAAGCGGGTCAGCAACAATCGAACAACGCATATATCCGTTTAAATAAGCTCTTTTTACACCTTCATCGATTGCGTTTTTTAAAGATCCGCCGATAAAATGAACATCCTGACCGATATCCATGAAAATAACTGCCATTCCCGTATCCTGGCAAATCGGAATATTCATTTCATTCGCAACCGCTTGGTTTTCGATTATTGCAGACAAAGCAATTTTACATAACGTCGAAGATTCGATTCTATACGCTTTTTCTAATGAATTTGTTATATCTTCGGGTAAATAATAGTTAGCACGAATTAAACCTTTTTCGATTATGTCAGTAATTTCAGAAACGTTAATTTCTCTCATTTTTTTTCCTATAATGTATTTAAATAATTTAAAGCTTCAACACCCGCAATCGCACCGTCTCCTACAGCAGTTGCTATCTGTCGTGTGTTTTTGCTGATAATATCACCGGCACCAAAGATTCCTTTAATATTCGTTTGCATTTTATCATTGACAACTAAATAACCGTCTTTGTCCAAAACAAATTTATTAATAAGTAAATCATTCTGCGGAATAACACCGATTGAAATAAAAATTCCGTTTGTTTCTATGTTTTTATAATTATCCAGCAAAATATTTTCGACTTTATCATTTCCGTTTATCGAAACTACATTTGCATTTACGATAATTTCGATATTTTTAGTCACTTTAGCTTTGTTTATATGGATTTTGGCGGCTTTAAAGTTAATATTTCTATGAATTAAATAGACTTTTTGACATATAGATGATAAATAAACAGCGTCTTCAAACGCAGTATTTCCGCCGCCGATCACGCAAACGATTTTATTTCTGAAAAAATTTCCGTCGCAAGTTGCACAATATGAAACGCCCAGTCCGTTGAATTTATTTTCGCCGGGAACATTGAGTTTTCTGTGTGTTGCACCTGTTGAAATGATGATAGCATCATATTTTTTATATTCATTTGTCTGTATTTCAAATGTTTTTTCATTTATATCGATAATTTCTTGATTAATTAAATTAATATTAGCGTTTTCGCATTGTATACGCATGTTTTCGCTGAGTTCCCATCCTGAAACGCTGCCAAAACCCATATAATTTTCAATTTCATTTGTCAGCAGCATTTGTCCGCCGAACATATTTTTCTCATAAACAGTGACATCAGCACCACCGCGAACACAATATAATGCACTTGTCATTCCTGCAGGACCACCGCCGATAACAGCAACTTTATACATTTTTAACCTCAAAATTTATATAATAACGTTTATTATTTCACGTTTTTTTGACTTTATTAATTAATTATAACATATTTATATGAAATTTCAAGTAGAATACTAGAAAATTATTGATAAAATTATTTTAGAATTTTGCCGAATGTTTTATTTTTATATTTACAGAATAATCATAATATAAAAGATGTTTTATACCTTTCGTTGCTATAAAATTTTAGTGTTGAATTCGGTAAAATTTTTTTTCAAATTCAACGTATTTTTTTATCAAAATAAATATAATAATTGTTATAAAGTATTGAAATTAACGGATATAAGTGTTATAATGAAATATAAAGAAAAAATTAATAATTTATTTGAGGTTAATATGGATTACAATTTTGATGATTTTGTTAATACAACAAAAAATTATGTTGAAAAAGCCGGTCAAAAAACTGTTGAAATAATTGATATAACAAAATTAAAATGGCAAATTTCCGAATTGAAAAATAAACTTAACAGAGATTATATTATTTTGGGTAAAAAAACATTTAAATCAATAGAAAACGATGATTCTGATTTTATTGACGACTCATCCGAAATTATTGACAATATCAGAGAAAAAAAACAAGCTATCGAAGAGCTGAATGAACGTTTGAAAGAATTAAAAGGTACACAAAAATGCGAAAATTGCGGCGAATCTAACGATAAATACAGTAAATATTGCAAAAAATGTGGAGATTTATTATAATGTGTATAGTAATCATCGGTGCAATGACGATTGAAGTAACGGCTATCAAAGAATTAATAACGTTAAAAAAAGTTGATAAAATTTCGGAAATGAATTTTCATATCGGCGAATATAAGAATAATGAAGTAATTTGCGTTGTGTGCGGCGTTGGCAAGGTACAAGCAGCAATGTGTGCACAAACAGCTATATTGACGTACAAACCTGATATTGTAATTAACTTGGGTGTAGCAGGCGGAATCGGGCAGGGAATACATACGACTGATATTGTTGTTGCTGATAAAATAGCTCTTCCGANCTATGATTTTGATTTAACGGCAATCGGCGAAGGAAAAGGCATTTTTTCAGATGTTGATTTAAAAATTTCGCAAAAATTTATGAAAATTGCATCAGAAAAACTTAAAGATATTAAAACATATCAGGGCATGATAGCAACAGGCGATCAATTTATTTCGGACGATACTGTAAGACAATCTTTAATTAATGACTACAATTCATTGGCTTGCGAAATGGAAGGTGCAGCGATTGCACGTGTATGTGAACAAAACGGCGTGAAATGTGCGGTTGTCCGCGCGATTAGCGATAATGCAGATAATGAAGCAATAATGGCATTTGAACAGTTCTTGGAACAAGCAGTCAAAAATTCAGTTGTTTTAATGGAAGCTTTTTTATCAAATATATAATAAAATAGTTTGGAGTTATACATGGAAAATAAAAGATTTAATGAGATATATGGTTGCAACGTTTTTAATGACGCTGTGATGAGAGATCGTTTGCCGAAAGATGTATATAAATCATTGCGAAAAAGTATCGATGAGGGTGAATTATTAAACAATGATATAGCAGACACAGTAGCGGGTGCGTTGAAAAACTGGGCAATCGAAAAAGGTGCGACTCATTTTACGCATTGGTTCCAACCCTTAAACGGTTTTACTGCAGAAAAACATGATTCATTTTTGGTTCCGACATCAGAAGGAACGGCTATAACGAATTTTTCGGGAAAAATGCTCATTAAAAGTGAAACAGACGCATCGTCGTTTCCGTCAGGCGGCATGCGTGCGGTTTTTGAAGCAAGGGGATATACGGCTTGGGATTGCACGTCTCCCGCGTTTTTAAAACAAAATAAAGCAGGTTTAACGCTTTGTATACCTACGGCTTTCTGTTCATATAACGGAAACGCATTGGACGAAAAAATGCCGTTATTACGTTCAATGGAAGCTATAAACAAGCACACAAAACGATTGTTGAACATTTTTAAAGAAAATACAAAAAAAGTCATAACAACTGTCGGCGGCGAACAGGAATATTTTTTGATTGATAAAGAACTGTATGATAAACGTATGGATTTGTCTTTGACAGGCAGGACACTATTTGGCGCAAAACCTCCTAAAGGACAGGAATTTAAAGATCATTATTACGGAATCATCCGCGAAAACGTAGCTCAATTCATGAAAGAATTGGACACAGAATTATGGAAAGCGGGTGTTCCTGCGAAAACAAAGCACAACGAAGCAGCTCCGTCACAACACGAATTAGCGCCTGTTTATACAACATCAAACATAGCATGCGATCAGAATCAGCTTATAATGGAAACAATGAAACGTTTAGCGAATCATTATAATTTAGAATGCTTATTGCACGAAAAACCTTTTTCATACATAAACGGATCGGGAAAACATAATAATTGGTCGCTTGAAACGGCAGAAGGCAGAAATCTGCTCGAACCGGGAAAAACTCCGCATGAAAATATTATCTTTTTGCTCATTTTATCAGCAGTCATCAGAGCTGTCGATAAATACGCAGGGCTTATGCGTTTGTCAACTGCGAGTGCTGAAAATGATTGCCGTTTAGGCGGTTATGAAGCTCCTCCGGTTATTATTTCAATCTTTTTAGGCGAACAAATAACTGAAATTTTTGAAAATATTCTTTTAGATAAGAGCAATACATCCAATATTAAAAAAACCGTGGAATTTGGGGTTCCGTCGTTACCTGAAATATATACAGACAGTACCGACCGCAACAGAACATCTCCATGCGCATTCACAGGCAATAAATTTGAATTTAGAATGCCTGGATCTTCGACACAACTTGCGTTTGTCAATACTATTTTTAATACAGCAGTAACGGAATCAATCGATTATATTGCAACGCAGCTGGAAAACAGCAAAGATTTGAGTAAAGATGTTTCAAATTTGATAAAATCGATGTATAAAGAACATAAAAAAATAATTTTTAACGGAAACGGTTATTCGGATGAATGGCTGAAAGAAGCGAAAAAACGTAAATTAAATAATTTCAGCGATACTGTTTCGTGTATTCCCGAATTAAGTAATCAAGATAGCATTGATTTGTTTACAAAATATAATGTTTATACAGCGGATGAATTAAAAGCACGTACAGAAATAATTACGGAAAAATACGAAAAACAGATTAATGTCGAAGCAAATACGATGTTATATATGGCAAATAGGCTTATATTACCGGCTTGTATTAATTATATTACAATATTATCTTCGCAGGTAAAAAGGTTGAAAGAGCTTGTTCTTGACAATAATGCACAATATAATTTATTGAATAAAATTAATAACAGTTTACAAGAATTATCAAACGGAATATGTGAACTCGAAAAAACAGTTGTAAATTTTAATAAAGACAACGGCTTGTCAAGTGCTGTTTATTGCCGGGATATAATTTTAGTTAAAATGAATGAGCTCAGAAAACATACGGATTATTTGGAAACATTGATTCCGTCAGATTTATGGCCGATGCCTACATATACCGATATGATTTTTTATAAAAATTAGTTTAGGACGATTGAAATTAAATGTTATATTATGAATAAATCACCTCAAATTTCATATAATTTTTATAATTATTTAAAGATATTATTAATTTGAGGTAAATAATGGAAGAAAAATTGGAAAAAAAGCAGAGGCAAGGATTTGTTTTAGGTGCATTGATATTAGCTGTATCCGGCTTTTTAGGCAAGGTTTTTGGTGCTATTTTCAAAATTCCTCTGACAAACATGGTCGGAACGGCAGCAATGGGCTATTTTTCGTCAGCTTATTCAGTTTATGTTTTTTTGCTGGCAATAGCAACATCGGGTATCCCTGTCGGCTTGGCGGCTTTAATTTCGCGTTATTTGGCTCTGGAACGTTATAAAGATTTGAAATCATTAATGCGTATGACGACGATAATTTTTGTCTGTATCGGTGCTGTTTTTTCTGCTTTAGGTATGATTTTCGCAAAAGATATTGCTATTATAATGAACAGTGAAAAAGCATACTATTGCGTTTTATTATTAATGCCAGCAGTTTTTTTTATTTCAATTGTATCTATTCATAAAGGTTTTTTTCAAGGTTATAACAATATGATGCCGACGGCGATTTCTAATATTATCGAAGCATTTTCGAAATTAGTATTCGGCTGTGGAATCGCTTATTTGTTAAACATAAATGGTTTTGATAATGAAATAACAGTCGCCGGTGCAATCGGCGGTGTTACTATCGGTACAATACTCGCCAGTATATTTATGTTTTTCCGATATATTTTCAGAAATAAATCATATCGAATAACACAAAAAGATTTTATGTCTCAATCGAATCCAACCCCAGATAGACAAATACTCAGTGAGTTTATAAAAATAACTTTTCCTGTTACGATATCCAGTGTTGCCGTAAATTTATTCAGCATGGTTGACGCTTTTTTTGTTGTAAATAGATTGAAAGCATATTTAGATATCAATACTTCAGAAGTAATGTGGGGATCTTACAGTAATATCGCACTTACTATCTTTAATCTGCCGTCATTTCTTGTAATTTCAATCGGAATAAGCTTAATTCCGTCAATTGCTGCTGCATATGCGAAAAATGAACATGAATCAATAAAAAACACTGTTAATAAAGCTTTGAAATATTCGTCAATTTTAGCTTTTGGATGTGCCTTCGGACTCAATGCTGTTGCCGAACAAGCAATAAAATTATTTTTCAACACATCATCCAACGAATTGGTTATCGCAACGCAATTATTGGAAATAATTTCATTCGCACTCATTGCAGTGGGACTTACCAATGTAACAGCGTCAATTTTACAATCAGTCGGCAAAGCATATTTATCTGTTGTATCGGTTGCAATCGGAGCTGTAATCAAAACAATTTGCACGTTTACATTTGTCGGAATTCCTTCGATTAACATTTTGGGTGCACCAATTGCTACAAATATTGCCTATCCGATCATGCTTTTGTTAAATTTTATATTTATTTTTAAATATGTTAAAATACTACCTAATTTTATGGAAGTCTTTTTGAAACCATTATTAGCCGGATTTTTATGTTTTCTAACCGCAAAAGGTTCATTAATGATTTTTGAAAATATTATTAAAGGTAAATTACTTATTTTTCCTGTTATTCTATTATCAGTTTTAGTTTATTTTGCCGCAATTTTTTTATTAAAATTGGTAACTTTTGACGAAATTAAACAAATCATCAAAAAAAGATAAAACAAATATTGAAATATATTAAAGGATAGTGTAAAATGTTAGATAATAATTATTTGAAAAATAAAGAAATATACGATTTTAATGATCTAATTTCAATAATGCAATTGTTGAGAAAGCCGAACGGTTGTCCTTGGGATATTGAACAAAATCACAAATCAATTCGTAATAATCTCATCGAAGAAACATATGAAGTTATTGAAGGTATAGATAATTCAAATGATAAAATATTGTCCGAAGAATTAGGTGACTTATTATTGCAAATTGTTTTTCATTCACAAATAGCGGACGAGGAAAATAGTTTTAATATAACTGATGTAACAACAGGTATTTGTAAAAAATTAATATACAGGCATCCGCATATTTTTGGTGAAATTGTTGCTAGCGATACTGAAACCGTCTTAGAAAATTGGGATCGGTTAAAGAAACAGGAAAAAAATCAAAAAAACCTTAACGAAACATTAAATGGCGTTTCGAAATCATTACCGGCTTTGATAAGAACAGATAAAATAATCAGCAAAATTAACAAGTCTTCACAAAATACAATACAAAACAGTGAAATTATCGAAAAAATACAAAAAAAACTTGATAATTTTGGTAAAAATGAAGATATTAATATTGACAATCTTGGAAAATTGTTATATTATATAGTAGCCTTGTCGAACAATGTAGGAATTAATGCTGAAGAAGCTTTGTTCAGAGAATGTGAAAAAATTATTAATGATATTAAATAGCTATATAAACTATATAGATATAATATAATAAAATAACGGAGGATGAAACATGAATAAGTTCGGACTGGTTTCTGTAGTTGCAGAAAAAGCAAATATATCCAAAAAACAAGCTACTGAAATTATTGACGCTACAATCGACGCGATTTCCGAAGCATTAAAAGCAGGTGACAAAGTTCAATTAGTTGGTTTTGGTTCTTTTGATGTACGCAACAGAGCAGCAAGAGACGGTAGAGACCCTTCAAATCCATCGAAAATTATCCATATTCCGGCTTTAAGAGTTCCTGTATTTAAAGCAGGTAAAGGTCTTAAAGACATGGTTAAATAGTATTATTAACGAATATAGATATAGTTCTTATTAATATTATCAAATTTATTAAGCAGTTTTGCATTGTCAATTCTAATTGGCTGAAACCAATTAGAATTGACTGAAACGCAATTTAACGGCAATCATATCACACATAAATAAACTGATATTAAACACACAGGATAATAAAATGCGACTCGATAAATATTTAAAAGTATCCAGATTGATTAAAAGACGATCAGTCGCCAACGAAGCATGCGACGGACAAAGAGTTAAAGTTAATGATAAAATAGCGAAACCGTCTTATGAGCTAAAAATTGGCGATATAATCGAAATGCGTTTTGGGGATAAATCGATCAAGGCTGAAGTCATAACGCTTTCAGAACACGCATTAAAAGCCGATGCGAGCGGAATGTATAAAATAATAGAATAATTACTTGATTATTATGTATAAAATTTTATTATGAACCGTTTATTTCTTTTTTCGGTTATATTTATCTTTATTTTAGCATATATAATTCTAATATTATCGAAATGGATTTTATATTTTTTACAGTCGGAAAATTAAAAATTTAAAATTTCAGCAAAATTATTAAAAACACTCACACAACTTATTAAAAATATTATAAAAACAAAACAAACACAAAAAATTTAATATGAGGTCAGAATTATGCAAAAAATTAAGCATGGAGTTCTGATAAGATTGATTTTTTCATTTCTATTAATTTTTGCGTTAATTAACTTTTTGTTTATGAGATTAGATATATCAAAAACAGATTTAAATATAAAAGAAATACAAAATCAAATAAAAGATCAAAAGTTGAAGAATAATGAATTAACGTCTATTTTAACAGATGAAAACATTGATGATTTTTATCGGATTGTTGCGGAAAATGACTTGGGTTACGGTTCATATGACGAAAAAGTATATGTCGATATAACAGGTCGTTGATTAAATATAATTTTACAAAATAAATGCATTTCTTAATTATGGTTTCAGTGAAATATTATATATAAAATATAGGAGAATTTTTCCCATGTCTTTGGATGTTGGCACAATATTAGAAGGTAAGATAACAGGAATTTCAAAATTCGGTGCATTTGTTTTATTAGAAAACGGAAAATCAGGTATGGTTCATATTTCAGAAATAGCAAGCGGATATGTGACCGAAATAAAAGATCATATTTCTGAAGGACAGGCAGTAAAAGTCAAAGTTATTGGTATTGATGATAAAGGCAGAATAAATTTATCTATAAAAAAAGCCGAAGAATCGGTTCAAGTTCAAACTCAGGAACAAAAACCGATTATTAGAAATCAACCGAAACAACAAAAACCTTCTTCATTTGAAGATATGATGTCGAAATTCAAGACAGATGCAGATGATAAAATTTATGAATTTAAATCTTCGAAAGAAAGAAGCAAAGAAATTTACGCAAAAAGACAAAAAAGACCATATTAATCATAAAAGGGAGTATTGAAACTCCCTTTTATTTTATATTACTACAAATCTGATAGAATGATTAATTGCGAATTTTTCTGCGGATGAACCGGTCTTTGCATAAATCGTTAGATTTTTTTCACACCCGAAAAAAGCATCATTTGCGATTTCGATTGTTTCGTTTTTTATTACAACACTTTTTAGACCTTCGCAATAACGAAAAGCACCGCTGTCAATAATCGTAACGTTTTTTGGTATTGTTATACTTTCCATGTAATAACAATCTGAAAATGCATTTTCTCCGATACTCGTCACACTGTTTGATATTATTACACCTGTAAGCCATCGTTTGTCGAAAAACGCACGTTCGCCAATCCGAGTCACATATGAAGGAATGACAACTTCCGTTTTATGAATGATATCGACTATATCCTCAAAATCGGGGTCAACATCAAGTCCCGCAATATCGTCAAATTCTGCGTTTACTAATACACCGTTTTCATTAATTGTGAGAAGAACTTCCATTTAACGTTAGTCTCCCAAGATTGTTTTTATCTAGTCTTTTTATTAAATATTACTTTAATAAAAAGATATTTTTATTTTTAATATATTATTCGACATTAATGTTGTCTTCATCAACTTCATCTTTTGTTTCTTCATCAACAGTATCATTATCGTCAGGTATTGTAGGATATTCAATCGTAGCAAATATCGCAAATATATCTTCGCATTTATTCATATTATATTTTTTAACGGTTGCTTCATTAAAAGTATGTTCAAATGCTTCATACCAAGGATCCACTAATACAGAAGCTTCATTTTCAATAATCGCATTAAGAACAGAGTCTGAAATGGCTGAGTAAAATTCTGGATTTTCAAAAATGGAATAACGTTTTATAATCCACCAACCGCCGCTCGATCTGTCAATTTTTTTATATTCGCCGACTTCGCTGCTAAAAACAGCATCAACAATTTCAGTCGGCATGGTATTTCCGCTATTATCAAATGCACCGTCAATATTAATATAATAACCGTCTTCAATGAGTAATTGATTATATGTGAGTCTGTTTGTTATTTCGTCGGTTAGTTCTTGTTCATCATCATATTTATAATATGCTTCCGAATATTCAGCGATTAAATCTTCAAAGACAGCACCTGCATCAATTTTCGCCATGATTTCATTTATTAATGATGAACGAAACGCTATTTCTTCGTCTGATAAAGCAGCACCGTTTTCATCTGTGACAGATAAATTTATAAATTTAAAACGTGAAAATAATAAATCGGCGTTTTCTTTTTTTGTTTCTTCCGATATTTCAAATTCGCCGCCTTCGCCGTAAAAATAATCAATAATAGCATTTTGTTTATAATCAAATTGATTAACAACAATAAATTCTTCTTCGGTCATACCGATTTTATCAAGAATTTTATTCATTTCTTTTTCTCCGAGAATATCTGGCCAATTTGTTTTGTAGCGTTTATCCATCGCATCAATATCTTCTTGAGAAAATTTAAGTCCCAATTCATCAAATTTTTGAGTAAGAATGATATATTTGATATATTGACTTTTTATTTGCATATCAATGGCTTCCGAATAAGTAACAGTTTTGGCTTCGTTAGCATAATCAGAAAGATAAGTTTTTAATGTAATACCCATTTGATTTGCATATTGTTGGTAATAATTTTTATAATTATATGCAAAATAAGCATAAACATTACTTGGGTATTTTACTTCGCCTGATTGAATTATATAGGAAGTATCACTTCCGCATGCCGCCATCACTGTCAGTGACATAGTTAATATCAAAACTAATGCAATTACTTTAACAAATTTCATTTTTCCTCCAAAGACTTATAAAATAAATACGCTACATTATAGCACTAATTTTCGAAATTGTCTATACATTTCTTTAAATTACCTAAAAAATGTTCCAAATCTGATATAACAGTAATTGTTTTTAATGTAAAATATGGTCTTGTACCCGCTGAAAACAAAACCTTTCCTTTCATCATAGACAAAATCATCGAAATGATTTCAAAATTAACGGAATCTTCCGTATAAAGCAGGATATTTCCGTCATTTTCTGCAATTTCAACTATATAACACTCACTCGCTAAATGACGAATTTTTGCAATATTCAATAGTGTCAACACCGAATTGGGTATTTCACCGAATCTATCGATAATTTCGTCCAACACATCACGGTAATCATCTTCGCTTCGAATCGAAGCAATCATCTTGTATACTTCTATTCGCGTTTGCATATCCGAAATAAAACTGTCGGGAATATAAGCATTGAGTTTTAATTCTACCACGCATTCGCTTTTCGCTTTTTTTCCGCCTTTTTGCTCAACAACAGCTTCTTCCAGCAATTTCATGTACATATCAAAACCGACAGTGACTAAATGCCCGTGTTGTTCAGCACCCAAAATGTCGCCTGCACCACGTATTTCAAGGTCACGCATGGCAATTTTTAGTCCCGAACCGAATTCGGTATATTCTTTAATTGTCATTAGTCGTTTATAAGCGTCTTGCGTTAATACTTTACCTTTTCTGAACGTAAAGTAAGCATATGCACGTTTATCCGTCCGCCCGACACGACCTCTTATTTGATGTAATTGAGCCAGTCCCAAACGATCTGCGTCTTCGATAATCAACGTATTGCAATTGGGTACATCAACGCCTGTTTCAATAATCGTCGTGCAAACCAATACATCAATATCACCCAAAACCAGTGTTTCCCACACATTCGCCAATTCGTCCTGCGACATTTGTCCGTGTGCTACCGCTACTCTGAAATTTGTTTTCGAAGCGATAATCGACGCTGTTTTATAAATCGTTTCAACACGGTTATGCAAATAATAGCATTGTCCGTTTCGTGCGACTTCTCGTTTTATTGCATCAATAATCAGTCCTAAATCATATTCAGCAACGTAAGTCGTAATCGGAAAACGATTATGCGGAGCTTCATTTATTATAGATATATCCCGAATACCCGACAAGGACATATTCAAAGTCCTCGGTATAGGCGTCGCTGATAATGTGAGAACATCGATATTTTTAAATGATTCTTTCAGTTGTTCTTTGTGAGCAACACCGAATCGCTGTTCTTCGTCAACGACAATAAGCCCCAGATCTTTAAATTCAATATCTTTCGAAAAAACTCTGTGTGTGCCGACAATGACGTCAATCTCGCCTCGTTTTAACCGTTTTATGATATTTTTTTGTTGTGTAGGTGTACGAAAACGCGAAAGTAAATCTACTTTTAAAGGAAATGAATTAAACCGTTTAAGCATGGTTTGATAATGCTGAAACGCCAAAATAGTCGTAGGTGCGAGGATGACAACCTGCTTGGAATCCATAACGCATTTAAAAACAGCTCTTAGTGCCACTTCAGTTTTACCGAAACCGACATCTCCGCATAAAAGCCTGTCCATAGGCGTTATGCCTTCCATATCTTGTTTAATTTCGTAAATACATTTCAACTGGTCATCCGTTTCAGTAAATTCAAAACTGTTTTCGAAATCTTTTTGCCATTCTGTATCTTCGGAAAACATAAAACCCTTTGATTTTAATCGTTCTCCATACAATTTTACCAGCGAATCAGCCAAATCACGTACAGCTTTTTTAACTTTTTGTTTGGTTCTTGTCCAGTCTGTTCCGCCTAATTTATTTAATTTTACTTTGATATCTTCTGCAGAACCTATATATTTCGAAATTAAATCTAATTGAGCACAGGGAAAGTATAAAACATCTGTACCTGCAAACTTAATCTTGATAAAATCATTAATAATCCCTTGCTGATCGACTTTGTGAATGCCGTCATAAATACCTACGCCATAATTAACATGAACGACATAATCACCGGGTTTAATATCGGTAAAACTTTTTATACGCTCTCCGCGTTCAAATTTTTGTTTTTTCGGCGGTTTATATTCGCTTTTCGGACGATATGCATATACAATTGTTTTTAATTCATGAATAACATAACCAAAAGGCAATGATCCGATTGAGATAAACAAATTTTTATGAATATTGAATTCACTGTTTATTTCATCTAATTGCGTATTATCTACGACTAATAAATGTATGGTATAATCTTGTTCAAGAAAATCCGTAATTTCGTCTTTAAGTAATTTAAACGAAGAAATTGTAGCAGGGAAGATGTTGAAATTACAAATTTTATCCAATTCCAATCCTTGCAATGAAGACGGAAGTGTTTCGAAAATAATGGGTTTATTTAGTTTTTCTAAAATATTATTCAATTCATAATAATAATTTTTATTTAAAAACGTATAATCATCTTCAAGCAACGTTTGAATGTCTTCATTAATACGAAAACAAAAACCTTTAATATGTTCAATGACTGAGGTATAATCAAAAATAAAGATAATCGTATCATTATCAATATAATCCAAAATATTCGCTGTTTTTTGATAATAAGCAGGTAAATAACGGTCATGTCTGGGTAAAATCCCTTGCTCAAGCATTTCCAAATCATGTTTAACATGCTGATTTTTTTGATATTTTTTCAATTCGGTTTTTAAATTGTCAACAACACTCATTGTGTGCTCTTTTGCAGGTGTTATCCGCGCAAAATCAAGCGGTTCCATTCTACGTTGCGTATTGATATCAAATATGGAAATACTATCTACTTCATCTCCGAAAAATTCCAGACGAATAGGAAACTCAACACTTGGCGGAAAAATGTCCACAATTCCGCCGCGGACCGAAAATTGTCCCGGTCCTTCAACAATGGAATATCGTTCATATCCGAAATTCATTATATCACTGATAAGATTATCAAAAACAATAACAGATTGCTGATTGATGACGATTTCTTTATATTCATCGGGATGCATGACAATCGAACATAAAGCGTCCGCAGGGACAATAACGCTGCTGAAATCATTCTTTTTTATTTTTGACAATGTTTCAATACGTTTATTTTCATCATAGCGTGAAACACTTTCAATATCTCTGAAAATATAATCTTTCGCAGGAAACACGAGTGAATTTCCATTGATTGATTGCATCGTTTCGTTAATAATTCTCATTTTTTGGTCGTCAGGAACGATTATCAACGCTTTTTTGTTTAAATCAGAACATAACTTTGCAGCGAAATAAACTTTTTGCTCATCTATTCCGAAAACAGCTGTTATATTTTTATTTTTTACATATTCGCTAAGTGTTTTGTAACTATCCCAATCATTAAATTTATTGAAAATATTTTCATAGAATTTTGTCATTTGTAATATCTTTCTTGTTAAATTTAGCCATTGCATTTTCAGTTTCGCCATTGACAATCATCAGGACAGCTTCGTAAATATTAGGCAGATTTTCAGTAAAACCTTTCATTTCCGAAGCTGATAAAGCTCCTGTAACCCAGTCAGCAAGCTGAATTTGAGGATGAATGCGATCACCGACTCCAATTTTTATACGTGTAAAGTTTTCACTTTCCAGCATATTGATTATGCTTTTTAATCCGTTATGTCCGCCATGACTACCGTTTTTACGTATTCTCAGCCGATTTGACGGTAATGCCACATCATCTTCAAGCGTTAAAATATTTTCAATCGGAACATTGTAATATTCAGCCGCTTCATAAACAGCAATTCCAGAATTATTCATGTAAGTCTGCGGTTTAAGAAATAATACTTTTTTACCTGAAATAACAGTTTCCTGAGATAAACTTTTGAATTTAAGTTTATTTATTTTTATATTTAAATCTTTTGCAATATAATCAAGCGACATAAATCCGACATTATGCCTCGTTTTTTCGTATTGTTTGCCCGGATTACCCAAGCCGACTATTATAAAATCCATTTAAATTCCTATTCTTTTATTTTTTCCAATCAGTTTTGTTGATTTGACGACTTCTCGCAATCGCTAATGTATTTTCAGGTACATCCTCGGTAAGTGTCGAACCGGCTGCAATATACGCATTATCATGAACTGTAATAGGTGCGACTAAATTAGTATTACACCCGATAAATACGTCATTTCCGATAATCGTTTCATTCTTTTCGTGTTCATGTCGTCCGTCAAAATTGGAAGTAACCGTTCCGCAACCAAAATTAACCCGTTCACCGACAACAGCATCTCCGATATATGTTAAATGTGCGACGGATGTTTTCCTGCCGATTTTCGAATTTTTTATTTCCACGAAATCACCGATTTTTATTTCGTCTTCAATAATACAATTCGGACGAATATTACAAAAAGGTCCGATTTTTACATTGTTTCCAATTTTCGAATCTTCGCAATAAGTCGTTTTTATATGACAATTATCACCGATTTTACTGTTTTTTATATGACAGTTAACGTCAATAATCGTATTTTTTCCGATTACAGTATTACCTGAAATCACTGAACCCTGCATTATCACCGAACCTTCGCCGATTTCAACATCATTATCAACTATAATTCCGTTCGGACAAGGAATTTTTATACCTTGCTTGATATGCTTTTTTAAAATTTCAAGACGTATTTTTTCTTGAATTTCAAAGTAGTTGTCAGAATTTAATATTTGAGCTTCGATAATACAAATTTTTTTATTGTCATCGATTTTTGTAAAAACGTTTTCAAGTGAATCATAAACAATATTTTTTAATTTATTCTGAGCAACAAAAATAGCGTAAATACGCCCGTTTTTATCACAAATTGCCGTCGTTATTTCTTTTAGTGAAAATATTTTCGATAAATCGGAAATGTTTATTACATTTCCTTCGATAAACAAACAATAATCGTTATTATCAGAATTATTTCCAAATGAATCATTTAATATTTCAATGTTTGTACCCGAAAACAATTTTTTAGTATATTCATAAGTTTTTTTTAATAATATATCTTGTTCCGTAAATGATTTGTAATTATTCGGAAAAGTCAATATTTTTATATCTGCCGTCATGTATTGTCCTCCAAATTTATTATTAATTCTTGTTTAATACTAATGCTTATAATTAATTTTTTACATTTATATTATTATCCTATAAATTTTATCTTTTGTAAATACCTAAAACAACATTTTACTAAATATTTATTTAAATTTTTATAACAATAATAAAAATTTGAATAAATTAAATAATTTTATTAAATAATTACTTAAAAGAATAGAAAAAAGTATTGTCAATTGTTGCAATTTATGGTATAATATTCTTTGAAAAAAATGTACAATATGAATTAATATATAGTGTTGTAAAAAATATTATTAAAGTTAAAAAATGGAGGAATTATTTTTTTATGGGTAAAAAATACGTATATCTTTTTACCGAAGGTAACGGTACAATGAGAGAATTGCTTGGTGGTAAAGGTTGCAACCTGGCAGAAATGACAAATTTGGGAATGCCTGTTCCACAAGGTTTTACTGTTACGACAGAAGCATGCACACGCTATTATGACGATGGTAAAAAAATTGCACAAGAAATTGAAGATGAAATTTATGAATATCTCGCAAAAATGGAAAAAATCAGTGGTAAAAAGTTCGGCGATCCGACCAATCCATTATTGGTTTCTGTTCGTTCGGGTGCACGTGCGTCAATGCCCGGTATGATGGATACAATTCTTAATTTAGGGCTTAATGAAACAGTTGTGGAAGGTTTTGCGAAATTGACGAACAATCCTCGTTTCGCATATGACTCATACCGCCGTTTTATCCAAATGTTTTCGGACGTTGTTATGGATGTACCCAAATCAAGTTTTGAAAAATATATAGACCAAGTAAAAGAAGAACGCGGTGTTAAATTAGATACTGATTTAAACGCAGACGATATGAAAAAATTAGTCGTTTTATTTAAAAAATATTTCAAAGAACAAAAAGGCTTTGATTTCCCTGAAGAACCGAGAAGCCAATTAATCGAATCGGTTAAAGCCGTTTTCCGTTCATGGGACAACCCGAGAGCTAATTTCTACAGAAGACAAAACGATATCCCATATTCATGGGGAACTGCAGTAAACGTGCAAGCTATGGTATTCGGCAACAGTGGTGATACATCAGGTACCGGCGTTGCTTTTACAAGAGACCCGTCTACCGGTGAAAAACGTTTATACGGTGAATTTTTGATGAACGCTCAAGGTGAAGACGTTGTTGCAGGCGTTAGAACTCCACAGACTATCGATCAATTAAGAGATGTTATGCTTGATGCTTACAACGCTTTTGTTGAAATTTCAGACAGACTTGAAAAACATTATCATGATATGCAAGACATGGAATTTACTATCGAAAACGGTAAATTATATATGCTCCAAACAAGAAACGGTAAACGTACGGCAGCAGCAGCTTTAAAAATCGCTGTTGATCTTGTTAATGAAGGCGCTTTAACCAAAGAAGAAGCTATTCTTAAAGTTGAACCGAAACAATTGGATGCTCTTTTACATCCTCAGTTTAAAGCGTCCGCATTAAAAGCGGCAAAACCTATTGCTAAAGGTCTTCCGGCTTCACCTGGTGCAGCATGCGGAAAAGTTTGCTTCACAGCTGAAGACGCTGTTGAAATGGCAGAAAAAGGTGAAAAAGTTGTATTGGTACGTTTAGAAACTTCTCCCGAAGATATCGAAGGTATGGCAGTTTCTCAAGGTATATTGACCGTTCGCGGCGGTATGACTTCGCATGCGGCAGTTGTTGCTCGCGGTATGGGTACATGCTGTGTAGCAGGATGCGGCGAGATTAGCATGAATGAACATGCAAAATCATTTACAGTAGGTAATGATAAAATCTCCGAAGGTGACTTCATTTCTATAGACGGTTCAACAGGTAATGTATATATTGGCAAAATCGAAACAGAAGAAGCTGAAATCTCCGGTTATTTCAGCACATTCATGTCATGGGCAGATGAAATCCGCACATTGAAAGTAAGAACAAATGCCGATTCACCAAAAGACGCTGAACAAGCAATGAAATTCGGTGCTGAAGGTATTGGACTTTGCCGTACTGAACACATGTTCTTCGAAGCAGACAGAATTTTCCCCATGCGTCAAATGATCGTCAGCGAAACAGTTGAACAAAGAAAAATTGCACTTGATAAATTATTGCCGATGCAAAGATCAGATTTCGAAGGTATATTCAAAGCAATGAAAGGTCTTCCTGTTACAATCCGTTTTCTTGACCCGCCTCTTCATGAATTCGTTCCTCATACAGACGTTGAAATCAAAGCATTAGCGGATGAAATGGGTATAGGTTTTGATAAATTAAAAGCAACAATCGAAGGTTTACACGAATTTAACCCCATGTTAGGTCACCGCGGTTGCCGTTTAGCTGTAACATATCCTGAAATAGCTGCTATGCAGACACGTGCTGTTATCGAAGCTGCAATCAACGTAAACAAAGAGGGAATGAACGTTGTTCCCGAAATCATGATACCGCTTGTTGGTGATGTAACAGAATTAAAGTTCGTAAAAGATATCGTTGTAAAAACAGCTGATGAAATCATTAAAAACAGCGGTGTTGAATTGAAATACATGGTCGGTACAATGATCGAAATACCGAGGGCTGCTTTACTTGCCGATGAAATCGCTAAAGAAGCTGAATTCTTCTCATTCGGTACAAACGATTTAACACAAATGACTTATGGTTTCAGCCGTGACGACGCCGGAAAATTCTTAAATGATTACTACGAAAAGAAAATTTTCGAAAGCGATCCGTTTGCTAAATTAGATCAAACAGGCGTTGGCAAATTAGTTAAAATGGCTGCTACATTGGGTAAACAAGAACGCCCGAACATTAAATTAGGTATCTGCGGCGAACACGGCGGCGATCCTTCAAGTGTTGAATTTTGCCATGTTGCAGGACTTAATTATGTTTCCTGTTCACCTTTCAGAGTACCTATAGCAAGACTTGCTGCTGCTCAGGCAAAAGTAAAAAACAAATAATTTGACGTTTTTAATAGTTAAAATTTAATTATTACGAAAGGAACGATTGATTGAAATATTTTATATTTTAACAGTTGTTCCTTTTTTTATTTTTTAGGAGAAATAAAATGGATAAAATCAGATGGGGAATTATGGGTCTTGGTGACATTGCTCATAAATTTTGTGATAATTTATGGCAAGTTCCCGATGCAGATATAACAGCGTGCGGTTCCCGAACAATGGAAAAAGCAGCTGATTTTGCTAAAAAACATAATATAAAAAACGCATTCGCAACATATGAAGAACTCGTAAAATGCGATGATGTTGATATTATTTATATTGCAACTCCGCACGGACGCCATTATGAAGATGCGATGTTATGCCTGGAAAACGGAAAACATGTCCTTTGCGAAAAAGCGTTCATGATGAATGCCGATGAAGCGAAAAAAGTATCTGAATTTGCAAGAAGCAAGAAATTATTTTTAATGGAAGCTATGTGGGCAAGATTTTTTCCGTCCAATCAACAAGCTCTTAAATGGTATAATGAAGGTCAAATCGGACATTTAAATATTATTGAATTAACATTCGGTTTTAATACTGAATATCGTCCCGAGCACCGTTTTTTTAAAAAAGAATTAGGCGGCGGTGCATTACTTGATATCGGTGCATATTCAATCGGTGTAAACACGATGTACACTTACGGAAAAAAACCGGTAAAAATCGGAGCAGTATCACATATCGGAGAATCACAGACAGATGAAATGACTGGTATGTGTCTATATTATGGTGACGGTCAAATGTCGATGATAACAGCTTGTATCCGTACTTCAGTTAATACAAGGATTATGTTATACGGCACAAAAGGTCAAATCGAAATAACAAATTTTTGGAGCGGCAAGGAAGCAACATTAAAAGTTTTCGGAAAACCCGATGAATTATTCAGATTAGAACAAACAAAAAACGGTTATATCTTAGAAGTGGAAGAAGTTCATAAATGTCTGCGTACAGGAAAACTAAACAGCGAAATCATGCCGATTGAACATTCTATTTACGCAATGGAAACAATGGATGCTGTTAGAAAAGAAATTGGACTAAGCTATCATAATGATATAAGATAAATATATAAATACCGTGTAACGTTACACGGTATTTGAATTATGTATTAAAATTTTCCAAATACCAAGCCGGTATAATACGATTGAAATTATCATACCATTTTAACGCTTTTTCGTCAAAGTTTCCGTTATCGAAACTTTCGGTTCCTCCAAGTGAAGATAAAATATCATAGGCAAAATAATATGCGGTCATCTTGAAAAAATTTTCATCAGGTTTTCCGTTTGCATAACCGTTCCACATACCGGTATAATAAAAAGGGTCAACTTCTTCTATATAACTGATGCAGATCATCTCCCACAAAGGGTCGCCATAATCACAATTATCATTAAAGCAATTAAAATCAATTGCACCGATTTCTCCGTTTGGTGAAACGATTAAATTGGTTGTGTTAAAATCTCCGTGATTAAAAGTCTGAGGACGGTTTTTTAATAATTCTGAGTTTTCAGATAGATATTTTATTGCAATTTCTCCGTTTTTAGTTTGACCTTTATTCATATGATATTCATCAAACCGTTGGTCAATTTTTCGTTGAAATCGGTAATGCCAAGGTTCGGCATTATCGGGTGCAGGTAACGAATGAAGTCTCCGCAATAATTTTCCTGATTTTATTCCTAAGTTATATCGTTCGTTTTCGGACATGTTTGTCATTATTGTTGCCGCATCGTCACCTTCAAGCCATGATACTAAATAATATACTTTATTTTCTTTTTCAAGTAAGCCAAATCCATATGCCTGAGGTGAATAACTATTCAATGCAGATGCTTTAATTAAAGCGTTATATTCGGCTTTTTTCCGTTCAAGTTCCGATATATCAGCAATACGCAGTAATAATTTCTTTTCGTCTGCGTTTTGTACGAGAAATTTTTTATCGGGTGACCAACCTTTGTCGATTGATTCTGCTTTTATAAAAGATTCCAATAATTTTTGTACAGTCATAAAAATTCTTTCCAATCAATTATGTTTATAAAAATATTATAACAAATAAATTTTAATTTTTCAATCAAAATATTTATTTTTGTAATTTTATGGAACTTTTATATTTGAAATTCGTCTTAATATTAACAAAATAATTTAGGAGGATAAAGCGATGAAGAAATTATTACCATTAATTTTTATGATTACATGCATATCAATTGTTATCGGATTATTTGCATTTCTAGGTTCAGAAGGGTTGACAGCAGGTCAATTGAGTGTTACAAAAAAGTATAAATTATCTGAAATAACGGCAGAAACAGGTCTTCCCAAATTTATAAACGAAAGTCAATTTTTGAATTTAATCAACGGTAAATTCTATAGTAATAATATTATGAATAATTCAGGAATTTTCGATAATATTCTTACTAAAACGGAAAACGATATGTGGGTCGAGGATTCTATTATGGAAGAATCTGTCGCACCAAGTGCAAATGAACCGGCTTTTGACAGTGGAACATCAACAAGCGGAGCTATAGATGACGAAGACTATTCGCAAACAAATGTTCAAGTTGAAGGTGTTGACGAAGGTGATATTCTCAAAACAGACGGCAAATACATTTATGTTTTAACAAATAATTATTTTAAAATCGTTGATGTAAAAGAAGATAAGCTAATATGTGTATACCATTTAAAAGATTTTAATTATATTTCATCTATGTATTTAAAAAATGATCAAGTAATATTTATCGGAACAACAAGTCATGTAAAACCGGAAAAATATAATAAAAAGAACGATTTCGGCAAACCTGTCGAAGATGTTTCCGAGACTGATTATTATTATGATTACGGCTATAATTATGGTAATTACAGACAGTATGTCTGTGTTTCGATTTTTGACATTTCAGATAAAACATCGCCGAAAAATATCAGAACAGTTGAATATGAAGGCAATTTACTATCCAGCCGCGAATCAAATGGTAAATTGATATTGGTTATAAACAAAAACTTTGGTTATTTTTATAACGCAAAACCAACTGTCGAAGATATTTTACCTGCATTAATCGATAGCAAATACGGAACAATTACTCCCAAAATTTCAGATATTTACAAAGCACCGGGCGAAATTGAACCAAATATCATGACTATAGCAATATTAGATATAAAAAATGAATCGAAAAGCGAAACAATGAGCATTTTAGGTTTCGGCAGCAATGTATACATGAATTCAAAAAGTTTATATATTTTCGGAAATGATTATGATTATAATAGTTCTATGACATCTATTGTAAAATATTCTATCGAAAACGGTATTAAATATATCGGAAACAACGCTGTTAAAGGTTGGACAGCAACTCAATTTGCTTATGACGAATATAAAGATAATTTCAGAATCGCTGTAACATATGATAATGGCTATACTCAGGAAAACGGCGTATTTGTTTTTGATAAAAATATGAATAAAATCGGCGAATTAACAGGATTGGCGAAAGACGAGCGTATTTATTCCGTCAGATATATGGGTGATACAGCTTATATTGTTACTTTCAAACAAATTGACCCGTTATTTGTAATAGATATGACCGAAAATAATCCAAAAGTATTGAGCGAATTAAAAGTTCCCGGATTTTCCACTTATCTGCATCCCGTAGGTGATGGATTATTGTTAGGCATAGGCACAGAAACAAAAGACCTGTACTCATCGGACAGTTGGGGAAGTACAAACAAGGTCATCGGCACAACAAGAATAGGTTTAAAAGTATCTCTTTTTGACGTGAGCGATAGAGCGAATCCGAAAGAAATTGACGTTTCTTCTCTGGTAGGCGGTGAAAACGCATCTTCAGAAGCTGAATATAATCACAGAGCTTTTGTTTTTAATGCGAACAAAAATATCGGTTATTTCCCGATTTCCGTTCAAAATACTAATAACAAAAACTATTATTCTTATGTACAAGGATTTACCGAAATAAGAATTGAAAACGGTAAATTAAAAACAACGGTAAAAGCTCCTCAAAATTATGATGAATACGATTATTATTACGGTTATCAAAACAGAGTTTGTTACGCTCAAAACAAATTATATCTATTCCAAAATGAACGATTGGTACAATTTGATATTGATACGCTTGAATTCATTCAAACAATAGAATTAAACTGATCATTTTAAAAATTAATGGAATATCCCGAAAAAAATGGGATATTCCATTTAACTTTTTAATCATTTAACTATTGGCTATGTCAAAATATTCTTTATAAAAAGCATTTTTATCCACAGTTAAAGCTGCTGTATGTAAACCATTTTCATCTTTATCAAAATAAGTACGTCCCATGACACGTTCACCGCGTAGTTCCACGCTGACTTTTCCTGTTTCGTATGTCATTATTTCAG
>JGI994J12354_10001517_pt1 | contig 23439 bp, 21 predicted proteins | sample IntmicLarv3ML3BL_FD_12354 | JGI IMG/M metagenome (IMG submission 12354) | reverse complement strand
GCTCATCCTGGCAGGCGTGGCCGGAGACGTGGAGCTCGCCGAGCCGCTCGTTGACCACGTCCGCATCCCGACGGTAGAGCTCGTTGATGACGGCGCCCACTGCGTTTTCATTGCCTGGAATGGCGGAAGCGGAGATAATCACCCGATCACCAGGCTGAATCGTCACCTGACGGTGCAGGCCGAAGGCCATGCGGGTCAGGGCGCTCATGGTTTCGCCCTGACTGCCGGTGGTGATGATACAAACCTTGTTTTTCGGCAGGGCTTTTATCTGGTTCACATCCACGAACATGTTGTCCGGCACGTCCATGTAGCCCAGTTCCTTGCAGACCTTGATGGCGTTTTCCATGCTGCGGCCGGTGATGGCAATCTTGCGGCCGTAGCGCACGGCTACGTCCACCACCTGCTGAATGCGGTCTACGTTGGAGGCAAAAGTAGTGACGATGATGCGCTCTTCGCAGTTTTTAAACAGTGCGTCAAAGCTCTGCCCAACCGAGCGCTCACTGCGGGTGAAGCCCGCTCGCTCCACGTTGGTAGAGTCAGCCAGAAGAGCCAAAATACCTTCTTTGCCCAGCTCGCCGATGCGAGCCAAATCCATCATGCCGCCACGCATGGGGGTGGTGTCAATCTTGAAGTCGCCGGTGTGCAAAATGGTGCCCACCGGTGTTTTGATGGCAAAGCACATTGCATCGGCAATGGAATGGTTGGTATGGATAAATTCCACGCTCATTTTGCCTGCAGAAATGATGTCGCCTGCGGCGCAGACGGTCTGCTGCACTTTGTCGATAAGTCGGTGTTCCTCCAGTTTGAGCCGCACCAGACCCATGGTCATGCGGCTGCCATAAATAGGCGCAGAAATCTGCCGCAAAATATAGGGCAGTGCGCCGATGTGATCCTCATGCCCATGGGTGAGGAAGATGCCGCGAATTTTCGACTGATTTTTAATCAGGTACGAAGCATCGGGAATGACGACGTCAATGCCATACATGTCGTCGTCAGGAAAGCCCATGCCGCAATCGACGATGAGAATATCATCGCCGTACTCGAACACGGTCATATTCTTTCCGATTTCGTTGAGCCCGCCAAGGGGGATGATTTTTAAGTTTTGTGCCATATGGTAATATCATTACTCCTTTATCATTGTGTTTTTATATTTTGTCTCCCTAACAGTGAGAGAAATTCTTTTGTCTGCGGCAGAGTGGAACGCCGCAATGCCGAAAAGTGCTGTAATCTGAAAGCCGACAACAGGGCTTTCAGACCACACAGAAGGCAAGACGCTCCCTGGGAAGAGCGCCCATCGGTCAGTATCGTATTTTTCAACTATTATTAATTATAGCACAAAGGAAGGCGAAAGTATAGCATTATTATAAATAAAAAGGAAAAAGAGTGGAAAATACAAAAGTTTGAAGTGATTTCACTAGTTTGGTCTTGTAATTTTTTGACAGATTTTGTATAGTAATAGTTGCGAAAGTTACAAAATCAAAAGATGAAGAGGTGGATGCGAACCATGTTACGGAGAGAGCCGCCTTACATGCAAGTGAACATGCTTGGAGCATTCCGCCTGTGCTATCAGGAGCAGGAGCTTGGCAGTCAAGCGAGCCGGTCGCAAAAACTGCGCAGTGTATTGGCCTACTTTATGATTCATCGAAATAGAGTGGTCTCCCGGGAGGAACTGATTGAGCGGTTTTGGAGCGGTGATCGCAGTGGCAACCCGAACAGTGCGCTTAAAACGCTGATTTTCCGCCTGCGAGAGACTCTGGTGAAACTGTTGGGCGATGAAGTTCAGCCTTTGCTTTCCCGTCAGGGCGGCTACCAATGGAATGAAGCGTTGCCCTGCAAATTTGACATTGACGAGTTTGAACTACTGTGCCGCACATTAGAGGATGCAGATTTGCCGATGCTGGTGCGTTTGGAGCAGTTGGAGAAGGTTTTCCAGCTGTATCAGGGCGACTTCCTCGACGAGTTGTCCTTTGACCTGTGGAGCGTGTCTCTGCGTAGCCGCTACCACAACATGTATCTGGATCGAATGAAGGAGTATGCGACCCTGCTTGAGAGCAGACGGGAGTTTTCGCCTCTGTTTCGGATTTGTCACAGGGCGCTTGAAATTGACCAGTTGGACGAGGTGCTACATGCTCATTATATGCGAGCGATGATTGGCTCGGGCAACGAGCAGGGAGCGGTGGAGCATTATCGGCACACAGCGGAGTTGCTGCTGAGCACTCTAGGGGTAGCGCCGTCAGCAGAATTGCAGATGTTGCATGGAGAGTTGGCTGGTAGTGGCGTAGACAGCGAGATTGGGCCGGAAGCTCTGGAGAGAGATTTGCGGGAAAGCATGCGGGGGCGAGGTGCATTTTTGTGCAGTTATCGAGTTTTTCGAGAGACGTTCCAGATTGAAGCCCGCCGTAGTAACCGGAGTCAGCATTTGCTCCATCTGGTGCTGCTACATGTGACGCCGCTGACCAACAGTGAGGCAGACCGGCGGGCGATGGACAGTTTTCAGGAAGTGTTGGTTAACAGCCTGCGCTCTGGTGACGTAGTGAGCCGGTTTCAAACCAATCAGTATTTGGTGCTGGTGCAGACGATGCAGGTGGAGGGGCCGGAAATTGCGATTAGCCGGGTGATGGAAGATGTGCAGAAGGCCGGCCTGAATAAGCGGCTGGAGATTCGCACAAAGATTCAACCGATCGTGGGATAATTATTTTAGAGCAGGAGAGCTGCCCGGGGGGCGGCTCTTTTTTTGCGTCTTGCTCTGAGGGCGAGATTTATATTTGTATTTCGGCATGGCAGGCAGAAATGTAAAACGCCGGCAAAGTTGCCGAAAAATAAAACCAAATAAAACGAAGTAGCTGACAGAATAAAGGAAGCACCTGCGCAAAATTTCGCATAAAAAAGCGGCAAACACATGAATCTTGCCAGCCTGTATGAAATATGCTATGATGAACGCAAAGTATTTGCCATGCGTTTAAAATATGCCATTTTTTCTATAAAAATACCTGAATTGAGAAAAAATGTGCATGAGAACAGCGGAAAAACACCCGAGGCGGTGGGATTTAGGAGGGGATGAGGTATGCATCATGGGATCAATGCTGAGCGGCTGCTTGCGTCGATTACCGACGGCGCTTATCTGGTTGACAGAGAAGGCTATCTAATTTCCGCAAATGCGGCGTGGTTGCGGAAAATGGAGATGAAAGAAAAGCTGGTTTTGGGTCGTCACATCAAAGATGTGCTGTGGGATTACTCCTTTTCTCATGAGCTTGAGGAAACATCGTCAATGCCCTACGAGGGGGGGGACATCGCCTGCCTGGAGGCGCTTGAAAGCGGAAAGACCGTCATCCATGCCTCCAGCGACCTGCGCCGCCGGACAGCGGCTTACCCTGTGCTTGATCGGCAGGGCGAGATGATTGCCGTGTGCACGTTGGAGTGGAGGCAGACGAGCGAACCGACAGTGGACGAGCTTGTGCGCACCACGGACAGCGAGCTTCACAACGGCGGAATGATTGGTTCCTCTGTTGCCATGGAACGGTTGCGGGGCGTGATTCGGGAAGTGGCGCCTACAGACACCACCGTGATGATTATGGGAGAAACTGGCGTGGGTAAGGAGGTTGCTGCCAGCGAAATTCAAAAGCTGAGTATGCGAAAAAATGCCCCTTTTATTCGCATCAACTGCGCTGCAATTCCAGAGACACTACTGGAGTCAGAGCTGTTCGGCCATGAGAGTGGCGCATTCACCGGTGCGGTCAAAGGGGGGAAAACCGGTCTTCTGGAATTGGCGAATCAAGGCACCGTGCTCTTTGATGAGATTGGCGAACTGCCGCTCTCTATGCAGCCCAAACTTTTGCGAGCCATTCAGGAGCAGGCCATCTTCCGAGTCGGCGGCAGCCGGCCAATTCCCACCGACATTCGGATTCTGGCGGCGACCAACCGGGATTTGAGTCAGATGGTAGCGCAAAAACTGTTTCGCGAGGATTTATATTACCGGCTCAATGTAATTCCACTGCCGCTGCCGCCGCTGCGGGAGAGGGGAGAGGACATTATCCTGTTGGCAGAGCGGTTTTTGCGGGAATTCAACACAAAATACAGACGGCAGAAGAGCTTTGCCAAGTCGGCGCTGAACCTGATGCGGGAGTATCGCTGGCCGGGTAATATTCGGGAGCTGCGCAATCTGGTGGAGCGTCTAGTGATTTTGAGCAGTGGCGGACAGATTGGCGCAGAGGACGTGCAGCGCATTCTTGCGCCGCAGCTCCATCCGGATGTTGCCGAGGTTGGCCAACTGTCCCTGCGGGATGCAACCGAGCAGTTTCAGCGGGCAGTGATTGAGGATGCGCTCTCCCGATACGGCAGCACATATAAGGCTGCAACGGCTCTGGATACCAGTCAGTCTACTCTGGCGAGGAAGGCACGCCAGTTTGGGATTCAGATGAAGTAGAGGGAAATATAAGCGTGTTTTCTGTGAAAATGACTATATTTTTAGTGAAATAAAGTTATATTTAATCGATTTTCCTCAAGAAAACAAAGAAAAATCACAAATTTCACACAAACAAGCTGTTTTCAAGACGGATGAGTCGGAAACAGCTTGTTTGTTTTACTTTTGCGAACAAGTGAAAAACAGTGCACAAACCAAGCACTTGAGGTAAATGTGAGGAAATTTCTCGCCGGATTGAGTCATTTCTAAAATAAGCGTCTATTCGAAAATGTGAAGTTTTTACACCGGTAAAAATATTACAGCCAGAAAAAACAGAACAAAAAACGTCGAAGCCATTGAAAATACTGAATTTTCGTTGTTTTTTAGAACGAAAGAGAAGGAGAGACATTGTGTTGGCACGCTAGTTGCTCTTAACAATTCATTGCAAACCAAGCGAAGAAATACGCACATTCCTGGTACAAAATGGATAAACGGAAAGGAAGATTCATCAATGAAGGCAAAAAAGATTCTTAGCATCCTCCTGGCAGCCTTGATGCTCGTCTCTGCACTGGCTGGCTGTAACAGCACCACGACACCCACTCCGGCACCTGTCGCCGAAACAACACCGGCTGCTGGCGATCCCGCCCCTGCACCTGAGGCTCCTGTGGAGACCATTAAGGTTGGCGTACTGCTTCCCATGTCCGGCTCCTCCTCCTATTATGGCGGCGTGCAGCTCGACGGCATTGAATTTTGCGTAGACTATGTCAATAACACTTTGGGCGGCATTGCCTCAATGGGCGGTGCGAAGATTGAACTGGTCGTGCAGGATTCCGCTGGTAACCCTGAAACCGGCGTGTCTGCGTTTGAAAAACTCATCGAAGAAGATGTAAGCGCTATCATTGGGCCGTACAACTCCACCGTCGGCGCTGCAACGGCTCCTGTTGCCATTCAGTATGGCATGCCTTATGTGCTGGTTAACTGTACTTCTGAAAACTTCATGGACGTGGAGAACAAGTATGTTTATCGCACCAACATCGGCTCCTCTGACAACCAGGGTATCTGGGGTCTAATCATCAACTACCTCAACGAAGTTCGTCCGGAAAACCCCACGACAAAAATCGCAGTGGTTTATGACTCCGGCGACTGGGGCACCACCTCCGTAGAATCCTGGAGAAACATGGCTCCCAGAATGGGCTGCGAAATCACCATTGACGAAGCAGTTTCCGAGTCCTCCACCGACCTTTCCACTCTGGTCAACAAGATTAAGAGCAACGACGTGGATCTGGTCATCGTGGCTGCTTTCTCCGCTGCAACCAACCTGCTGGTTAAGCAGATGGCTGAATACGAAGTTCCCGCTTACATCGCCGGCCTCGGCGGCGGCGTTGGGGACATCGAGTTCATCCAGAACTGCGGCTCTGCTGCTGAAAACGTATTCTACTCCGCTCCCTGGCTGCCTAAGTACGGCAGTGCCAGCGAAGAGGCTGCTGCTCTTAATGAGAAGTTCGAAGGCATCTATGGCTACGAGATGACCATGGAGCCCTGCTGGGGCTGGTTGGGCATGGCTACCATCGCTGATGCGCTGGAAAGAGCCGGTTCTGCTGACCGTGAAGCCGTTGCAGATGCGCTGTATGTAACCGACATCCTCAAGGCTGGCGGCGATCCTGCGAAGGATTGGATTATGATGTTCTCCGGCTATGAAGGCGTGCATTTTGCCACAGAAGGCCAGCACAAGGAAGTTTACTCCCAGGGCGTTCGTTACAACAACAATGACCGTGTAGGCGCTGAGGCTGGCATGGTTCTCGCTCAGGTGCAGGACGGCAAGTGGGTTGTTGCCTTCCCCGAAGTTTATAACAACGGCGTAGAAATCATCAATTATCAATAAAACTTCATCAACGTGATGTTTCGCTGAGGAAAAGCGCTACAACGTGCTTTTCCTCAGCGGACATTGCCCCAAATTCGGCTGTCAAAACAGTGTTTTGGCAGCTTTACATGGGGAATTCTGTTCCCCATGGCGCAACACACGCTCTTCCTGTCGCTCAGCGGTAAACATTTTACACAGCTGGTCACAAGCGGACTTTTTGGCACATTGCCTTAGCCGCTGCTTTTTTATAGCATTATGATTCATATTAAGTTTTCTTAATTCATGCAAGAGAGCGCAAGCTCTGTAAAGGGCTTTTGTTCCAATAACGAACTCCGAGGAGGAACATCCATGGTTTTGATTATTCAATCGTTGGTAGACGGAATCCTTATCGGCGGCGTATATGCCGCCATTGGTTTGGGTTTGAGTCTTGCCTATGGTGTTATGGGCGTGGTGAACTGGATGCATGGTGAAATGCTGATGGTTTCTATGTTTATTTCATTTTATCTTACGAGATTTGCCGGATTCGACCCCTACGCAACTGCGCTTGTGACGATTGCGGTTACGGCTGCAATTGGCTTCCTGCTGCAAAAATACGTACTTAACACGCTGGTGCATCGCAGCAAATTGGCATGGCGCGACATCCTGCTTTTCACCGCCGGTGCCAGCATGGCGCTTCAGGCTGGATTTAACATGAGCTTCGGCGCTGAGGTTAAAGCAGTAGAGACCAAATACAGCGGCATGATGCGTGCAGGGGAAATTTTAATATCCAAGCCTAAGACAATTTCCTTTATCATAGCTGTCGTTTGCTGCGTTGGCCTTTATTTCTACCTGCAGCATTCTGAGGCCGGCAGAGCTCTGCGAGCCACGGCACAGGATCGGAGCACCGCCCAGCTTATGGGTATCAATGCAGACTTCGTCTTTGGTCTCGCCTTTGCCATCAGTCTTGGACTGGTGGGCCTATCCGGTGCACTGCTGATTCCGTTTTATTCTGTAAATCCTTATGTCGGATCGGCGTTTAGCTTCAAATCCTTCATCATTGTGGCGATGGGCGGTAAGGGCAATATTCCGGGTGCTTTGATGGCGGGCATTCTCATCAGTGTCATTGAAAAAGTCGGCGGCTACTTCGTGGGCGACAACCTTGCCCAGATATTCATCTTTGTCTTGTTTATCGTTATCCTGATCGTCCGGCCTGATGGTCTGCTGGTCCGGACCAAGAAGGAGTAGTGGCGATGAAAAATGTAGTGAATAAGTTTATGGAAAAGAAGATTCTTTTCCTGATTCCTGTTATTCTTGTCCTGATGGTTATCATCCCTAGCGCTATGAATTTGGGCATCTCCAGCATGTCTATTCTCATCACGGTTTTGCTTTATATGTACTGGGCCAGCGCATGGAATATTATGGGCGGCTATACAGGTTTGTTTAGCCTGGGCAATGGTATTTACATTGGCCTCGGTGCGTACATCACCGCCTGCCTGTTTACCTACGGCGGCATCACGCCTTATATCGGCATTCCGATTGCGGGCGTACTCACAGGTCTGTTTTCCATTGCTATTGCTTTCCCCACGTTTCGCTTGCAGAGCGTGTTTTACTCTCTGGCCACCAGCGCAATACTCAAGGCAATGCAGATTGCATTCATGAATTTCAAGACGTTTTTCGGTCTGCACATCGGCGGTTCCGACGGATTTAAGATTCGCCCGGGCAATGACCCGATTAACATGCAGTTTGTCAGCAAATTCCCCTATTATTATATTATTTTAGGGCTGCTGGTGATTGTACTGCTGGTTTCCTACTATCTTTCCGTGACGAAGAGCGGCTACTACTTCCGGGCCATCAGCGCCAATGCAGGAGCAGCCTCGTCTCTGGGCGTGAATGTATTTTCCATGAAGGTGAAAGCTCAGTTCATCTCCGCCTTTTTCACCGCTGTGGGCGGCGGATTCTACTGCATGTTCATCAACTATATTTCCCCCGCCTCTCTATTCGGCGGTAGCATGTCCATCAACATCATGATGATGGCTGTTGTAGGCGGGGCAAATACCCTCTGGGGTCCTGTGTTGGGCGCAGGCATCATGTATACGATTAACCGCATGATTACTATGAACGCTCCCAGCTCACTCAACGGCGTGGCGGACTTGATTTTCGGCGTCATTCTCATGTTGTGCGTATTCTTTATGCCCAATGGTATTTTGCACTATCTGAAGATAGCACAAGGCAAACTGCAAGCGTCGCAGGCAAAGACACAAGCACCGCCTGCCAAGAAGAATTGAGGTGGCAGAGATGAATGAAAAAAACGGAAGAAACATCATCCTTGCCGGTCAGGGCGTAACCAAGCGCTTCGGCGGTCTGGTGGCTGTAAACGGCGTTGACATCGAGCTCTACGAGCACGAAATTTTAGGCCTTATCGGCCCCAACGGTGCAGGTAAAACCACCCTGTTTAACATGCTTTCCGGCACCATGCCCATGACAGAGGGTAAGCTCTCTTATCATGGCAAGCACATTGAACGGCCGCAGGCTAATGAGCTGTGCAAAACAGGCATCGGCCGTACCTATCAGATTTGCCAACCATTTGGCAACCTGACCGTGCTTGAAAATGTTATGGTTGGCGCCTATATCCGTCATCCCAAGACGGCGGATGCCCGGGAGGCGGCTTACGCTGTGCTCGAGCGGGTGGGTCTGGAACATGTGGCAAATTCAGGTGGTAACGCACTTACTCTGCCGCAGCTTAAGCGCATGGAGGTAGCCCGAGCCATGGCGACCCAGCCTGACGTGCTGCTGCTGGACGAAGTTATCGCCGGTCTTAATCCCACCGAAGTGGGTAAAATCATCGAGCTGATTCAAGAAATTCGCAATCAGGGCATCTCTATCATCATCATTGAGCACGTGATGAAAGCCATGATGAGCCTGTCTGACCGCATTGTGGTTATCAGTCAGGGCGAGAAAATTGCAGAGGGACTGCCTGCCGATGTGGTGGCCAATCCCAAGGTAATTGAATCCTATTTGGGAGGTGCAAAACACTGATGCTTACCATCGATAATATTTATGTCAGCTACGGCAGCTTTCAGGCGCTGGACGGCGTGTCTCTTACAGTGAATCAAGGGGAAATCGTGGTTCTGCTGGGATCCAACGGCGCAGGCAAAACCACCACGATTAATACGGTTTCCGGTCTGTTGCGCCCCCTCTCCGGCAGCGTCAACTTCAAGGGAGAAGATTTGTCTAAATACAAGCTCCACGAAATTTCCTCGCTGGGTCTTATTCAGGTTCCCGAGGGTAGAAAACTTTTCCCCAACATGTCGGTACACGAGAATTTGCTGGTAGGTTCCTATGCCAAGGCGACCCGCCCTAAGCGACAGGAAAATCTGGAGCGTTGCATGGAAATGTTCCCCAAGCTCAAGGAGCGCAGCAAACAACTGGCAGGCTCTCTTTCCGGCGGCGAACGGCAGATGGTCGCCATCGGGCGGGCGTTGATGCAGTGCCCGGACTTGCTCATGCTCGACGAGCCCTCCTTGGGCCTGGCCCCTGTGGTGGTAGAGCAAGTGTTTGAATCCATTGTGGAAATCAACAAGAGCGGCACCACTATTTTGCTGGTTGAACAAAACGTACAGGCCTCGCTGGAAATCGCTGACCGAGCCTATGTCATTGAAACCGGGCATAACGTCATGGAGGGTAAAGCCGAGGATCTGCTCAACGATGAAAAACTCAAAGCCGCTTATTTAGGGCTGTAAGAGCAACGAAGAAAAGATGAGTTTTCCCGCTTGCGGGGAAGTGAACGGAGTAAAGTTTGCTCCGACGAGGAGGTACGATATGAAGCAAATAGTGATTGCCGCACCTGTGCGCACAGCAGTGGGCAAAATGGGCGGAACGCTGAAAAATATGCAGGCAGAGCACCTAGCGCAGGTGGTGCTGAAGGGCGCTCTGGCGCAAGCGGCTATTGATCCGGCGCTCGTTGATGAGGTTATTCTGGGTCACTGCCGCCAAACCTCCGACAACCCCAATATTGCCCGGGTGGCTGCTCTGATGGCCGGCATTCCTGAGTCGGCTTCTGCTCACACGGTTATGCGCCAGTGCGCCTCCGGCATGACCGCTGTGCAAAACGGGGCCATGAGCATCCTGTGCGGAACCAACGATGTGGTGTTGGCTGGCGGGACTGAGTCTATGACCAACGCAATATTTTACCTGCGAGGTGCTCGATACGGCCTCGGCACGGGCAACGCAACCATTTATGATTCCCTTACCGAGGTGCAGTACTGCTCCCAGCCTCAGGATATTTACGGCCGCTTCAACATGGGCATGACGGCCGAAAATGTGGCGGACAAGCATGGTATCACCCGGCAGGAGCAGGATGCGTTCGCTTTTTCCTCTCAGCAAAAGGCTGCTGCTGCAATTGGAGCAGGAACGTTCAAGGACGAAATTGTCCCTGTTGCTCTGCCGCAGCGCAAGGGCGACCCTATCGTGTTTGACACCGATGAATTTCCTCGTGCCGTTACCATGGAGCAGCTGGCAAAACTTCCTGCGGTCTTTCGTGAGGGCGGCACCGTAACTGCCGGAAATGCTTCTGGCCGGAACGATGGCGCTTCGGCATTGCTGCTGGCGACGAAGGAAAAGGCCGCTGACTTGGGGCTCAAACCCTTCGCTAAAATCGTCGGTATGGGTGCAGCGGGAACCGATCCTCGTCTGATGGGCTTGGGACCTGTGGCCTCCACAGAAAAAGCGCTGCAATATGCGGGTCTGACGCTGGACGACATCGGTCTCATTGAGATTAACGAAGCTTTCGCTGCCCAGTCCATTGGCTGTCTCCGAGAGATGGGTCTGGAAAAACGAATGGATATCATCAACGTCAGCGGTGGCGCAATCGCGCTGGGTCATCCAGTAGGATCTTCTGGTTGCCGCATTCTGGTCACTCTGGCGCATGAGATGCGTCGACGGGGCGTGAAGTATGGTCTGGCAACCCTGTGTATTGCAGGCGGTATGGGACAGAGCACCATTTTAGAACTGATTTAATGAAATGAAGCGAGGTTAATTATGGGAAAGAAGTTGATTGTTCAGGCCTGCCTCTGCGGTGCCGGAACCACAAAAAAGCAAAATCCCAACGTGCCCATTACGCCGGACGAAATCGCTGCCGACGTGGTGAACGTTGCTAAAGCAGGCGCTGCCATCGCCCACATTCACGTGAGAGACAAAGACGGCGTGAACTGTATGGACACCGATGTGTTCAAGGAAGTCTGCGACAAGGCCCGGGAGGGTCTGGCCAGAGAAAACTTGGATATCGTGCTCAACTTGACCACCTCCGGCTCTAAGTTTTCCGACGAACAGCGGCTGGGTCACCTGCCGGTGTGCAAACCGGAAATGTGCTCCTACGATCCGGGCACGCTCAACTGGGGCTATCAAACCGTGTTTCTCAACACGCCTGCCTTCCTGGAAAAACTGGGACTTTATGCGCAGGAAATTGGTGTAAAGCCGGAAGTTGAAATTTTCGATGCAGGTATGATGGGCGCTGTGGACTATTATGTGGCCAAGGGCATTCTAAAAGCCCCCGTGCACTACCAGTTTGTGCTGGGCGTGGCTGGCGGCATGGTGGGCGACGCAGAGAGCCTTGGCTATCTGCTGCCCAAGATGCGTGCTGGCTCCACCTGGTCTATCACAGGCATCGGCCGCTATCACATGCCCTGCATGTTGCTGGGTCTGGCTGAGGGCACCGACGGTTTGCGTGTGGGTCTTGAGGATAACATCTATTACGACAAGGGCGTTTTGGCCACAAACGTAAGCTTGGTTGAGCGCGCATGCAAGATGAGTGAGCTGGCTGGCCGCTCTGTTGCCACGGCGCAGGAAGCCAGAGAGATTCTGGGCATGGTATAATTCCCCTGAGGAAAAGAGGAGACATAGAGATATGAAACAAATTTCCGACATCAAGAAAATCACAGTCATTGGCGCAGGTACCATGGGCCCCGGCATTGCGCAAATTTTCGCCCTGGGCGGCTATGAGGTCTCCATGGTGGATGTGTTCCCCGAAGCGCTGGAAAAAGGAAAAGTCAGCTTGAAGAACAGCCTTGACACCTTTGTGGAAGAGGGCATTGCAACCAGTGAGCAGGCCGCAGCGGCGCTTGCCAAGGTTTCTTTCTCTACCTCTATGGCTGAGGGCGTTGTTGGCGCTGATATGGTTATGGAGTGCGTGGTGGAAAAGCGGGAAGTCAAGCAGACCGTGTTTGCCCAGCTGGACGAAATCCTGCCGATGGACACCATCATCGCCTCTAATACCTCTGCGCTGAACATCTTTGAGCTGATTCCTGCCCGCCGCCTACCTCGTTCCATCATTGCGCACTGGTATGCACCGCCCCAGATGATTCCGTTGGTGGAAGTGGTGAAAAGCGACGAAGCCCCGCAGGAACTTGCAGATTTGCTGGTGGAACTGCTAGAAGGCTGCGGGAAAACTGCTGTGCCTATGAAAAAGTTCATTCAGGGTTATATTGTTAACCGGCTGCAAATGTGCCTGAATCAGGAGGTTTTTAACCTGCTCGACAGCGGCATCTGCACGGCCGAGGACATTGATCGGGCCGCAAAAACCAGCTTTATCCCCCGGGCCATGGTGCTGGGTCTGTGCAAGCGCATGGACTTTGGCGGACTGACCATGACCGCTAACAACTTTGCAAACCACAGTTACACCATGCCGCCGGTGAAGGATATGCCGGCAACGCTTGCCGCACACATTGAAAAGGGCGAGCTGGGCATCAAAACAGGCAAGGGCTTTTACGACTATACCGGCGTGGACATGGATGAGCTTTTGGCCAAGCGGGATCGCCAGCTCTTTGAGGCGTTCCGGCTGCAAAAAAGCTTTATGGATGATTCGGTCTAAACATCTGCGCCGATACAGAAAGGATTGAGATACCATGGCAAAATCAAAAGTTGTTCCGGTGGAGCAGGCGCTTGCGCACTGTTTTAGCGGCATGACGGTAATGATTCCGGGATTTGTAAACAGCGGCGTTCCCGAGTTTCTGATCCGCAATATCATTGACAAAGGCATTACTGACTTAAATGTTATCTCCAACAACACCTCGGTTAAAGGCAAAGGCATCGGTTTGCTGGTGCAGGAAGGGCTCATTCGCCACCTGACCTGCTCTCACATTGGCAGCAACACGGAAACCGTAGAAAAGGTTGTTAATAACGAAATCGACGTGACCTTCACCCCGCAAGGCACGCTCTGCGAGCGCATTCGCGCTGGCGGTGCCGGCCTTGGCGGCGTACTCACGCCCACCGGCCTCGGCACGCTGATGCAGGAGGGCAAGCAGGTCATCGAGGTGAACGGCAAGTCCTATCTTCTGGAAACACCGCTGCACGCCGATGTGGCGATTATCCATGCGTGGAAGGCGGACAAGATGGGCAACCTGATTTATCGCCATTCCTCCCGTAACTTTAATCCCATTATGGCCACGGCGGCCGACTACGTAATCGTCGAAGCGGAGCATATTGTTGAGGTCGGCGAACTGGATCCCAATTATGTGATGACGCCGGGCTGCTATGTAGACGCCATTGTCGCACTAAACCCAGAGAGCTGAGAGGAGGATGTCAATTATGCAAGTGTTAACAACGCAAGAGAAAAAAGCAATCATCGCTAGGCGGGCAGCCGGTTTCTTTCAGGACGGTTATCTGGTGAATCTGGGCATCGGCATCCCCACGCAGGCGGCAAACTATATTCCCGAAGGCACCGATGTTTGGATTGAGTCGGAAAACGGCATTATCGGCCTCAATGGCGCACCGCCTGAGGGTGAGGGCGATCCGGATTTGGTGGATGCTTCTGGCGGCTTCAACAGCATTCGTCCTGGCGGCAGCTTCTTCGGTTCCTTCGAGTCCTTTAGTCTCATTCGCGGCGGCCATGTGGATGCCTGCGTATTGGGTGCATTTCAGGTCGATCAGGAAGGCAATCTGGCCAACTGGACCGTCCCCGGCAAAACCGTGGCCGGCATGGGTGGTGCCATGGATTTAGTTTCCGGCGCAAGGCAGATTATCATCACCATGGAGCACTGCGACAGGTCTGGCGGTGCCAAAATTTTGAAGAAGTGCACCCTGCCTCTCACGGCAGCCAATAAGGTCAGCTACGTAATTACCGAGCTGTGTGTGCTAGAGCAAACGCCCGAGGGTCTTGTGCTTCTGGAACTCTATCCCGGCGTTACCGTGGAAGAAGTCGTTTCCAAAACCGAGGCAGATTTGATTATCTCCGCAGAAATCGGCTCTATGGTATAAATACGGCAGAATAAATTCCATGCGAAATAGTTTTCATTATGTGATACAATGAAAGCATCTCAATTCTTTATGATATGGCCTGGCGGCTCCAACCATAACAGGCTGGGGTCGTCGGAGCTTGTCAGTTATAAAAAACTTTCTCATGAAACGGCGCAGTGCGAAGGATATGTCGTCATGCGCAAGGAGGTCACTATGTCCATCGGGATTTGGCATATCATTGGCATCGCTTTGGTGCTGTTTCTCATTGCCGGCGTGAGCCTTTACTCTGGCAAAATGGTTAAAAATGCGGCGGATTTCACCACTGGCGGCGGAAAAATCGGCCGCTGGATGGTCTGCGGCACCATCATGGGCAGCCTGGTAGGCGGCCAATCCACCATCGGCACGGCTCAACTTGCCTTCAACTATGGCATGTCGGCGTGGTGGTTTACGCTGGGCTCCGGCATCGGCTGTCTGGTGTTGGCGCTTGTTTACGCCCGCCCTCTGCGCCACAGCGGCAATACCACGCTGTTGCAGACGATTTCAAGCGAGTATGGAAAAACGGCGGGATATCTGGGGTCGCTATTTAGCTCGGTGGGTATTTTCATCAGCGTTGTCGCTCAGGTGATTTCCTCCATCGCTCTTATTTCGGCGATTTTCCCGGTCAACACCGTCGTGGCCGCTATTTTCTCCGTGGCGCTCATGGCACTTTTTGTCATCTTCGGCGGTATGTGGGGGGCAGGCATGAGCGGCGTTGCAAAGCTGGTTTTGCTCTATGTAGCTTCCATGACCGGCTGTATTGTCGCCATCACCCTCTCTGGCGGGTTTGGCGGCATGGCGGACGGGCTTGGTAGAGTGCTGGGCGGAACCGCACTGGGCGGTTTGCAGGGCTTAGGCTCTGCCGCTGACACTTCAGGCCGCTACTTCAGCCTGCTTGCCCGGGGCGTCTCCAAGGATGTGGGCTCGGGCTTGTCGTTGCTGCTGGGCGTGCTGTCCACCCAGATTTATGCGCAAGCCGTCATGTCGGCAAGAAGTGACGACGAGGGCAGAAAGGGTGCGCTGTTGGGTGCATTTTTGATTCCGCCTATCGGAGCGGCTTGCATCTTCATTGGTATTTACATGCGCAACCACTACATTACCACCGCTGAAATTGCTGCCCTTGCGGCCCTCGGTGAAGCTGTCCCTGCAGGGTTGCGGGAACTGTCGTCTACGGCACAGGCTTTCCCCGTGTTCGTGGCAGAGCATTTGCCGCCTCTCTTTAGTGGTATCGTGCTGGGCACTCTGTTTATTACGATTTTAAACGGCGGCTCCGGCTTGTCGCTGGGTGCGGCGACCATTCTGGTTAATGATGTGTTCAAGCGACTCTCTGATAAACTCTCTGACCCTGTGCGTGCTTTGAAGGTGACAAGAATTACCATCTTCGGCGTGTTGGCGGCGGCCACGATGATTGCGCTGGGCGTGCCTGGCACCGTAATCAACGACATGGGCTTTCTGTCTATGGGTCTGCGAGGCTCGGTCATCTTTATCCCGCTGACTTGCGCATTATTTATGCGGGGGCGACTGGATCGCCGATTTGTGCTAGCGGCAGAGATTTGCGGCCCCATTGGCGTACTTGCCGCCAAGGCCATAAATATGAGCATCGACCCCCTCTTTGTGGGTATGACGGTGAGTTTTGTGCTCTGTTTCGTCGGCGCAGTGGTCAAAGGAAAAAAAGAGCCATTGCAATAGCAGGCGAAACAATAGGTTAATCATGGGAAGCCCTGTAGCTATTTGAAGCGCAGGGCATTGCCCGTATATGAGGAAAATAATTTTTTCGTTGAAGCGCATGCTATAAATTGATATAATAAATACAAGCATTTGAAATATGAGCATGTATCCGCTCGCCTGCTGGGCAGGCAAACAAAAAAATGATGCGCTCCAACGCTGAAAACGGGAGGTTTCAATCGACGTGTATCGGATTCTGATTGTAGATGACGAGGAAAAACTGCGAAAGGCCATTGTTAAATATGCGCAATTTCAAGGCTATGAGGCGGTGGAGGCCGCCGACGGAGAAGAGGCAGTGGAGTTGTGCCGTGGGCAGAGCTTTGACCTGATTTTACTGGACGTGATGATGCCAAAAATGGATGGCATTGTCGCCTGCCGTCAAATTCGCAAAATTTGCGATACGCCCATCATTATGCTCACGGCCAAAGGTGAGGAGTACGATCGCATCATCGGTTTTGAATCCGGTGCGGACGACTATGTGGTCAAGCCATTTTCTCCCAAGGAACTGATGTTGCGTATGGGCGCCATGCTGAAGCGCAGTAAAAAACCTGATCGCACCAAGCAACCGCCACTGGTGGCGGGGCGCATTACCCTTTCACTCAGCGGCCACTGGCTGGAGGTGGACGGCGTGCGGGCAGAGCTTACCACCAAGGAACTGGATTTGCTGGCCTATCTCGTTTCCCGTCCCGGCGAGGTGATTCCCAGGCAGGAGTTGTGCTCTGCTGTCTGGGGATCCGCAGACCAGTCTGTGAGCCGGACACTGGACACCCATATCAAGCAGCTGCGTAAGGCATTGAGCCCATGTGGCAACTATATTACCACATTCTATGGATTGGGGTATCGCTTTGAAGTCCAATAAAAGTATTACCCGGCGTATTGCTGGATACCTGCTGGGCTACGTGCTGTTTCTGTTTCTGATTCTTTGGGTATTTCAAATTGAACTTCTGCCAAATATGTATCAGGAACACCGCAAAACAATGGTAATTGAGCAGGTAAACCAAATAGGGGACAGCTTGGAAGAACCTCTATTTTCTAAAACTGTTGTGGAGATTGCCCGGGAGGACACCGCCTGTATCCGCATTCTGCGGTTGAGCGGAACTGAAATTCTCTCGCTTGATTTCATGCCCTTTTGCAATCTGCATAACATGTCCAAGACAGAGCTGATGGCTCTCTGGGCTGAGGCAGAAGCCAACGGCGGCAGCCTGACCACGGTTTACGCCATGAACAGCGACCGCCTGCGCCGGCTGGTGCCATCGGATGCCACCGCCATTATGTATGTGCAGATTTTTAAATCTGCCGATCATCAGCCAACCGCTATTTTTTACAATGGCCCCATTTCGCCCATTAATAACATGCTGGAAGTGCTGCAAACAGAATTGCGTTGGATTACGCTGGCAGCCATTGCACTTGGAGCTTTCATGGTGGTGTGGGTGACCCGGTTCACCGTTGTTCCCATCACAAAAATCATCGAACAAACCCGTCGACTCAAAGAGCAGGATTACACCGTCACCTTCGACAGCAACGGTTATCAGGAAGTGGCCGAGCTGAGCGAATTGCTCAATGAGACCAGCCGCACCTTGGAAATGCTGGACAAAATGCGCCGTCGGGTGCTCTCCAACGTATCCCATGACCTGCGCACACCTCTATCCATGATTATTGCTTATTCTGAACTTATGCGGGATATTCCAGAGGAAAACACGCCGGAAAATGTGCAGGTTATCGTTGATGAAGCCAAGCGGCTTACGGACTTGGTCAATGATGTGCTCACCTATCCGGAGCCTTATGATATGGTTACCACCGGCCTCAATTGCACCATGTTCGACTTTGCCGGGCAGTGCAGACAGGTTGTAGAGCGCTACCAGCGCTTTAAGAAAACCAGTCAGAGCTACATTCGCTACGAGGGGCCGGAGCGGCTCATGATTTGGGCGGACAGTACCCGGCTGACTCAAGTGATATACAACCTGCTCAACAACGCCGTGTCTCACAGCGGCAACAGCCCGCTCATTGTCCTGCGCATGGAGTTGGAGGATAACAGCCATATTCTCAGAGTGGAGGTTGCGGACAACGGCAAGGGTATCCCCAAGGAAAAACAGGAGCTGATTTGGGAGCTTAACTACACTGAATCCGACGGCGAAGAGTTTCACGGCGGCATAGGATTGACCATTGTGCGTTCTATTTTGGAGCAGCACCATGCCCAGTACGGCGTGAAGAGCGAGCCGGGAGAGGGCAGCACGTTCTGGTTTTCCATGGATGCATTTTCAAGAGAGTAGGGCATCAGCGCCGAAGAGTATAAAAAGGACATGAGCATGAGCTCATGTCCTTTTCTGATTGATGTTCCACACAGTTTGCATGCGGGATACAAAAACGCTTCATAGCCGTATCAGCGCCATATGGCTCACAGCTCCGATTAGAATGCTCAGCAGGGTGTTTTTGCGCCAGAGCTGCACGCCGATGACCAGTGCCACCGGAATGAGCTGGTCTAGCCCGTGACCCGGCGCAAGTAAATCCAGATTCTTCAGGCAGTACACCACCAAAATAGCCATAATGGCCGGCGGCAGCATTTTGCCCAGATACATCACCATGCCGGAGAGCTTGCGCCGCCCCAAAAGCAAAAAGGGAACTGCCCGCAAAACCCAGGTCATCAGTGCAATCACCCCAATGGCAACGGCTAAATACCACGGTTCATTCATGGGCTCACCTCCTGCTGCTGCCGCTCCACCTGACTGCGCAGTGCGGCCAGCACGACGACGCTAACGGAGAGAGCAGGTAGAATGAAATTGTCCGCTCCCAGCATCAGCCGGAAGAAAATCCCGCTGGCAAAACCGGCAATAGCTGGAATCTTGGATTTGAACTGTTGCCACTGATTCACAACCACCACCACGAAGAAGGCGGTAGCTGAAAACTCAATACCACTCATGTCAAAGGGAATGAGCTGTCCGCCAACGGCACCAATGGTGCAGCCTAGAATCCATGTAACGTGGCAAATCAGGGAGATGAGAAAATCAATTCGCTGTTCATCCAAATACTTCGGATACGCAATAGAGCAGAGTACGGAATACACCTCGTCAGTGAGGGAGAGCACCATGTAAAGATACTTCGCACCCATGCGGCGAAACCGCTCAACAAAGGCAACACCGTAAAACATGTGGCGGGCATTGATGAAAAAGGTCATCAGCGCCAGTGCATAAGGCGGTAAGCCTGCCACGAGTAGAGAGACCATAACAATCTGCATAGAGCCTGCATAAATAAATACGGCCGCCAACACCGACCAGATCATATGATAACCTGCCGCCTGCATCATTACTCCGAAGGCAATGCCCATAATGGTATAGGCAGGTATAATTGGCGCACATTCCCGCAGGGCAACTTGCCGTTCTGTCACTGTTTTCCTCACCTCTTTACATTCACGCTTTAAAGTGTGAATGTGCATAAGTATAGCACATTTTTTTTCTGAATGCAAGTGCTCTCCCACTTTTTTAAGATGGCCGTGCGGCCTTTAACAGCCGAGCTGAACCGTACTTGAGGCAGCGGCTGAGTTTGGCCTCTCCCCGACGAATGGTGCGAGAGACCGTGGACTTGTTCACCCCAAGCTGGCGTGAGACCTCTTCCATGGTGATGCCCTTGCCATAGTAGAGCCATATCATCTCCAGCTGGCGGGGAGTGAGCTCCTCTTGAATGGCAGTGTAAAGCTGTCGCCGCAGTGGCGTGGCCTGCTCTTGCTCTGCCAGTAACTCCACGGTGAAGTCCTCCACTGCCGACGGATATTGTCCCCCTCGTCTAAAGTGCATAGCGCCCTCCCTTTCGGTAGCTTCGATCATAGTATCGGTCTGTGAGCGAGGCCAGTGCGCCGGCCTCCTGCTGCATGTCCCGCAGCAAACGAAGCCGCCGGGCGTGCTGAAACAGCTCCCCGTCGCTCACCTCCAGTGCAGCGACCTCGCGCAAGCGCTGTTTGAGCACCTGATTCTGCTCCGCATACATGGCAGACAACTCCTTTAAGCATGCCATTTGCCTCTTCCTCCTTGTTGTCACCGTTTGGTGAATTCGAGAGAAAAAGCAAGCCGCCTGGGGAGGCCGCTTTTCCTCTGATTATGGTACATGTGTTTCATTATATCACCGTTTGAATACGCAGTCAAGTTGTTTTGAAAAAATATTTCTTGCGTATGGTGACGAATTGTGCTATGATAAAGGTGAAAGGTTTCTGATTCTTGATAATTATGCGGAAATGAGGCGAGAATGATGTCAATGAATGCTACATTTGGTGATAAATTGAAGGAAATTATGGATAAAAACGGCCTCACATATGCCCAGTTGGCTGACATGCTGGGCATGAACTTTCAAACGCTCAACCGCTATGTGCTGGGTCAGCGGGAGCCCAAGGTCAGCGTCTCCAACGCCATTGCTCAGGCACTCAAGGCTGATCTGTACTGGCTGCAAGGCGTTCAGCGGCCTGATTATTTGCGGTTTTCTCAAGATGCACCGATGCGACGGGAGCGGATGATTCCCGTACTGGGCTCCATTCCTGCCGGCAATCCTATGCTGGCCATCCAGTCTGCTGAAGAGTATGCTGCTACTGATTTGGGCAGTGGTGACGACCACTTTTTCCTTCGGGTGGACGGAGATAGCATGATTCACGCAGGCATCAGCCACGGCGATCTGGTGCTCATTCGCCACCAGAGCTATGCGGTCAGCGGCCAGATTGTGGCCTGCATGGTCAATGAGGAGGAGGCCACCCTCAAGCGCTTCCGCCAGCAGGGAAAAAACGTGATTCTTCAGCCGGAAAACCCGCTGTACGAGCCTCGTATAGTTCCTGCACGGGATTTTGAATCGGGCAAAGCCCGCATTATCGGCGTGGCGGTACGGCTGCAACGGGATTTATAATTGATCAGTGGCCACCAGTAAGGTAGCTAAAATCACCAGCAGCAACTGGAACCGATCCGTTAACAATAAAGAAAAGGTACTTGCCTTCTGCAGCGCAGAAGGCAAGTACCTTTTGTAAGTATTGCTAGTTTAGATATGTGGCTAATTAGCCAATGATGTCCTTAATTGCCTGGGTGTCAACGTTTGCGCCGTCAACAACGGCAACGCCGGTGTCGATGACCTTCTCGGTGACTGTGCCGCCGTTTGCAAGCTCAAGAGCCTTGGCGACGCCGTCGTAACCCATGAAGTACTGGCGCTGAAGCATGGTTGCTACGTTGAAGTCGGGGTTGCGAACGATGGCCTCCATCTCGGCAGAGAAGTCAAAGCCGACCATGGCAATATCGGTACGGCCAGACTCTTCAAGTGCCTTAACGAAACCGACGGTAGAGCCGTTGTTGGGAGCGAACAAAGCAATCAGGTTGGGGTAAGCAGTGATGAAGTCCTGGCCAAATGCAAGTGCCTTGGCAGCATCACCGTCGTTGACCTTCACTTCATCCCACAGAACAACCCAGGTAGCGGGAGCGTTTGCATCCCAGTACTCTTTAAAGCCCTGGTTGCGGTCGATGATTGCCTGCGAACCGGCAGAGCCGATAGTGATTGCGATAACGCCTTCCACATCCTCAGGGGTGTTAGCTTCCTTCAGCTTAGCAAGCAGTGCTTCGGCAGCTTGCTTACCAGCATCGATGTTATCGGTGAGGTAAGCTGCGCTGTAGTCCTCAGTGTCAACGGAAGAGTCAATGAGAATCATGGGAATACCGGACTTAAACTGCTCGGAAATGGGAGCAGCCATCGCCTTGCGATCCAACGGAGCAATAACAATGCCATCGGCCTGTGCAGAAACAGCGTCCTGCAGCAGAGCGACCTGACGCTCGACATCAGACTCTGCGGCGGTTCCAACGATAACAACGTTGCAGCCCAGATCCTCGCCGGCCTTCTTTGCGCCGGCTTCAACAACAGACCAGTACTGGTTTCCAAGAACCTTCACAAGAACATAAATGGTCTTGGGGCTGTCATCCACTACCGGAGCAACAACATCAGGGGGAGCATCAGGAGTGGGGGTAGCAGCGGCAGGTGTTGTCGGTTGACCACAGGCAACGAGACCGAGCACCATGATCACTGTTAGAGCTAGAGATAGAAATTTTTTCATTTTAGACCCTCCTAGAATAATTTATAGTCACTGGAAAATACCAGCTAACCAACGGGTTTTGGCTTCAAGAACCGGTTAATAAGCTTCTGCACGGGGGATGCGTCTGTTGAACCGCTCCGCCGATGGCGACGCATTTGATTGGCAACGGCGACAACCAGAATCAAGCCAATAATAACCATCTGCCAATAAGAGTTAACTCCTGTAAGGTTCAAGCCGTTGCGGATTACGCCCATCATAAGCGCACCGATGATGGTGTTTAGAATATTGCCCTCACCACCGGTGATAGCGATGCCACCGAGAACGGCCGCAGCGATGGCTTCCATTTCGTAGCCGTTACCGGCCATGGGCTGTGCCGAAGACATGCGGGAAGCGACCAGTATGCCGCAGATGGCGGCGGAAAATCCGGACATGCAATAGGCGAACATGCGTGTGCCAACGGCGTTAATGCCGGAAAGCTTGGCAGCTTCCAAATTCGAACCGCAGGCGTAGATTTGCCGTCCAATGCGGGTTTTAGCCAGCACAATGCCGAGTATAACGGCATAGATCAACATAATGATAACGCTATATGGAAGGCCGGTTAGGAGGCCGCTTTTGAATCGTCCGCCGCCCAGCACATAAAACATTTCCTGCACCTCTACGCTGGGGATGTCGATGACATAAACCGGTGCGCCGTTTACCAAGGCATTGGCAAGGCCTCGGTAAACCCACTGAGTGCCTAAGGTGGCGATGAAGGGAATTACGCCCAGGATTTCAATGAAGTAGCCGTTCATCACGCCTGTGAGAATGCCCATAATCAAGCACAATGCAATGCACAGCCACATGGGCCAGCCTCGCACTAGTAAGGACACAACAATGATGCCGGACAAGGCCATGGATGCGCCTGCCGACAAGTCGTTGCCGCCGCAGACCAGACAGAAGGTGAGGCCACAGCCGATGATGGCAAATGTCACAATCTGCTGCAGCAAATTCTGCATGTTTGTTGGGGACAAAAATCTTCCCGGCGCAAGAACTGCAAACAAAATAAACAGACCCACCAGAAGCAGTAGCGAGGAAAATGCCCGCTTGGTTGCAATGCCGAGATTGCCATAAAATTTCAATACAACATTTTCTTTTTCCATTTTATCCACATCCAAGAGTCTCGGGTGA
>JGI994J12354_10001516_pt1 | contig 23440 bp, 27 predicted proteins | sample IntmicLarv3ML3BL_FD_12354 | JGI IMG/M metagenome (IMG submission 12354) | reverse complement strand
CCCGTGGTGTCGGAGCCACTGTCAACGCCCGTTGAGACGGAGACCACCGCACTCGCGGCGGAGGTCGGCGACACGGTTGCGTTCGGCGCGATGGACGGAGAGGCTCTGCTGTGGCGCGTGCTCGCGCTCGACGCGTATCCGTGGGATACCTACGAATGCAATAATCGTTTTCCGCATCCAGAAAAGGTCGCCGCCGCTGTTCAAGCCGCCGCTAAGGGGTCGTACCGTCTCCCTAAGACCGTCAATGATTCCGTGAATCAAGTGCTGTCCATATCCATTTCCTCTATTCGCGCGATGCAAGCACAGGTCAAGGCTCTTGACAAAGAGATTGAGCGTCAGCTTTAGAACATTCCGAACACACTAACCTCAGTCCCCGTCATTGGTGCGGTCTACTCAGCGGGAATCCTCGCCGAGGTCGGCGACATCAATCGTTTTGATAGCCACGCCGCCCTTGTATTATAAGTAGTAGTTATTCCCGCCCCTCTCCAAGGACGGTGTGCTACAATGTAGAGGATGCTGTGAATTGGTTGCGTTCTCCTGCCACACGATGGTTGCAGAAAGGCTCCAACCACAGTCTCTTTGTAAGTTTGTTAATCAGTTAGATACCGATGGCGAACAAGTTCGCCCGAACGGTTTATGTGGAACAAGGTTACGAGCGCAAAGAGCATCTGTGGAACTCAGTATCGAATCCATTTTGGAGGTATATCGCAATGATTTATGTCGGAATCAACGTCGCCAAGGACAAGCACGACTGCTTCATCATCAGCTCGGAGGGTGAGGTGTTGTGTAACGTATTCACTGTCCCGAACAACATGGACGGCTTTCAATCGCTCTATCGCGAGATTCAAACCGCGTCGGCAAGTCCAGACAAAGCAAAGGTAGGACTTGAAGCCACCAGACACTACAGTTAACGGAGGGTTTGGCGACGAATAATGACCAAGAGCGTTTTATTTGTCGCACATCTGATGCCGATCATTAGGTTCGCAACTGTAAAAATCGGAGATTAGCAACTCAGAGATGCACGATTGGCAGTTACACGTCGCAAAATTAGAAAAAAGATGAATTTATAGGTTTACAAATCGAACCCTAAGTACCCTTTATATATTATGGGTCTCAGTGCAGACCTAACAAGCGGGGGGGGCTTGTCAAGGTGTGTTGCCGGATAACGCGGTCTATGCCATTAGACATTATCCGATGCCGACAAGGATTGGAAGACCAATGTAAACCTCGGCATCATTAGGTTACTTGAAATATCTTTGCAAAAGGTTTTTTGCGATACGTGGAAAGGGGACAAAAACATGCCGAACAAAGGGAAACTGCCGCCGGCCGAAAAGGTTAGTGTGGTGCAGAAATACTTGTCGGGCGAAATGAGTGTTAACGAGTTAGTAAAGCGGTATAGATTTCATCATAACACGCTGTACACTTGGGTACAACAGTACAACGCGAGGGGCGTTATGGGTCTATCGCCCACAAGCAAATATCGAAAATACGCGCCAGCTCTGAAGTTACGCGCCGTAGAAGAATATTTGGCTGGGGGCAGTTCGTTGCGTAGCATCTGTGCCAAATACGACATAAGCAAAGTTAGTGTATTGCAACGGTGGATAGATGCTTATAATGACCATGGGGATTGTAAACAATCACGCAGCAGAGGTGCAATCTATATGGCAAAAGGGCGAAAGACGACATTGGACGAACGGATAGAAATTGTTAGTCTATGCATAATCGAAAACAAGAACTACTGCAAGATTGTTGAGCAATTCAACGTGTCGTACCAACAAATTTACAGCTGGGTGCGAAGATACAAGAACGACGGCGCGGACGGTCTCGCCGACCGACGAGGCAAGCGCAAAACCAAATCCGATATGACGTTGCGTGCGTAGGCAAAGCGAAAAGATGCCGAAGCATAGGCAATTAGCGCAAAGGCGGTGTACTCGTAAGTTTTGTTGTTGTGCAGAACGAGTACAGCCGATTCTTGCGCGAACTCCAAGCTTATCCCGAGTGTAATTACGAAATACCGCGCCCCCTAAGAGATGAATCCGTAGAAACACTTGCAGAAACCTCAACTATACAACCTTCCTCGTGCGTGTTATACTCAACATGTTTTTAGGTACGAGTGCTTGCGGTTAGGGTGGGAACCCCCTCTAAGACGCTTGAGGTCCGATGTGTAACCCCGTGTATAAGTCTACCCATTTTCGGAAGATTTTTCACGGAGACCTGTCCGTAACTAAACACAAACTGCATAAACGAAAAACCGAGATTATCTATTATCAGATAACCTCGGTTTTTTGCGTTTATGACTAAAAACATGAGAGGAAATAAACACATGAGCGACAACATTGGTAACAACCCATTCGAGGACGCGTTTGAGGAAATGATCGGAGGCACAGCGATTCCGTCAGCTCCCGTCGCAGTAAACACCGCGCCCGCACCGACGGCTCCCGTTTCGCCCGACATCGCACCCTCACAACCGATGGCTCCGAATCCCACACCTGCGCCGCAGCCTGCGGCACCACCCCCTCCGACAGCACCGACGTTAGACCTCGGCAGCGAGGATGACGCTCCCGATGAGCTTGCGAATTTCGCGAACGAAATGGCGGTGCTGGCAGACGAGGAGCCTAGCGCAGCTCCCGAACCTCCGCATGCACCCACCGTCGCACCTGAACCTGCGCCGATGGAGACAGTAGAAGCGGATAACGAAACAGCCGACAACTCGGACGACGAAATCGAAAACCCGTTGGAAGCAGCGATTGACGCAATTGAAACAGGTTCTATCTTCTCCGCATTACCCGTGTTTGAGTACGGCGCGGCGACAGAACCCATTGAGGATCTCGCACAGACCTTTGATGCACTGCGCATTGCAAAAGCCGCAGATTTTCCCGAATTGGAGGACGGTAACCGTGTGACATGGAATGTCACATACGGAAAAGTCGTTAAGACTGTACTCAGCGCGGACGCGAAGAAAAAGAAAATCGGCGAGTTTAAGGCTGAAATCGAAAGGTCAAAGCCGTTTATGGACGCGCTGAAAAAGTCAAAGGACAAGAATCCGCGCTGTGTTCTCAAGCCAACCGTAAAGGCGCAGAGCAAGGGAAAAGCACTCTCGCCGTACAAAGGTGTTTACGCCGACGTTGACGAAGCAGAGGACGCGGGGAAACTTATTGCCATTGTACCGGGACGCGACGGCAATGTGTACGAAATACGCAATTCTGAGCTTGGTACGTTTACAACACGGACGGACAAGTGCATTGAGCTGTCAGATATAAGAGCGGGATTTACTCCCGCTCTCCCTCTCGTGCCGTGGGAAACGCTGCTTGAAATCATTACCTTTTTTCGCGAACAGACGGGTGATGACGGCAATTACGAAGCCCTCGCCAACATTCTGTGGGACCGCGAAAACGAGGAGTTCGTCACATACATTCCGCAGCAAATTGTGACGCGCGGCACTGTCGTCTCCGACCTATCGGATATGCCGGACGCCGACCGTTATCTGCATTACATGGACATTCACTCACACAACACAATGCCCGCGAGGTTTTCAGCAACCGACGATGCCGACGAAAAGGCGACGCGCGTTTACGCGGTAATCGGACGGCTTGACAGCTTTATGCCGGACATTAGCGTCCGCATCTCCAACGGTGGCAAATATCTGCCGATTGACGCCTCCGTTGTCTTTGAGCGTTTCGACAGTGCTTGCCCCGACGAATGGGCTGAGCGCATCACCGTCAGAACACCTGCGGAGGTATATCGCCGTGAGATTTAACACAGACCCGAACGTGAAAATCGTAATGCTTGGAGCCGGAGGCACGGGTGCTAACATCGCGCCGCAGCTCTATCGGCTGCTTTACTCGCTCAATCGCCCCGTACGCATTATCATCGCGGACGGTGACGCGGTCGAAGAAAAGAACCTCGTTCGCCAAAACTTCGCGTTTTCGGACATCGGCGAAAACAAGGCGAAGGTCATCGCAGAACGGTATTCCGCTGCGTTTAAGTTAGAGTGTGAGTATATCCCCGACTTCATTGAGGATACCAGAACACTCGAAAGGCTGCTTGACCCTCGCATTCTCCCGGTATACTCCGAAAAGCTGAGACAGCAGAGGAAATATCCGTATCAGCTAATGCCGGAAACCGTAATTTTAATCGGTGCGGTGGACAATAACAAATCGCGTCAGCTCTGCCACGAGGTTTTCTACAAGGCGAGCAATCTTATCTACATCGACAGCGGCAACGGAGAACACGGCGGTCAGGTCGTTTGCGGAGTTCGTCGTAGCGGCCGCACGATGCACAATCCTGTCGGCACGATTTACCCCGATGTGCTGGAGATAACGGACAAATTCCCGTCCGAGTTAAGCTGCGCCGAGGCATCAATCTCTGCGCCGCAGACGATTACGGCAAATCTCACCGCCTCGACTATCGTTGTGGATTTATTATACAACATACTCGTTCACGGCGAATGCAGCATCGAAAGCATTACGTTTTCGACGAAATCCGTCAACATCAAACCGACAGTAAGAGCTAAGAAAAAAGCGGCTTAGGAAAGGAATAATCCATGTCATTAACATCACAAACAGCCAACATGAGAGCACTTGCAACACTGCTCTCGAACGACCTCGGAGGTATCTACGGCGAACGCGAAAGCGGACCGAACGGCGAGAAAAAAGCGTTTTTATCTCGCTGCGGTGCGTTTATGCGCGCGCTCGGAAAAGACCTCGGTTTTGAGGTTTGCAAGGTTCGCACCAACAAAGCCGGCATAGCGGTTTCCGGCGAGGTTTACCTCGATGGAATGTGGGATGCCAACGGTTTGCACCTTTGCCTCGAACAAGGCTTCGGGCAGAACGTGATTCTGTACCGCACGATAACGGCATTCAACGACAATCGCGGCGGGTACAACCAATACATCACTCTCGATGAGCTGCGCCGCGCGGATTACGCGGGGTTACTGCTCAAGCTGCTCGACCTCAAGGAAATGACAGCCGCTAAAATCGCGGCATAGGGCGGTTCTCACACCGCGAAACTCCCAACATTAACTTAAAGTTTGAAAGGAACTCACCATGAAAAAGAACATCTACATTGCAGGCGGCGAAACTGTCGCATACGAAAATCTCACCTGCAAGAGCATCACCGTTGACGGTGAGCTGCGCATCAACGGCACGCTCACCGCGACCAACATCGGCGGTGTCGGTGTCATCAAGGCCGGCGCAATCCGTGCGAAAACCGTTCGTGCCGACGTGCTCGATGCAGAGCACATCATTGCGGACATCGTTATGGCGCGGCACATCTACGCGACCGAGGTTCGCGCAAAGGAAAGCATCGTCGCCGCGTCGTTTCTCGAAGCCGGTCTTGTCAAGGCTCCGAAGGTGACCATCGCCGATGCCGAAATTGAGGACGTGCAGACGGACGAACTCGTGAAAATCTCCGCAAAGCCGCACAGCATTCTCGGTGCGCTCATTCTCTCGTATCTGCGCTCCGCGTGGCTGTCGCTTTTCGGCAACACGGCGGAATCCGTTCAGCGCGAGCGCGTGACGCACGTCATCGGCGAAGTCGTTGACGAAAACGGCGACGTCGTGGAGGAAAGTAACCACGAGTCTGCACCGGAAACCGTCGTGCCTGCGGAACAGCCCATGACGCAAGAAATGGAGGACGCCGTTGAACTTCTCGCCGATCCGCAGTTTCGTCGGCTCGTAGCGATGCGAAGCATGCAGAAAAAGCACGGCGGCACGTGGACGCTCAGACGGGCAAATGTCGCAATAGATATTCCCGGCGAGGACTTTGAGGACGACAGCGATGCCGCAGCTTGATGGTGAGCACTACGCCGTCGTAAGGCTGGCTGAGTGCAAGAAAATTATAACGCATTACGCCATGGCGATGGAAGTAAACCGCGACGGCATAGCACAGTGTCTCGACACAGATAAGCCGCGTGCGGCGAGGTTTTACAACGAAATACAGCGGAGTCGCGAGCTGATCATTACGGCAGCTCGCGAATGCCGTCTCGCACTGCTCGAAATCGGCGATGCAGAGCTTTCACAGTACGCGGGAAACCTTTCCGAACAGCTTGCGGCATTTAATCTAATGACGAAAAGCTATGCAACACTCACAGGTGTGCTGAAATCCTTTGCCGACAAATTGCCGGAGGCGACAACAACGAACGCCGCCATCATCGGGCGGCTGATGAACAACGTCCGAATGGGCTACTATCCCACGAACTTAACGAATATCGGACACATATTGAACGGAATTGTGTTCCCGCAGGGCATTACAACTAATCTGCTCGATCCATGCTGCGGCGAGGGTAAAGCACTCAAAGCACTTGCCGTGGGCAACAATTGCTACACCTACGGCGTTGAAATCGACGAAAGTCGTGCCGTCATCGCGCAGGACGAATTACACCGCGTCGGCTTCGGGAGCTTTTTTCACAGCCGCATATCTCGTGAAGCATTCCATCTGCTGTTCTTAAATCCGCCATACCTGTCTGTAGTAACGGAAAAAGGCGGCAGAACGCGCGACGAAAAGAAGTTCCTGATTGAAAGTCTCAACCACCTAATGACAGGCGGCCTGCTCGTGTACATCATTCCGTACTACCGTTTGTCCGAGGATATTTGCCGCGTTCTGGCGGATAATTTCACGGACATTTCGGTGCATCGCTTCACGGATAAGGAGTTTGAGAAATTCAGTCAAATCGCCGTGATTGGCACAAAGATACAGCGCACAAACGGTGCTGCGCTTGTAGCATCGCTCGCTGAGCTTGCGCTCACACCGGACAACATTCCGTGCATCACTGAACTTGAAGCCGGGCGCTACGCACTGCCGACAAACTCCAAAAAGGTAGAGATATTCAAGGGCGCGGAGTTCAACGAGCTTGAGCTTGCGCGGCAATTGAAAACCTCCAAGAGCCTTGACGGACTGCTGACAACGAAAACCGCAAACAGTGCAATCCGACGTCCGCCGCTGCCATTTACCTTCGCGCAGCTTGGTTTGCTTGGCGGCTCGGGCTACATCAACGGACTCATTGAGTGTGATTCGCCGCACATAATCAAAGGCAGAATCATCAAGGAGGTTCGCACCGATTCAGCCGAGAATTATAACGGAAAAGGTCAATATTTATCTACGACCGTTACCGAAAAAATCTCTAACAGAATGATATTCAATATTTTAACGTCGGACGGATTCAAGTCGCTGGCGTAGAAGGAGCATGAAATGCGACGTAAACTCAACATACCCTTTGAGTGGGGAAAAATTATTATAACCCCTGCCGCGGAAGCGGCAATCCCCGATGCGGATATATTGACGGCTTTTGGCCGTCACGTATCCGGCGATTGGGGTGAAGTAAGCGACAATGACTGGGAGATTAACAACGACTCCGTATTGCATGAAGTCGGGCTAATTCACTCCGTCTACAAGAGCTGCGAAGGTATGAACTTCTGGATTATTACAGAATCAGACCGCAGTGTGACAACAGTTCTGCTGCCGTCAGATTATTAACACGATTGGAGACCAAAAAAAATGAACGAGCTAAACCTCATTACCGTCCGTCATGCTGACGGGCGCGAGATTCAATACGTCCAATTCGACAAGCTCGCTATCGGGCAGGTGCTCAACGAGAGCAAGGTGTCGGAGATACACTATCCGTTTCAGACGCACCTTGACACGAGTACGGAATATATAAAGCTCGATGCGCTTTTACGCGAGCTTGGGTTTGCAGAGATCGCGCGGGAGCAGATACCATTTGACTTTGGCGAAGGATTCTACGAATTGAGTTTCTACACATACGAAGTCAGCACCTCAACGAAATGGTATACGGCTTATGCGTTTGAGAACATAGTTGTTGTTGCAAACGATAGCAAAATGAGCGTACACACCAATATAACGGTCAATGAAGTTTTCTATAAATGGTTCGGGTACGGTTTCGATTCTCATATAGAGTCCCGCACCAATATACCGAACGATGCCGCAACTGCTCTTGCATTCAAACTCGTCGATATGGAGCATAAATACTACGACAAAACGCGTGCGCCCGGCGAGGAGCTTGATAACGATTATCACGAGCGCAGATTGAGGGATGTCGCAAGGATGCGTGAGGAGCTCTTAACAGGCGGTATTGTTGAGTATCTGAACGACTTAAAAAACCGCGTTGGGATGTATGCCGACACCGACGATTCAACAGCGCTTATACGCAAGATTGAGGCGTTTCTGACCGATTATCTGCGGTATATGTCCGAACAGCAGCAAAAGCTGGCGGAGTTACTCGCAGCGTTCGACCAAATTCAATAAAGGAGGAGCACTCTATGGCAAATATGGCTTGTGGCATGGTTACCGTGCAAGGACATAAGGGCGATATACTCGAATTTACCGAGCGATTCATCAGCAGTGATGAGATAGATAACAAGACCACGGAGTTCGGATTGTATTTCAATCGCAGCTTTGTGTACGCAAGGCGCCGAGAGATATTCAACGAGGTGAACGGGCTTTGCTCCGAGGGCATTTCGACATTTGAGCTGTTCGTATTCTTCGCTTGGAGCGCGGAGTCGTGCATCATCAACGTGAAGAACAATGACGAACACATCTCGCTGTCGGACGCTTGCAAACTCGATGGTGTTTCCGTCACTATTCACACCGAGGAATGTGACATTGAGGAATACATTACTTGCGACAGCGACGGAAATCTGAACTATGAGTGCGAAAGGATTCCCGAATACGAATGCCCGCATTGCGGTAGCGTTATGGCGATTCCGTCATACATCAGAATTGAGGAAAACGAGTGCTGCGAATGCGGCAAGCTCGGGCTGGTGCTGTTGCCGAATGATGATGACGAAAGCGAGGCGGCGTGATGGGCTTCATAGCAAGTAGTCTCGAAGTGAAAACCTGCATTACTGAGTTCCATCGCAAAAAGGAAACACGCGAAAAGCCGCAGGGTTCAACTCAAAGCGAATTTGCAAACGCAAGCGAACTCGACCCGTACATTTATGCAAATCTGTATTTGCCAATTTTGCGATACGGAATGCTGAATCTAAACGACCTCGACTTTTCTCGCATAACGCAAGATGACATAGCGGCACTTGCAAAGCTGTTTCGTCGCACAACATACAGGCAGCTTGAAACGCTCAGCGTCGTATTTCGCGACCTCGAACCTGCTGCTGCAAATGAAAATATCTTTATCTGAGTGAGGAGACAAAAATGCCAATTGATATAAGCGAAGATCACTCTTTCCTAATTGAAGTGCTTACGCTGCTAAAGGTGTGCCATACTGCCGGTATCTATGACACTATGACCGAGTATATAAGCATGGTGGACGGCGAAGATTTCTATGAACTTCAATTGCTGGGTTTGGAATGCGTAGCACCGATTTGCAGAAGGCTGACGCCACGTGAGTTTTTCCTTGAATACCGAAACGAGCAGCTTGATGACGATTTCTATGAGAATAACGAAATCTGGCTGTTTGGCAGCCCCGAAATGCTCGAATACTACCGCCTTTGCAGGTTGTATGAGTACCGCGAGGGCGTTGAGTCGGAGGTAAATCCCTATGTCATCAAAGCAGATAAATACTATGACGATGTTTTAATAGGCGTTAGCTCAAATTTCGGCGTAGGCTTTGACGACTACCACTACACGCGCATGCTCTTGGTTGAAACCTGTTATGAGTGGAATTTCTCGACCATGGAAGTTATAGGGATTGTCCGAGACATGTTGGAGTTCTACCGACAAAACCTCCCGAAACTTGATGCTGACCTAAAACTCGGACGCATCACATTTTTGCCGGAATTGCCGGCGTATAAAGGTGGTAACAGCGAATGAAGCCTACAAAGATTGACGAAATAACCGTGAGAATACGTTCTCTCGATGGGAGTATCGCGGTTGAGGAGCACCGTGGCGAAATTGTCACGGTAAAGCAAATTACTCCGAACGACCTCGTGGATGTATTCCGAAACAGCGCAGTAGCACCTAAACACATACCGACGGGATTCTTGCCCGCAAACTGCCTGTCGGTCAACATCTACGACCATAAAAAAGAGGTTGTCATTTGGCATCCGTCCTTGTGCGCAGACGTGACTTACCAGCAAACACTCTATGAGCACTTCCCTCTGCCGCGTCTTGTGTTCGCATTTGGGATTGACCCGGAGGGCAAAACGTCAACGCACCGCATGGCGGTGATTACAGACGAAAAGCCGACGCCAGAAACGAGAGTATATGAGTATCCGTTTTCCAATGTTTACACGCATACGGGCATTTGCATCGGCGCGGCGAATTCTATGCCGACGCACAAAAGCCTGCGGACGCTCGCGGCGTTGCCGAACTTCATTCTCAGTTTACCGAACAACGACCACATGTATACCGCGGCGAATAACAAACTGCACCTCGGCTACCGTGAACTGATGGAGCATCTGAAGGACAAGCCTCCCGAGTATTACTACGATAAAGTGCTGGTGCCGCGAAAAGGCACATTGCAAGACTTTATCGACGACAAAATAAAATGATTGGAGCGACTAATGACAATACAGGAAATCTCCGCGCAGCTTGCCGCGCCGTTCGCCGACAGCGACATTGAATGGCGTTACAGCTCGATAAGCAAGGATAAGACCAGCGGTTTGGTGGTGGCGTATGTAACGAACCGCGCAATCCAAAACCGTCTTGACGCTGTTCTCGGCATCGGCGGATGGAAAAATGAGTTTGTTCCGTGGCACGCCGACAAGAAAAACAATAAGGAATCCCAGCTCTGTGGGCTTTCAATTTGGATTGAGGAACGCAACGAATGGTTGACGAAATACGACGGTGCTGACGATTCGGAAACGGAGCCCATAAAGGGCGGTCTGTCCGACAGCATGAAGCGAGCCGCTGTTCAGTGGGGAATCGGACGCTATCTATATGAAATGGATAATGTGTATGCAAATACCGAAAAAGAAAAATTCATCAAGCGTTCGGAGTACGGCAAACTAAACGCGGCGCACCAAGCTCTTGTCGCACGGTTATTTGGGTCGAAAGCACCCACGCCAAAGCCGCAGAGCAATGGAACGCCGCCTGCTGAGACACAAGCCCCTGCGCCGCAGAATCAGCAGAAACCGCAGGTGCGTCCGACGCAACAAGCGCGCCCAGCCGTGCAGCCGCAGCCAAGACCGCAAGCGCAGTCGGTGCAAAACGCACCAGCCACACCGCAAGCTCCTGCGCCGGAACGCAAGCAGCAGAACACTGTACCTCCGAATAGCTACAAAATTTTGCGTGTTGCGACTGTTGCAAACATTAAGCGCAAGAACGAAAATGACACGAAGTTGCAATTAGAGAACGCTGACGGGAAACGCTTTGAGGTATATGTATATTATACCAATCCGCAACTCGCGCCGGGCGTTGTCTTAACCGATTGCAAGATAACCACGATAAAAAACGGCGACATTGTGTTCTATCTACTCGAAGAATACACGATTTATGAGCAGCAAAATGCTGCTTAATCTTAATACCTTAGCTTTCAGACGGGAATGGGTTCTTTTTGCAGAAAAGAACGCAACCTCGAAAATAATGAAGGGAATTATACCAAAATGAACAAAATAGATTCTTTTTCCATCACCGAAATGACGATCAGCGGCTTTAAGAATTTCACGGAACCGCGCACGTTCTGCTTCGGTGATATGACTTCAATTACCGGACACTGCGGGCTGGGCCAAACCACGATTGCCGAAGCGATTGCGTATGCCATTACCGGCGTGCCGTTCTTCGGCGAGGCTGGGCTCGACCGATTGTACACAATGGAAAGCCGCGACATGAGCGTTGCGCTAACCCTCGAAACCACGGACGGGGCTACTCACCAACTAATCCGCACCCGCCGCAACGATGATACGAGCATCACATTCGACGGCTACACCGTTCGCCAAAACGAGCTAATAACGATGTTTGGCGAAAAAGAGGTTTTCCTATCCATTTTCAACCCGTTGTACTTTATTGAAATACTTGGCGATAAAGGTCGTAATCTTCTGGAGCGGTATTTACCGACAATTCCGCACGACGCGATAATGGCAAAGCTGAGTGAATCGACGCGCGAATTGATAAAGGATATGGATTTATCCGCGCCTGAAAACATGCTTGAATATCTACGCGCGGAGATCCGCGCCGCCGAGAAATCCATTACCTACACCGAGGGTCAGCGCGACCTGCTCGGAGCTCAGACCATCGAAGGATTAGCCGTGCTCAACGAAAAGAAAACGGAGTTGTCCGATACACAAGCCGAAATTAACACACTTGTAGCAAAGAAAACCACCGGCTTCGACTTCGATGCCATGCGTGAACAGCTCACAGACCTGTATGCGCGTCGTGATGAAGCGCAGCGCGATTTGTGTGACCGACCCGACATGAGTGCTTTTGACGCAAAGATTTCCGACACGGAACAGGAGCTTAATCGCTTGCGGGCGCAGGTGTACGTTTCAGCGTTCACGGAACAGTTTGCCACCGAAAACGCGAATTTTGAGCTTGTGAAAACACGCTATAAGCGTGAAAAGACTATGCTTGACAGTATAAGCATCGGCAATCAGTGCCCGGTCTGCAAGCAGACGGTCACAGCGGAAAACATTGGCGCCATCAAAAAGTCATTCTCCGACAGTATCGACGCGTTGATTCAGCGCGGAAATGCTCTGCGTGAGCGCATTGCAGAGCTGAGCGTTAGCGATACCGCAGCGCGCACAGAGTTTGAGCAGCAAACGCAAAGCTCAATCACCGGGTATGAGATTCATCTTTCAGACCTCATTACAAGCTACAACGATAAAATACAGGAGGATAAAGATGCCGGCGACATCGCCGTTGTCGAATACGGCCGTAAAATCCAGTCGTTGGAGGAAAACCTAAAATACGGCGGGCTCGACCCCGCCGAGCAGTGGGAGCTTGAGGGTTTGGAAAAGGAAGCCGCGAAGCTCACCGCAGAGCTTGCGACGCTTGAAGCGCCGCCGACCGTCACCTCCGCCGAAAAGGACGCGGAGCTTGCGGAACTGACGCGCACGGTTGAAAAAAACAAGGTGCTGCAAGCGGCGGTGAAGCTTTATCTCGATGAGCGCACACAGCTTATGTTTAAGGACTTCGACAAGCTCAACCGCGTGAAGCTTGTTCTCTACGAAGTAGCGAAAACCACGGGCGAGGTTAAGAGTGTGTTCAAATTCTCATTTGACGGAAAACCGTATACTTTTTTGTCTTTGTCCGAGCGCACAAAAGCGGGGCTTGAGGTTTCGGCGCTCATTAAGCGGCTCACGGAACGCGATTATCCCGTTTTCATTGATAACGGAGAGTCTGTGCCTGTAATTGACAATATTCGACCGACCGGGCAGGTTTTCGTCGCGCAGGTTGTTAAGGGTGCAGAGCTTGAAGTGCGCGACCTTAGTGCTCCGGCTGTGCAAAATGCCGCCTAACGCGACATGCCTACAAGGTACGAAAAAATCCCGATTCTCGGCGTTGCTCGTCGGTGCGGTCTTGTCATAGACAGCCGCTCCCTCGGGCGCACCGAGCTTGACGCAAAGTGTCCGTTCTGCGGAGACAAGCCACATCGTCATCACCTGCGCATGAACACCGACAGCGACAGATTTAAGTGCTGGCACTGCGGCGAGACAGGTAATAGCGTTTCGCTGTACGCGAAGTTAGAGGGTATTACAAACAAGGAAGCCGCCGAAATTCTGCTTGAAGGCGATAACGTCTATAGGTTTCCGATTGAACCAATACCGCAAGCTGCACCGCCGCGTCCCGCAAAGCCTCTTGCCGAGCGCAACGAGGTATACTCGGCGATGCTTAATCATCTGCTTCTCAGTGACGCGCACCGCGATAACTTGCGCGAACGCGGCTTATCCGATGAACGTATTGAACAGAATGAGTACCGTTCAATGCCAACGGGCGAAAGCTCACGGCTGTTTCTGTCCTCGATGCTGTCGAATTTCCACGAGCTTGACGGCGTTCTCGGTTTTTATGAGGACAAAGGCGGCAGATGGACGCTCGCCGGAGCACCGGGCTTGCTCGTGCCTTACCGCGACCGCGATGGCTTAATTCAAGGTTTGCAAATACGACGTGACGATGAGTGCGACCGAAAATACCGCTGGCTTGCAAGCACAAATTTCAAGCGTGGTACAAAAAGCGGCACGCATATCCACATCACCGGCAATCTTGATTCCAATACGCTCTATATTACCGAGGGAGGGCTCAAGGGCGACGTCGCAAGCTATCTTGACGATGAAGCACTGTTTGTTTGCATCGCCGGTGTCAGTGCGATTGAGGGCTTGAAAGATGCGGTTTCGTCGCTGAATGTAAGCAACATCGTTATCGCAATGGACATGGATAAGATTTCAAACAAGCAGGTTCGTGATGCCGTAACGACCATGACGCGCGAACTTCACCGTTTACGCGGCGCGAATATTTGTGTTGCAAACTGGGACACGCGTTTTAACGGCATAGACGATTATTATTACGCAAGAAACACAACATCAACCACGCCGCTTCAGCTTATGGCGGCGTAGAAAGTGAGAAAATTATGGAACTAAACAATCTTGTAGCCATAACGGGCGACGGAGAAGGCATTTTGGGTAAAGTCCTTTACTATTCGCTTTCAAGCATCCTTGTTAATAGGGAACGTCTCGCAGAAATCTGCGAGGAATTGAGCTTCCCGTATTCGCCGAGTCGCCGCGCGGGGCTTGGTGACGCATTTCGGAATGCGACGGGTGATATTTATGACAGGAAAACCATTAAGGGAGTTTTCGGCACGGAGACCTTCAAAATCTATTGCCGTGACAACAAATCTGAAAAGGGTATCACCTCGCGGGAACTTGTAAAAGAGACGCTTGACGCGAATACAAACACGTACAAAAAGCTTGCGAATATTACTTATTCCAAAAGCGACGGAATTTCCTTCGGCGACCTTGTATACGACACGCACGTCGATCCGCTTGAGTATTGCAACGAAGCGGTACGGCTTTTTGAGCTGTACCAAGTCAGCGCAGGCCGCAAGCAGATTGAAACGCTGCTTCAAAACTTCGTCGATTCGCTTAACTCCGCGAAGCTGCTCTCGCACGGCAAGATGTTTTTCGTGCCGCGTGAGCATATGTATAGACTCGATGATTTCGAACTGCTCGTTCAGCAAATTGAGGAGGCGAACCAATTGCAAAACGCGTTCCGCTATCCGCTTGACGCGAACAGCATGTACGTCGTTGACGATGCCAAACAGCGCGAGAAGATGGCGGCGGCGTTCTACAATTCCGTCAAGCGCGAGATTGCGGAATACACCGAACGCGCGAATCACTTCATTCAGTCTGAATCGCAAAGTCCCGCTATATTGGAGCGGTGGGCTTTGAAAATACAAGGGCTGAGTGTGAAAAAGCGCGAGTATGAGGCTGTGCTGCAACGCGAATTGAGCGACCTTGATAACGAGCTCACCTCGCTCGGCTACCTCGCAGATGAGCTTTCCATACGCGCACGAGGGTTGCACCTGCGCCGGGCGGCGTGAAGGGGGTAGACGCAAAAACGAACAGCATAGGAGATGTGATATCACATCTCCTATGCTGTAAACACGCACTATTAATTCATCAAACTGTGTTTCTATAACGTAACTGTATTGGTGCTGCTAGTTTTTGTATCAGAGCCAGTGCTGTTTCCTGCATAAAACTCCACTACTGCATAATATTGCCGTCCTGCAACGCCGGTATATGTCACAGACGAGTAATGGGATGCAGCATTGGAACTTCGTAAACCGGTTGTGGCAGGGTAACTGAAGGTCTTGACAACCTTCCACGCTGCCGAGCCATTCTTCTCATATATTGTAATCTTACTTGCGCCGATTGATGTCATCAGAGTGTTGCCATCTACGGAATACGTTACTGTGAGTTTTGTGCCGCTTTTTGTAGTGACCGCTGCGTAACTCGAAATATATTCACTTGCACTAATAGGTGCTGCATTCGCCGTTGTTGAAGCGATTGTGCCGAGCATTATTATCAAAGCTACAATCCTAAAAAGTTTTTTCTTCATATGTATGCCTACCTTTCATAAATCGAATCGATAATTTTGGTTATACTGTCCGTTGGATATTCCGCAGGAATAACAATTGAACACTCAAAGTCATCGTATGACCACAGAGCCTTCAGCGTATTTACGTTTGTCATAATGTAGTGCGTAATGCCATAAGTGATGTATTCCCGAACTTCGCTGCTATCTTTTTCATGATGATGGTATATATTTTGCTCATGGACTTCCGATAGCTGGACAACTTTGATAATTAGGTATTCATCTTTCCCGGAATGATATATTCCTTCAAATTGAGTTCCTATAATACCGTCGTCTACCTTTATAGAATAGAGCGTGAATTCTTCAGGCAACCATGTGGGAACCAGTTTCTCTGTTACACCATTTTGAGTAAGTGCATCTTGCAGACTCGTGTATTCAGCATCAACACCCAAATGCGTGTGTGATGAGGAATGCTCATCGGATTGTTGATTAAACGAAAACACTTCATCCGTCCACTCTGCAATTGCTTGGCGAATTATGGGAAACGCGTCGGCGGCAATCGCAAATGAAAAAGTTGCGATGATGATAAGCGCAGCGACTAGTAATCGCCGAATAACGTAAGTCCTAGACCGAACTTTAACTACCGAAGGCTTTTTCGCTGTCTGGCTTTGTATTTCGGGCATTGTCACGCTGTAGTTAAAGTCTCCGCCGTTTTGAATACTCTTAAAGTTTTCCCAAGCAGCATCAACATCAACAACGGGTGTGTCGTCACGAGACTTCAACTCATTTGTCAGCGCGATGATATAATCAATATCATCCTCCTCATCAAGTGGGATTTCGCTCAACAGTTTATTCAGTTCCGTTGTCGTTAGTTCCGCAAACGGATTTTGGTCTGCTGCTTTTCTACTCCGATACTCAGACATATTGTAAACCTCCTTCTATCTTGGTTATTCCCATTATACACGAAAAAGGGAAATAATTTTGTATTTATTCGATTAATTTTTGTTTTGCGATGTTCTTTAGCTTTTGCAGTCGCTTTTTGCATGCATCATATTCGATGCCTAACTCAAGGGTGATATCGCCAATGGGAACGCCCTCTATACAGACCCTAAACAGCAATTCCCAATCGTCCTTCGCAAACATATCAGATAACTCAAATATGTAATCGTCACTGAGAAAGTGTTTTTGCACATCGGCATCTCGCTTTAACTCGTAATACAACGCATGAGCTTTTTGCCGAGCCCTGTATTCGTGCTTCAGGAGGTATTTTACGGTGTTCACCATCCATCCATTTGCGTTCGCACTATCCATAACCGTATCAACTCTCTGTTGCGCAATAATAAAAGCATCCTGTACGATTTCTTCCGCACGTTGGATATTTCCGAGCTTAGCGTTGGCAAACCTAAGCAACGTATCGTACATTATAACGTATAAATTGCTCAGAAAGCGTTCCTTTTCGTCGTTCATACGTTAAACCTCTTTCGATTTGTTTTATTGTATTAAGTTTTTCGGAATTCGCGAATTAGAGTACTAAGTGTTGCGAATATAATACGTTTGCTATGCTCATCGCAGCTCGATAACTCACGTATCGTCTGCTCCTGCGCAACCGAAAATACCGGAGAGCTAATCCCGAACAACTGCTCTGCATTTATATTAAGCGCATAAATCAAACGACATAAGACATCGAACGTTGGATATCTCCTGTCTAGTTCGATGGATTGAATCGTTTTCAAAGTAATTTTGACTATTCTTGAAACGTCAGCTTGTGTATAGCCCTTTGCCTTTCGTGCCGTACGGACTATCTCGCCAATCTGTGGTAAACCTTGCTCCATATTACTCACCTCTTCCTCACTATTCTACACGAATTTTCCGCTTACCATAACGTCTATGGATTACTCTTTGTGGTGGCGGCGACAGGCGTACTCGCGACGTTTTTTCCTTTCTTCAATATTCTGAATTCCCATTGATAGGTAATGTAGGAATAGTACAGTAAGCAGTCCTGAACTATTATCAAAGGCTACTGTACAGTGACGGAAGGAAGAATGTCCCGTGCGCGGGGACCACCTAGGAATACACGGACTATTAACCGGTGCTATTCAATAAAATAAAGGTGGTACGAATAATGAGCGACAAAGTAAAAAAAATAGTCGATATGCTCTCGTCATATCGACCGAATAAACGCAAAATCCAACAGCTCCGCTTTGAGGTGGAGCACCCTGCGCGCATGAGCGAAGCGGACATCATCACGAGCATGGCCATCGGCAGCTCGCTGCCCGACGCAATCCGCACTGCGGAGATTTCCGACAGAACGATGCTTGTCGCCTCGCGCTACAGGGACGTGGCGCAACAGATGAACCTCGACAGTCAAAAGCAAATTACGCGTGAGCTCCACGCGCTGGAACGAGATGTGGAGCGGCTTGAACACTACGTCTCCCTGCTCGACGAGCGGCAGGCGCAGGTGATACGACTCCGCGACTTTGACGGAAAGCCGTGGAACGAGATTGAGGAGGTGCTTGACAAGCCACAGCGCACTTTGAGCGACCTGCGCCAAGCTGCAATAACCGAGCTCGCCGTGATGTACGGTTACATTGAGGATTTGAAGCAGAAATAGGCATTTTTGCCGTTTTCCCGCTATCTTGCAGATTTTCTGCCGAAAACCTGCCGAAAACTCGCTAACATTCCTCCTTGCAATTGCAGTTGCGCCTGTGTTATTGTTATGCTATCACAGATGTAAGCGGCGCGCTCAGAAACGAGCGCGCCGCTTTGCATGGAACGAGGTATAACAATGAATAGCACGACTATTACCACACGCGGCGCGGCAATTCTGACCGATTACCCCGATGTGCTCGATGTTCGGCAGGTGTGCAGTATCCTGCACGTCAGCGACAAGAGCGTGTACAAGCTGTTACGCAGCGGTGCGCTGAAGCACGTCAGAATCGGCACGTCGTACCGAATCCCTAAGGTATACGTTGAGCAGATACTAATAACTCCTAACACGAGTTTTTCCCGCATTTGCCGCTAAAAATAAACTGCGCTTCGGCGGTAAAATCGGTAGACACGCAACGCGTTTAGTGCTACACTGACAGCAGTGTAGAAAGAACCTGCGCTGTCTAATGCCAACAGGCGAGCCTGTTGACGCCGAAAGGAGTAAAATGACAGCGATATTAACAGAAAAAAACGATAAATATCATATTGTTCTTAACTGGGCGCAGGACGGCAAGCGGCAACGCAAGTGGGTCGCAACAGGGCTGTCCGTCAAAGGCAACAAGCGGCGCGCAGAGGTAATGTGCGATGAAGTGCTTCATATGTGGCGCAGCAAAATGGCGACTAATCCATCGGACATGCTGTTCTCAGATTATTTGAGGCAGTGGGTGGAAACCGCTCGAAAAACAATCAGCGAGACGACATATGCCGAGTACAAGCGGAATATTGAAAACCACCTTGCGCCATACTTTGAGCCGCTCGCAATCAAGCTCGCGGAGTTGACGGCAGCCGATATTAACGAATATTATCGGCAGAAGTATTCGACAGGCGTGACGGCGAACACCGTACACCGCTACCACGCGAATATTCACCGCGCATTGAAGGACGCCGTCAAGCTCGACCTAATCCCGACGAACGTATCGGACAAGGTGACGCTACCGAAAAAGAAGAGATTCTACGGCAGCTATTACGTTGAGGAGGAGCTTCGGCGGCTCGTGACTCACGCGATGGGAACAAAGCTCGAAACGCCGATTCTGCTCGCCGCGTGGTTCGGAATGCGCAGAGGAGAGGCGATTGGAGTGCGGTGGAGCGCGATAGATTTCAACATGCGCGTTCTGCATATACGCGGCACAATTACTGACAAGGGCCAGGGAACGCGTTCCGAAAATCTCAAATACAACGATTTCGCGAAAACGGAATCAAGTATACGTTCATTTCCTCTTGAAGATGAGCATCTCGCATACCTAATGCGACTGCGGCAGAGGCAGCTCGCGAATAAGGAACTTATGGGCAACGGTTACAATCAAGACTGGACGGATTTCCTCTGCGTCGATGACCTCGGAAATCTCGTAACGCCGGACTATGTGAGCTGGAATTTTCCGAAATTCCTCGAAAAACATGGTATGCGCAAGATACGATTCCATGACTTGCGGCATACAAACGCGACGCTGTTACTTAATTCCGGCGCGTCGCTCAAGGAAGTGCAGGACTGGCTGGGGCATATGAGCGTACTCACTACGGGTAATATTTACGGGCACGTTTTGTTTAGGGAAAAGAAGAAACTATCCTCTGCAATGTGCGGTCTTGTCGGCGCAGTTTAGCGCACGCGTTGCACACACGGTAGATGTACGGTAGATGTACGGTAGATGCCATTGAATTGCGAAAGGCTTTTCAGCAAAACAAAAACCCTGTAGTCGTTGCAACTACAAGGTTTTTTGTTGGCAGCGGGCGAAGGATTCGAACCCTCACAAACAGAGTCAGAGTTCGGTTTACCATTGATTATCAAGAATTATTTGGTGTTACTGAATGCCGTAAAACCCCTTTGATTGCAACGGGTTTTCGGTGGTGCTGTCGTCAAGCGACTTTGAGTCCTTGCGGCAGTAAAATGCACGTTTTTCGCGATTTCATTAGAAATTTATTAGAAAAACTATGGGCGAGCATCGCTCACTCCTCAATGCTGTACTTATCATTTATCCGCTTTTCAATATCCTCCGCCGTCGGTAGCGCGTTTGCTAATTCCTCCGGTACAAAATCGGAAAGCTTATATTCGCTCACACCGATGGGCTTGTTGATGTCACGCAGAGCGTATTCAGCTGTCAGCTTATCCCGCTCCTTGCAGAGCAGTAACCCGATTGACGGATTGTCGTGCTCATGCCGAAGGATATCGTCCACCGCCGAAAGGTAGAAGTTTAACTTTCCGGCATATTCCGGCTTGAATTTGCCTGCCTTGAGATCCACAACTACATAGCATCGAAGCTGTGTATTGTAAAAAAGCAGGTCGATGTAGAAATCCTCATTCCCAACGACTAAGTGATATTGGTTGCCGAGAAATGCGAAACCTGTACCAAGTTCGAGCAGTAGCTTCGTGACATTGGCGACAAGTTCATTTTCAATCTCCCTCTCTATAATGTCCTCGCGCATTTCGATAAAATCAAAGACATATGGGCTTTTTAGCGTATCCTGCGCGAGCTCGCTTTGCGGCGACGGCAGTGCTCGTTCAAAGTTTTCCGTCTTATCCGACAACGCTTGGCGTTCGTAGAGCTTTGTTTCAATTTGGTGCAGAAGCACATTTCGCGACCACCCGTTTTCAAGTGTCTTGGAGGCATACCAAAGGCACGCCGATTCATCGGGAACCTTGTCCATCAGCGTTTGCAAGTGGTACCATGTCAAATCTGCAAGCGGCACTTGCAGATTCTCAACATCATCAAACGACTCTGCAAATTTGCGCATATAGCGCAGATTGCGAACGGAGTAACCCTTGGTATGTGGGAACTCCGACTTAATATCACGAGCAAGATTCTCGACAAAACTGCTGCCATAACTGCTGTTATCAATTATGACCTTGCCGATGTGCCAAAACAGCAGTATCTGTTCGCGGTTCACACCCAAAACAGCGCGGTATTGGGCATTATGTATAGCAGTTTTTATGCTCTCCAATGCTTGGAAATAGTCGTTACTGTTGAATAGCATGGCAGAAGCGTCCTCCTTAGCGTTGCGGGTTGGTGTCAGCTTTGGTGTGCTTGGCGATAAGCGTAGCTTTCATCTGCGCGCCGCTCAACTCTCCGCGCGCCCACTTTTCGGAAAGGTGGCGCGCGTCGTTCGACACCGGTGCGCCTTCGATTTTGTTGATAGCGTCCGCTGTTTTGATGGCGGTGTGCCGACGGTTGGTTTCCTGCGGCGTCATACGCAGCACCTCCTTGGTTTGTTGGGGGTATTGTATCATGGTTTGGCGTGGTTTGCAATGTGTTCTTTTTGCGTTAGGTGGCGATTACTGGACAGAATACGCATTGCAATCCAAGAATAAATTTATGATACTATAACTTAAACAAGAGAAAGACTGCTTTTGTCAAGGTGTTTTTTACGATTTGTTTTGCACCTCAGCCGGCAGAACAAACAACGAACAGACGGTCCATCCTGACATCACATTCGTCGCATGACAAAATTTATTCAAAAAACTCTTGACAAACGATTTTAATCAGTGGTACAATAGCGAAAAAATGCAGACGAGTCTACTCGTGTTGTGTCACAAATATCGCAGGACGAAATGGAGGCGACGTGATGAAGCTCGGAGACTATGCCCGAATAAGAACCGGACTTGTACTATCGAGAAAGGAAGCTGCCGAGGGCAACGCATCACGGCAATATACAACACTCACGCTTAAAGCTCTGGTGGAGGGTGGTAGGATTGCCCGAGAAATGACCGAACCGTATGACGCGGTGACTATACTCAAACGAGATTATTTCACACACGATGGCGATATTTTGTTGAGACTCAGCGCACCGTACACGGCAGCCTTAATATCTAAGGAGAACGAGAACTTGCTTGTGTCGTCACACTTCGCGATTATAAGGGCAAACGGGCAGCGGGTTGACCCCTACTATCTGCATTGGTGGCTGACACAAAACCGAAAGCGTTTTTACAAGCAGGCGAGCGGCTCGTCTATGATGGGAACGATAAGCACCGGATATATAAGCGAAATGGACTTCACGCCGCCGCAAATAGATGTTCAGCGGCAAATTGGCAAGCTGCTGCAACTCTCATACCGCGAGCAAGAACTACTCGACCGGCTGTGCAAAAAGAAAGCAATACTGACAAACGCCGTACTCAATCAGATAATCACGCCTATGGGAGGAAAGAGACAATGACCACACGCAAAAATATTGAAAACACGCTCTGGAAAGCCTGCGACAGTTTCCGCGGCAAGATAGACAGCTCGCGTTACAAGGATTACATCCTGTCGATGCTGTTCGTCAAGTATCTCAGCGACCTTAACAAGGAACGCCGCTCTGATTACGCTCGGCAGTATAGCGGCGACCAGAAACGAATTGACCGCGCTATGAGCCGCGAGTCGTTTGTACTTGACGAAACATCGACCTTCGACTATCTCTACGAGAACCGCATCGACACGCAAATTGGTCAAAAAATCAATGTCGCTCTGTCCGCGATTGAGGAGCGCAACGGCACAAAACTCCGCAATGTATTCCGTGCCATTGACTTTAATAGCACGGTTGACCTCGGCGAACCGCGCGAGAAGAACGCCGTACTCAAGAACCTGCTTGAAGACTTCAACGGACTTGATTTATCGCCGTCTATGCTCGACAGTGCTGATATTATCGGAGATTCATACGAGTACATGATAGCGAACTTCGCATCCGACGCAGGCAAAAAAGGCGGGGAATTCTTTACGCCGAGCCGCGTGTCGGAGCTTGTGGCGAAACTCGTTCAACCGAGAGAAAATGACCGCATATATGACGCGACCTGTGGGAGCGGCGGCCTGTTGTTAAAAGCATGCCGCGAGGC